>JAEEGL013972304.1_pt1 | contig 59785 bp, 54 predicted proteins | sample 9134231 | NCBI WGS metagenome assembly JAEEGL01 (sample SAMN16246548, study PRJNA631951) | gut metagenome | biome: gut microbiome; feature: rumen; material: fiber-attached | host: Bos | place: Iran: Karaj | collected 2018-10
CCGCCTGTCGTCGGCGGTCCCCCTTCCCCTCACAGGGGAAGGAGCGTGCGTTCGTCCTTTCCCTATTTCGGGGGAGGAGCGTGCGTTTGTCCCTTCCCCTACCGAGGGGAAGGTGGCGCAAAGCGCCGGATGAGGTGGGGGCGTGGGAGCATATCGGATCGACAGGGGAGGACACTATCTTTCAACCACCTCTTCCACCGCCGCCTGTCGTCGGCGGTCCCCCTTCCCCTCGCAGGGGGAGGAGCGTGCGTTCGTCCCCAACCCTATTGAGGGGAAGGCGTTATCTGCGCGCCGCCCGGCCTTTGCGGAACGAATCGCATTTGCCCGCTTTACCGCCGCTCCGGGATTGCTCCGGCGGGAGGTTTATGGTATAATGAACGCAGTAGTTTTAATGGGGGCATTATGCGGCGCGACGCGTTTTACGGCGTACATCCTGCGGTGAGCATGGCGTTTTTTCTGGCGGTCATGCTTATTTCCGCTTTCGTGCTGCACCCGGTGCTGACGGGCATATCGCTTATCGGGGCGGCGGCCTGCGCTTTGCGCTCGTTCGGAAAACGCGCGGTCAAATTCATTTTCGCCGCCGCGCTGCCCGTGTGCCTTCTGACCGCCGTGCTGAATCCCGTTTTCAATCACGCAGGCGTAAAGGTGCTTTTTTACTTTGGCAACGGCAACGCCGTAACGCTTGAGGCGGTGCTGTACGGGCTTAATTCCGGCTGTATGTTCGCCGCGCTTCTTATCTGGAGCCTTTACCTTTCGCGCATCATGACAGGCGACAAGTACATATTCCTTTTCGGGCGGGCGCTGCCGGCGCTGTCGCTCGTTTTCAGCATGGTGCTGAGGTTCATCCCCCGCATGACGGCAAGGATACGCGAGGTCTCCGCCGCGCAGAGGAGCGTGGCGCCGCCCCTTAAAAAGGGCCCCGCCGCCGCGATAAAGCACGGGCTCAGAGTGCTTTCCGTGACCGTGACCTGGGCTCTGGAGAGCGCCGTTACCGCCTCCGACAGCATGAAGAGCCGCGGCTACGGCCTGAAGGGCCGCACCGCCTACGCGCTTTATTCGTTTGAGCCGCGCGACGCCGTCATTCTTTTTGCCGTGCTTGCCTCCGCCGCAGTCACGGCTGCCGCGGCGGGCTTGAAGCAAGTTTATTTCAGGTACTATCCCTCCATCAAATATGCCGGCGCAGGCTGGCTTTCGTGGGCGGCGTACGCGGCCTTTGCCGTGCTCTGCCTTTTGCCCCTGCTTTTGAACGTTAAGGAGGCCGTTTCATGGCGTATATCGATTTCGAAGATTTGACATTCACATACCCCAACGGGGCCTCCCCCGCGCTTGAAGGCGTAAGCCTGGGTATAGAGCGGGGCGAGTTGCTGCTTGTCATTGGCCCGTCCGGCGGGGGCAAAAGCACGCTTTTAAGGCATTTGAAGACGGTGCTTGCCCCGCACGGCGAGCGCCGGGGGCGGGTCATGCTTGACGGACGCCCGCTGGAGGAATACTCCGAGCGCGAGCAGGCGGCGATCGGCTTTGTTTTTCAGCATCCCGACGACCAGATAGTTACCGACCGCGTCTGGCACGAGCTTGCATTCGGGCTTGAGAGCCTGGGCGCCCCGCGTGAAAAGATGCGCCTGCGCGCCGCCGAAATGGCGAGCTATTTCGGCCTGGACGGGCTGTTCCTGCGGGCGACCGACGAGCTTTCGGGCGGGCAGAAGCAGCTTTTGAATCTGGCGTCGGTAATGGCGACGGAGCCCGAGATACTCGTATTGGACGAGCCCACCGCGCAGCTTGACCCGATAGCCGCGGCGGACTTCCTTTCCACCGTAAAGCGGCTCAACCGCGAGCTGGGCATGACGGTTATTATGTGCGAACACCGCCTGGAGGAGGCCATGCCCATGGCAGACCGCGCAGCCGTGCTTGAGGGCGGAAGGCTGACCTGCTGTCTGCCCCCGCGCGAGTGCGCCCGCGCGCTTTACGGGGCGGGCTCCGTGATGGCTCCGGCGCTCCCCTCGGCGGCAAGGATAGGGCTCCGGCTCGGGGCGGAGCAAACGCCCATCACCGTGAACGAAGGAAGGAGCTTCCTTTCGCAGTTGGGCAAGCCCCGAAACGCGCCGCGCTTCGGCGCGGAGGCGCCGCCCGCGGGCGAGCCCGTGATAGAGGCGAAGGGGCTTTATTTCAGATATGAAAAGGACGGCGAGGACGCGCTGTGCGGGGCTTCTGTCACGCTGAGGCGGGGCGAGGTATATGCGCTTGTCGGAGGCAACGGCGCGGGCAAGTCGAGCCTGCTTTCGGTTTTGAGCGGCGCAAACGCCCCATACCGCGGCTCCGTGCGCGTGAAGGGCGCGAAAATGCGCGGCAGGTTCTCGGCGTTCGAGGCGCGCATCGGTTACCTGCGGCAGGACCCGCGCACCGTGTTTTCGCACGATACCGTGCTTGACGACCTGCTTGAAGCGGCGGCCGCCCGCGCAGAGAGCGGAGCCGATGAGCGCGCCGCAGAGCTTGCGCGCTTTATGGGCGCCGAGGGGCTTTTGAGCCGTCACCCGTTCGACCTGTCGGGGGGCGAGCAGCAGCGCGCCGCGATAGCCAAAATAATGCTGACGGAGCCCGACGCGCTCCTTTTGGACGAGCCCACGAAGGGACTTGACGCCGGCATGAAGCGGGCGCTGGGTACAAAGCTGCGCCAGCTTGCCGCGCTTGGCAAAGCGGTGCTCCTCGTTTCGCACGACACCGAGTTCTGCGCCGAGTATGCCGACCGGGCGGGGTTCATGTTCCGCGGGGAGATAACGAGCGAGGCCGCCGTTCGAAGCTTTTTCTGCCGCAATACGTTCTACACGACGGCCGCAAACCGCATAGCCCGCGGGGTCGCCCGCGAGGCGCTGCTGACGGGCGAGGTGACCGCGCTGTATTCCGAAACGAGGTGAACGGGTGGAAACGGGCAATGCCGAAAAAAGAAAAAACCTGCTGCCGAAGCTGTGCGCGCTGGGCGCGGCTCTCGTCGCCGTGCCTGTGCTGATCTGGCTCGGCATTTCGGTATGGGACGACCGCAGGTACTACCCCGTCAGTCTGCTTATAATACTCGTTTCGATGGCGCCCTTTGCCGTGCGCTTCGAGCGCAAAAAGCTCACCGCGCGCGAGCTTGCCGTGCTTGCCGTGATGACGGCGCTGGGCGTTGCGGGCAGAGCGGCCTTTTACATGATACCCCAGTTCAAGCCCATAGTTGCGATAGCTATCATAACGGGCGTCGCGTTCGGCGCGGAATCGGGCTTTATCGTGGGCGCGATGATCGCGTTCACCTCAAACTTCATATTCGGTCAGGGGCCGTGGACCCCCTGGCAGATGGAGGCACTGGGCCTTATGGGGCTTTTGGCGGGGCTGTTCTTTCACAAAAAGGGCGGCGGCATGCCCAAGATGCTGCCCCTGCTCGTTTTCGGCGCGCTCGGCACGCTCATATTGTACGGGCTCATCGCAGACACCTCCACCGTGTTCACCGTTTACGGATATTTCTCGTGGGAGCTCGCGCTTGCGGCGTACTCCTCGGGGCTGGTGCTGAACCTGATCCACGCGGGGGCGACGGTGATATTCCTGCTGGCGCTTTCAAAGCCGCTGCTGAAAAAGCTGCAGAGAGTGCGCGTTAAGTACGGACTGCTCGAATGATGTTGCAACCCGCGCCCGCGTATTGTATAATATAGGATAACGAATCGACTTTGCGAAAGGAGCTGCCATGGCAAACAAACTCAGCGAACAGAAATGCCCCGCCTGCGGCGCGCCGCTCAGATTTGACCCGGAGAGCGGCAAGTCCGTTTGCGACTGGTGCGGCAGGTCGTACGACATACCCACCGATGCGGACGAAACGCTTGCAGAGGGCGAAGAGGCCCCTCTTGAGGAGCTGTCGGTTTACAACTGCCGTTCCTGCGGAGCGGAGATAGTGACGGACGCCGTTTCCGCGTCTGTGCAGTGCCCGTACTGCGGCAACAACATAGTGCTTACTGAAAAGGTGACGGGCGGCCTGCGCCCGGACGGCATAATACCCTTTAAGATAGACAAAAAATCCCTGCCCGCTGCCGTGCGCGAATTCTACAAGGACAGGAAGCTGCTGCCCAAAAAGTTCTTTGCGGACTCCTCGATAGAGGACGTAGTGGGCGTGTACGTTCCGTTCTGGCTGTACAACTGCACCATGCAGGGCCCCGTTTACTACGACGCGCATATCGACGCGGCCGTGCGCGAGGGCGATTACGTTACCACCACCCGCAGCGATTACGACGTGCGGCGCGACGTTTCGATACGGTTCGAGAACCTGCCCGTGGACGGCTCGGCAAGGCTGGACGACGCGCTTATGGACTCGCTCGAGCCCTTTGACGTAAAGGACATAGTGCCGTTCCAAATGAGCTATCTTTCGGGCTTCTGCGCGGAGAGGTTCGACCGCGACAGCGAGGAGGTGCGCGTGCGCGCCGAGGAGCGCATGATGAGCTCTGCGCTGGCGGTCGCCGAATCGCAGGTGCATGGCTATACCGGCTTCAGCCACCGCGAAAACAGCCTGCGCGCCGACCCGATGGAGGCCAGGTATCTGCTGCTGCCCGTGTACACGTTCAACGTGAACTGGAAGGACACGAAATACACCTTTGCCATGAACGGGCAGACGGGCAAGGTCGTGGGCGACGTGCCCACCGACAAGGGCCGCACGGCGCTCAGGCGCTGGGGCACTTTTGCAGCCGTGTTCGCCGTGATAATGCTGCTGCTGTGGCTGGTTTCGTGCTGAGGAGGTGTACGGTATGAAGGCTAAAAGGATCTTTGCTTTGGCTGCGCTGGTGCTGTTTGCCGCGCTGTGCCTGCCCGTTTGGGCGGTATCGGACGTGCAGAGCGAGTGGCGAAGCGACCTGAAGCGCGTCAACGATTTTACAAACGTGCTGTCCGCAAGCGACGCAGAGGCGCTGAATACGCGCGCCTGCGCCGACGTGGAGAGCGAGCGGTTCGACTTTGTCATTATAACCTACTCCAACGGGGACCGCGGCGACGAAACCGACGAAGGCTACATTCGCTACCTTTATGAAAAGAACGGGCTGGGCTGGGGCGTTAACCGCGACGGTCTCTGCCTGGGCCTCAACACCGACGAGAAAACGGCATTGCTCATATCGTTCGGGCGCGGGTCGCAGGACCTCGTCCGCGCGGACCTCGACGCAATGCTTTTCTGCGTTCAGCAGGGTTATGAGCAGGGCGGCTACGCGCAGGCCATAGCATCCTATCTTACCAAGGCGGAGCAGACCGTTCGTGATTTCTCCTCCGCCCCGAGCGAGGTCCGCGAAAGCTATGCCGAAGGGTATGTGAGCGACGGCCCGGTCGGGCTGACCTCAAGCGGTCTGCCGGACTGGTATCCCGCGGACATCGCCTCGTGGACCTTTACCCCCGCTCCCGCGGACGCTCCGAGGGTGCGCGACGACGCGGACATCTTCACCGCGGAAGAGGAGTCGAGGCTTGAGGAGCGCATCGCCGAGGTTGCCCCCGCGCACGCCGCCGACATCGTCGTGTTCACCGACGTGACCTCTCACGGCATGGAGCACAGCGTTTACGCCGCCGACTACTACGACTTCGGCGGGTTCGGCTACGGTCCCGAGCACGACGGCTTCTGCCTGCTTATATGCATGGACCCCAACGACCGCGGCGGCTGGTGCTGCGTGACCGGCGCTCCGCGCGGGCTTTACACCCAGGAAAACGCGGACGCGCTCGACGACGTGCTGTATGAGTACCTTGGCGACGGGCGGTATTTTGAGGGCGTTTACGATTGGATAGGCAATATCGGCACCCTGCTTGAAAAGGGCATTCCCTTTGCGCCGCCCTGGTACCCCTCCATAGGCGAGCAGACCGTACGCAGGCACGATCCCAACGCGCCGAGGGTCGCGGACGACAGCGGCGTGTTCACCGCCGAGCAGATCGCCTCGCTCAATGAAAGGGCGCAGGCGCTTACCGAAAAATACGGCGTGGACGTTGTTATTCACACCACGCCCTCCGATTACGGCCTCGGCCGCTCGCCTTATACCGACAAGTTCTATAATTGCTGCGGCTACGGTCTGGGCGACGGCTTTGACGGCATCATCCTCACGCTTGTCACAGGCGGCGAGGAATGGGGCCAATGCGTTATGACGTTCGGCTCCGGCGCGCGCAATCTCAGCGATTCCGCGCTTTCAAAGCTGTCAAAGAGCATCGACGGGCCCGCGTTCGCCGACAACTGGTACGGCGCGGCCGACAGGTGGATAAACAACCTGACGCACGCCTACAAGACGGGCCGCGTGCCCAGGACCCCCGGCGCGTGGGCTCTCAGCGGCGTGGCGTCGCTTTTGGGCTCGGCGATAGGCTCCGCCGCGAGCGTGGGCAAGGCGAAGCGCTCCATGACCACCGTTCGCCGCGCGTACTCCGCGACCGACTATCTTGACCGCGATTCGCTCCGCTTTGACAACGGCGGAGACACTCTCGTCAACACCTCGGTAACGAAGGTCTACTCTCCCCTCCCCCGCGACAACGGCAGGGGCTCGTCCTCCGGCGGGCACAGCTCGCATTCGTCGAGCTATCACGGCTCGTCCGGCTCGAGCCATTCCGGAAGCGGCAGGAAATTCTGATTTTAGAAAGGGCGCCGTCACGGCGCGGTAAACAGCATGAGTTCAAAGGTTTATTTCACAGATATGAGGGTCGGCCCCTCGTCGAGTCTTCTGTCGAAGTTCCGCCGTCTTATTGACCGCGCGGGCATTGCGGACATTGATTTTACCGATAAGTTCGTCGCCGTAAAGGTGCATTTCGGCGAATTCGGCAACATGGCGTTCCTGCGCCAGCAGTACGCAAAGGTGCTGTGCGACAGGATAAAGGAGCTTGGCGGAAAGCCGTTCCTGACCGACTGCAACACGCTGTACGTCGGCTACCGCAACAACGCTCTGGGCCACCTTGACTGCGCCTATATGAACGGGTACAACCCGCTTGCCACCGGCGTGCACACGATAATCGCCGACGGCCTGCGCGGCACGGACGAGCGCGAGATCCCCGTTGAGGGCGGCGAGTACGTGACGGCCGCCAAGATAGGCTCCGCTGTCGCGGAGGCGGACGTGTTCATCTCGCTGACGCATTTCAAGGGCCACGGCAACGCCGGCTTCGGAGGCAGCCTTAAAAACATAGGCATGGGCTGCGGCTCCAAAAAGGGCAAGATGGAGATGCACTCCAGCGGCACTCCGCGCATATCGAAGAAGCGCTGCATAGGCTGCGGCATGTGCGTGAAGCACTGCAATAATTCGGGCGTGCATATCGAGGACGGCAAGGCCGTGATAGACGAGACCGCCTGCGTGGGCTGCGGCTACTGCATCGCCTACTGCCCCAAGGGCGCGATAATGACCAAGTGGGACGAGGCAAAGCCCGTTATGAACCGCAAGATCGCCGAGTACGCCAAGGCGGTCGTTTGGGGCAAGCCCTGCTTCCACATCAGCCTTGTTACCGACGTTTCGCCCGACTGCGACTGCGAGGGCTCCAACGACATACCCGTGATACCCGACGTGGGCATGTTCGCCTCGTTCGACCCGGTGGCGCTCGATCAGGCCTGCGTGGACGCCGTCAACCGCCAGCCCATCACCCCCGCGTCCGCCGCGGACGTGGACGGCGCATCACACGAGGCGCACGAGCACGACGTGTTCAAGCTTGTCCACCCCGACACCGATTGGGAGGCGGGCCTCATCCACGGCGAAAAGATAGGCCTCGGCACGAGGGAATACGAGCTCGTGACGGTCTGATACCCTTGAAAACCACCGTATTCAGTTAACGAAAAAAGCCCGCGCTGCGGGCTTTTTGCTTTGCTCATTCATTACGGCGCCGCTCACTTCAGCCTGAAAAAATACTCAAGCTCCGGCTCGTCCGTGCCGCAGTTGAATACGCGGCTCAGCTCCTCGGTCATCCTGCCTATGTTCAGGGTCTGCTGATACATGCTCTCCCTTGTGCACCAGACCGCGCCGTTTTGCACCGCCTTAAGCTCCTTCATAAGCGGATGCAGGGCCAGAAAGTCGTCCAGCGTTTCGACCTCGCCGCCTATCGTGCTGTTGTAGATGACGACGTCCGCGCCGCGTGCGGAGGCGAAGAAGGTCTCCATCTCCACGTTGACCGTGGCGGTAGCGCCGCCGTCGCCGAACAGATCGTGAAAGGCGTATTCGCCGCCCGCAAGCTCTATCATGCGGCAGACGTAATCGCCCGTTTTGCGCGCCACGGCGTAGCCCGAGGGGCTTATCCTGAAAAACGCCACCGTTTTGTTTGAGGGGCGGGACCTGGAGGCGGCCTTCAAAAGCTCCTCCTGCTCGTGAAAGAGCGCGTCGGCCTTCTCCTCCTCGTCAAGCAGAGCGCCGTACAGCTTTATCCACTCGGTGCGCCCGAGGGGGTGCGTTTCGTAGCTGGAACGGTCGACGAGCACGCTGAGCCCAAGCTCCTTCAGCTTTGCCATGACGTCGGAGGCGTGGCTTATCATGCCGGATTCTATGGCGAGCGGGCAGCCCTCGGCAAGTATCAGCTCGTAATCGGGCTGGGAGTATTTGCCCGCATACAGTATGGAGCCCCGCTCCATGGCAAGGCGGGCGTTCTCCACGTACCAGCCGTCGGCCTTGGTGCCGGAGAGCCGTATCGCGTCAAGGCGGTCAAGCCCGTCGAACAGGCACATCACGGCAGTGGCGGCTAGGTACACGTTTTTTATGGGCTTTTGCAGCACGTCTATATCGTCCGCCAAGCCACGGGGCGGCTCCTTCCCCTCGGGAACGGTAAGGAACCTGCCTCCGTCGTTCACCGTTATAAGGTCGTACCCGCCCTCATAATGCTCTATCGAGAATTCGTGCGCGTAGCTGAGTTCCGTTTTCGACACGGGCTTTAACCCGCCGAGCCCGCCCTCGGGGGCGATTTTGCCGCAGCCGGGCAGGGACGCAAGCAGTATCAGCAGTAAAAACAACGCGGCTGTGCGCTTCATAGACAGTCCTTTCTGCAAACAATAAAGCTTCTGCGCATGGGGCAAGCCCACGCGCAGAAGTCACACGGAGAATTTACGCCGCGGAGGAAGACCCCCTGCAGCGCTTAGGAGGCTTTGTCAGTTCGCCTTTTCAAGCGTGCTCCCGTCAAAATGCAGGGTGTAGTCGATAAGATGGGGCTCGCTCATGGCGGTGGTAAGGGCGCTTACCGCGATATCCGCGTCAAGCGTCACGGGTATTTCAAAGGCGGAATTGCCCTCGGTGTTAACGGGGTCATACTGCGTACCGTCAACGGTCATGTACTCGTAATGAGGGCTTGACCAGACGATGCGGGCGGTCACAACGCCGTTTGACACGGTGAGCTGCGCGGGGCTTTCCACGCTTGCGCGGCCGGAGCCGCCCGTAAGGGTAACGGCGCAGGAGTATTCGCCGTCCTCAAGCCTTAACACGGGGTTTGAAACCGTGACCTTGTGATCGTACCATTTGCCCTTGGTGCCGATTATCGCGCAGTCGAACTCGCGGTCAAGATACGGCACGGGAAGGTCATAGGCATATACCTCTTCCTCGGCGCCGTCGTCGTAAACGACCTTTTCGGTTTGGGGAGCGATCAGCGCCGCGCCCGCCTTTTGCGCGTCCTCCGCGCTGCCGGGGAACAGGTTGACTATGTTTTTGGAGGGCATCACTATATGCACGGTCATTTTGCCGCCGCTTACGGTGAGAACGCCCTTGCCGTCCATCATCTCGTTCACGTGGAACATACTGCCGTCGGTCACAAAATCAACGGTGTACACGCCGTCGGAAACGGGGGCCTTTTCGGCCTGCTCCTTCCGCTGCCCGCAGGAGACGGCGAGCAGACAGGAAACGGCGATGAGCAGAACGGATATTATCCTTTTAACCGCACTCATTTTGATCATTATTGAGCGTCGGCCATGACAGCCTGAACGTGAGCGACGTACAGCGCCTGAACGTCGGCAAGGCGGCCGAGACCGGCGATCTGGCAGTCGATCTTGTCGAACTTGGCGGAGGCGGCGAACATGGATACCCAGGACTCGGGATCCTCGGGATCGGCCATATCGTTGTTGGCGTGGTCGCCGGCGACAACCATCAGGGGACGCAGAACGACGTTCGTGTAACCGGCGGCGGAAACGGCCTCGATTATGTTCTCGCAGGAGGTCTCCTCGGGCTCGCCCTCAACGGTGCCGATGAACACGTTCTTATAGCCCAGCTCGTTCATCTGGGACTGCATCTGGGAATAGGTGACCTTGGCGGCGTGAGCGGTGCCGTGCCCCATGAGCACGAAAGCGGTGCCGGCGGCGGCGGCCTCTTCAACGGAGGCAAAGCCCGCGTCCTTGGCGGCGGCGGCGGTGACGGCCATGGCGACGGCCTGCTTGTCGGGGTTGACGGCGGAGGCGTCTGCGCCTACCTCGCCCAGCAGAGGCTCGGACATTATGACCTTTTCGAACTTGTCGGCGTACTTGTCGACGGCGGCCTTAAGCTCGTCGTACTCGGCGCCGTGCATAAGGTGGGTGGGCTGCACCATAAGGGTCTTGACTCCGTTTGATACGGCGCGCTCAAGGGCCTGCTCAACGTTGTCTATCTTCTCGCCGTCGCGGGCCTGAACGTGGTTGATGATGATCTGCGCGGTGAAGGCGCGGCGCACGCTCCACTCGGGGAAGGCGGCGGCAAGCGCGTCCTCAATGCCCTTTATATCCTCGGCGCGGCTGTCGTTGAAAGAGGTGCCGAAGGAGACTACGAGCAGCTCCTTCTCTCCTATCCCGTCGGCGTTGCGGGGGTCGTCCTTGGAGGCGTCGCCGGTGTCGCGGCCGAAGTAATCGGGGTCGGCCTCTTCGCCCTCGACGAGCTCCTTCTGAGCGTCGGTGAGCTTGTCCCACGCGGCCTTGGCGGCCTCGCACTGAGCGTCGGTCTCATCGGTGCGGGTCTGAACGTAGATGGCGTCTATGAGCGCGGCGGCCTCGTCTGCAAGCTCCTTATCCGTCTTGCCGGTGTTGTCGGCGGGCTTGTCCTCGGGCTTGTCATCGGGCTTGGCGGGATTACGGGTGCAGGCGGCAAGGCCCGCGATCATGCACACGGCAAGCGCCATGCAGACGATCTTAACGATGGTTTTCATGTTTTTCCTCCTTATAATTACCGGGTCAAGCCCGGATCTGTGCAAAAGCGCGGCTTGGGCACAATAAAAGCCGCAGCGGGTACAAACCCGCTGCGGCCGTTTTTACGCAGCTAAACGTACAGTCGGCCCCCGTATGGCGCAGGGAAGCGACCCGATCCACCCAAGCAGGTCTCCTGACTTATGCCTCAACGCCCGCGCAAAGCCTTCTCGGTTTCCCAATGGCCGACTTTCATCAGATGCGCGCGCTCCGCAAATACAGTGGCGGTACCGTCCCGGATTCACACCGGGTTCCCTATTCTCGCAAAGAGGCCCAAGGGCCCCGATGCGCACTCGAATGCATATTCGATTTGATAACAGCATACTCCGCGCGGCGCAAATTGTCAATGACCCGCCGCCGATATATTTATTCAATGATTGAATTCCAACGCGGCTTTCACGGCGGATGCAGATCCAAAGCTCCGTCGATCTTTCTTATGCCGTCAGCCGCTATTGACAAAACGGGGCGCAAAGCATACAATTAACGGGTAAAAAGAGCCAAGTGCCCGCATTGGCCCCACGGCCTTTGCGGGATAATAGACAACCGGGTGTGATTCCCGGGCGGAACCGCCGCCGTGAACGCGGAGGGCAGCACATGCGAAAGCGGGCCATTGGGCAACCGAGAAGGCCGTGCCTGCCTTATGATGCGTGAGCCGGAAGACCTGCTTGGCCCGTATCCCGCAAAAGGTGATGGCGCGGGGTGTTTGTTGCATAAATTCGGATGCGGCGTTTTGCCGCATCTTTTTTATTGGGAGGTCGGGCTTGGAAAAGCGCGGTTCGGGTTTTGGTTCAGGCCGGTTTTGGGCGGTCACGGGGCTGCTGTTTGCGGCGCTTTTATCGGCGCTCGTTATAAACCTTGCCGTCGGCACGGTAAGGCTGTCGCTGCCCGAGATCGCCGCCCTCATCAAAAACGGCGCCGACGCTTCCACCCAAAGCATGATACTTTTCAACGTGCGCATGCCGCGAATGTTTCTGGCCGCGATTCTGGGAGGCGCGCTTGCGGTATCCGGTTTTTTGCTGCAAAGCTTTTTCGGCAACCCCATCGCGGGGCCGTTCGTTTTGGGCATATCCTCCGGAGCCAAAATGATAGTGGGGCTTACGATGATATTCCTTTCGGGGGTCGTCGCACTTGACCCCGCCGCGCTCGTCGCCGCCGCGTTTTTGGGGTCGCTGCTCATCACCGCGCTGGTGCTGCTCTTTTCGCAGAAGGTGCGAAACATGGAGCTGCTCCTGGTCGTTGGCATAATGGTGGGGTATATCTGCTCCGCCGTGACGGACGCCGCGATAGCATTCGCCTCGGAGCAGGACATCGTGAACCTCAAATACTGGTCCATGGGCACCTTTTCGGGCAAGGGCTGGGATCAGGTCGTGACCGCCGCGGCCGTGTGCCTGCCCGCAGTGCTGCTTTCGTGGCTGCTGTCAAAGCCGATGGGCGCGTACGCGCTGGGCGAGGGCTACGCCAAAAGCATGGGCGTTGCGGTAAAGCCTTTTCGGCTGGCGCTGATACTGCTGTCGTCGCTGCTGTCGGCCTGCGTGACGGCGCTTGCGGGGCCGGTCTCGTTCGTGGGCATAGCCGTGCCGCACATCACGCGCAGGCTGTTGAAAAGCTCGCGGCCCGCGCTCGTCATACCCGCCTCGTTCCTTGCGGGGGCGGTGTTCTGCGTGTTCTCGGACCTTATCGCAAGGACGGCTTTCGCTCCGACCGAGCTTAATATCGGCACCGTGACGAGCATTTTCGGCGCGCCGGTGGTCATTTGGATGATGATAGACCGCCGAAGAAGGGGGGCTTGACGTGAGTTTTTTTGAAACGAGCGGCCTTGCCGTGGGCTACAACGGCAAAACGCTGATACGGGATATAGACCTTGCGCTGGAGCGAGGAGGCATACTCACCCTCATTGGCCCCAACGGCTCCGGCAAATCGACCATATTAAAGACCGTCGCCCGCCAGCTTGCGGCGATACGCGGCGGCGTTGCCGTTGAAGGGCGCGATATCGCCGCGATGAGCGCAAGGGAGCTTGCAAAAAAGCAGGCCGTGGTGCTGACCGACCGCATTCGCCCGGAGCTGACCTCCGTGCTGGAGATAGTCGCTCTCGGGCGATACCCGCATACCAACGCCTTGGGCCGCATGACGCCCGAGGACAGGCGGATCGTGATGGGATCGCTTGAGCTTGTGAACGCGGCGGACCTTGCTCAGCGCGACTATATGACCCTTTCGGACGGGCAGAAGCAGCGCGTGATACTGGCGCGCGCGCTCGCTCAGCAGCCCGAGCTGCTCGTTTTGGACGAGCCGACGGCGTATCTTGACGTCAAGTACAAGACGGAGCTGATATCGCTTCTTCGCGGGCTTGCAAGAGAGCGCGGGCTGACCGTGATAATGAGCCTGCACGAGATAGACCTTGCGGCAAAGGCCTCGGACCTGCTGCTCTGCGTGAAGGGCGAAACGATCTCCGCCTTCGGCCCGCCCGAGCGGGTGCTGCGCGACCGCCCCGTGGAGACGCTGTTCGAGCTTGAAAAGGGCAGCTACGACGCGGCGCTCGGCAGTCTGGAGCTTGAAAAGCCCGAGGGCGACCCGCAGGTATTCGTGGTGGGCGGAGCCGGCTTCGGAATACCAGTTTACAGGCGGCTGCAGCGCGGGCGCGTGCCGTTTGCGGCGGGGATACTGTTTGAAAACGACGTGGACGCATACGTGGCAAAAAGCCTTGCCTCGCGGCTCGTGCTCTCACCTGCGTTCACGCCCGTGACGGAGGAGCTGTTCTTTGCGGCGCGGGAGCTTATGCTCCGCTGCGGCGGCGTGATAGACGCGGGCGCGCCGCGGGGCGCGCTCAACGAGGCGAACTCAAGGCTTTTGGAGCTTGCCGCAGAAAGGGGGCTGCTGCATGAATGAGACGACACGTTCCGTCCCCCGCGTGCTTATCGCGGGGACGGGCTCCGGCTGCGGCAAGACCACGGTGACGCTTGCGCTGCTGAAGGCGCTTAAAAACCGCGGCCTCGACGCAGGCGCCGCCAAGTGCGGGCCGGATTACATAGACCCCATGTTTCACAGGAGCGTGGTCGGCGCGCCGTCTTCGAACCTCGATCCGTTCTTTTTCGACGCGAACACGCTGCGCTTTCTGTTTGCCGAAAACGGCGCGGGGCGCGATATAACGGTGATCGAGGGCGTGATGGGCTATTACGACGGGCTGGGGCTGACTTCCTTCCGCGCAAGCGCATACGACGCCGCCGAAAAGACGCTCTCCCCCGTTGTTTTGACGGTCAACGCATCGGGCGCGTCGCTCTCGGTTCTGGCGCAGATACGGGGTTTTTTGAGCTTTGTGCCGCAGAGCTTCATATGCGGGGCGATACTCAACAACTGCACCGAGCGCGTGTACCGCGCCCTTGCGCCCGAGATCGAAGCGCGCCTTGGGGTCAAGCCCCTGGGGTACCTTCCCAAGATGCCAGACTGCGCGATAGCAAGCCGGCATCTGGGGCTTGTGACGGCGGAGGAGATAACCGATCTGAAGCAGAAGCTCGATCGCCTTGCGGAGCAGGCCGAAAAGAGCATCGACCTTGACGGCATACTCGCCCTTTCAAAGGCGGCGCCGGAGCTTGCCTTTACGCCGATAACGCCGCGCCGCCGCGAGCCCGTGCGGCTGGGCGTTGCGCGGGACAGGGCGTTTTGCTTTTACTACGAGGACAGCCTGGGCATGCTTATGAAAATGGGCGCCGAGCAGGTCCCCTTCAGCCCGCTTGAGGATGCGCGCCTGCCCGAAGGGCTTGACGGGCTGTACCTGGGCGGGGGCTATCCCGAGCTTTACGCCGAAAGGCTTTCCGCAAACGAAACCATGCGCCGGAGCGTGCTTTGCGCGCTTCGCCGCGGGCTGCCCTGCGTTGCGGAGTGCGGCGGGTTCATGTACCTGACCGAGCGCATAGGGGAATACCCCATGGCGGGCTTTATAAAGGGAGGATGCTTTGACCGCGGCGGTCTGACCCGCTTCGGCTACGTCACGCTCGAAGCGCAGACGGACGGCATGCTCTGCCCCAAAGGGGGACGGATACCCGCGCACGAATTCCACCGCTTCGACGCCGAGGACTGCGGCGCGGCGTTCACGGCCTCAAAGCCCGACGGGCGAAGCTGGGCGTGCGTACATTCGGGGCCGACGCTTTACGCCGGGTTCCCGCATCTGCATTTTTACGCCAGCCCATCGTTTGCCGAGGGATTTTACAGCGCGATGCTTGCCGAAAAGGAGAAACGCCATGTTTGAAACGCTTAAACCGATGGAGATAGAAAAGCGCAGCTTCGAGATAATATCCGGGCTGCTCGATGAAAAGGGCATACGGCTCGACCCGGAGAACGAGCTGGTCTATAAGCGCGTCATACACACGACGGCGGATCTCGATTACGCCGACAGCCTTGTGTTTTCGCAGGACGCGGTCCTTATTGCGAGGGAGGCGCTGACGAACGGCTGCGGCGTGGTCACCGACACGCAGATGGCGAAGGCGGGCATAAACAAGGCGGCGCTTTCAAAGCTCGGCTGCGAGGCGTACTGCTTTATGTCGGATCCCGACGTTGCCGAGGCCGCGAAACAGCGCGGCGTGACCCGCGCGGCGGTCTCGATGGAAAAGGCGGCGGAGCTTGCAAGCCCATTGATATTTGCAATAGGCAACGCGCCCACGGCGCTCATCGCGCTGGACGCGCTGATGAAGGAAGGGAAAATAAGCCCAAAGCTCATAATAGGAGTGCCGGTGGGGTTTGTGAACGTGGTGGAATCGAAGGAGCTAATAATATCCTCCGGCGTGCCGCACATAGTTGCGCGCGGGCGAAAGGGCGGCTCCAACGTGGCCGCGGCCGTGGTGAACGCCCTGCTGTACGGTATAACGCGATGAACGAAAGCATTGAAAAGGACGGCAAAAGGCTGAGGCTCGGCTACACCACCGGCTCCTGCGCTGCTGCGGCGGCCAGAGCTGCGGCGTATATGCTGCTGTCCGGAAGGCGTATGGACAGCGTGAGGCTGACGACCCCCGGCGGGCAGGTGCTGGAGCTTAAAACCGAGGACCCGAAATGGGAGGGCGGCACGGCCTCATGCGCGGTGCGCAAGGACGCGGGCGACGACCCGGACGTGACGAACGGCGCGCTCGTTTACGCAGCCGTTTCGCTTGCCGCAAAGCCCGGCGTATTCATTGACGGGGGGATAGGCGTAGGCCGCGTGACGAAGCCGGGCCTGGATCAGCCCGTGGGCGCAGCCGCGATAAACAGCGTGCCGCGCCGCATGATTGCCGAGAACGTGCGCGAAGTGATGCGGCTGTTCGACTGCCCGGGGCTTGAAGTGACGGTATCGATACCCGCCGGGGTGGAGCTTGCGAAAAAGACCTTCAACCCGCGCCTTGGCATAGAGGGCGGTATATCGGTGCTTGGCACCACCGGCATAGTGGAGCCCATGAGCGAGGCCGCGCTGATAGGCACGATCCGCGCGGAGCTCAGCCAAAGGCGCGCGCTCGGGCATGACGGCGTGCTGCTGACCCCCGGCAATTACGGCGCGGAGTTCATCAAAACGAGCCTCGGCATAGACCCGGGCGCCGCCGTGCAGACGAGCAATTTCATAGGCGACGCGCTGGATATATGCCGTGCGCTCGGGTTTGGCCGGGTCCTTCTTATAGGTCATATCGGAAAGCTTGTGAAGCTTGCGGGGAATATGCTGAACACCCACTCCAAATACGGCGATTGCCGCATGGAGATAATAGCCGCCCACGCGGGGGCTGCGGGCGCGGAGGCGGAGCTTATCAAAAGGATACTCGACTGCGCCGCCTGCGACGAGGCGGTAAGGCTGCTGCGCGAGGCGGACCCTTCGCTTGCGCGGCGCGCGCTTTCCTCCGCTGCGGACAGGGCCGCGGCCAATCTAAGGCTCAGAGCGGGCGAGACCGTGCGGGCGGAGCTGATGATGTTTTCAAAGGAATACGGCGTGCTGGGCGAATCCGACGGCGCGCGTGAGTTATTAAGCCGGTTCAGGGAGGTTTGAAATGGTGCATTTTGTTGGCGCGGGGTCGGGAGCCTCCGACCTTATAACCGTGCGCGGGGCAAGGCTTTTGTCCGAGGCGGACGCGGTCATCTGGGCGGGTTCGCTCGTGAACCCGGAGCTGCTTTCATACTGCCGCGAGGGCTGTGAGTTTTACGACAGCGCAAAGCTGACGCTTGAAGAGGTAGTGGACATCATTAAGGGATGCGAGGCCTCGGGCAAAAAAACGGTGCGCCTGCACACGGGCGACAGCTCCATATACGGCGCGGTGCGCGAGCAGTTCGACGCTTTGGACGCGCTCGGCATTGAATACGACGTGACCCCCGGGGTAAGCTCGTTCTGCGGGGCTGCGGCCTCGCTCAAGGCCGAGTACACGCTGCCCGGCGTGAGCCAGACCGTTATAATAACCCGCGCCGCAGGGCGTACGCCCGTGCCCGAAAGGGAGAGCATACGCTCGCTTGCCGCGCACGGGGCTACGATGGTAATGTTCCTTTCGACCTCGCTTACCGAAAAGCTGCAGGCGGAGCTTCTGGCGGGCGGCTATCCCGCCGATACCCCCGCGGCGGTCGTTTACAAGGCCACCTGGCCCGACGAGCGGATACTGCGCTGCACAGTCGGCACGCTCCACGAAACCGTCGCGGAAAGCGGGCTTAAAAAAACGAGCCTTATAATCGTTGGCGGGTGCATGGGAGAAGAGTACCTGCGTTCGCTGCTTTACGACCCCGGCTTCTCGACCGGATTCCGTACGGCAAAATGAGCACGACGGTATTCGCATACAGCAAAAAGGGCATGGAGACCGCCCTTCGCATAATGGCGGAGCTCGGCGGCGACTGCCGCGCGTGGGCGCCGGAGCGTATAGCCGGGGGCGTTTTTTTGCCAATACCCAAGCCTTCCGCCCCGCTTTACGGCAAGGCGTTCGGCGACTCCGACGCGCTCGTTTTCGTATCGTCCTGCGGAATCGCTGTGCGCTGCATAGCGCCATACGTCAAAAGCAAGCTCGAGGACCCCGCCGTGGTCGTAGTGGACGAAACGGGCGCGTTTGCAATATCGCTGCTTTCGGGGCATATTGGCGGCGCGAACGGGCTTGCAAAGAGGCTGGCCTCCGCCCTGGGCGGCACGGCTGTCATCACCACCGCCACTGACGCAAACGGGCGTTTTTCCGTGGATTCGTGGGCAAGCTCGCAGGGCTTTTCGATAAGCAGCACAGACGCCGCCAAGGCGGTTTCGGCCGCGATACTCGAAAGGGACGTTCCGTTTGTCTCCGATTTTGCGGTGAAGGGCGCGCTTCCCAACGGCCTGTACGCGGGTGAGGAGGGCGCCGTCGGCATATATCTGACCTATGCCGACGAAAGCGCGGCTCCGTTTGACGTGACGCTGAGGCTCGTTCCAAAATGCGTCGTGCTTGGCATAGGCTGCAGACGGGGGACTCCCGCCGAAAACATAAAATACGCCGTTGACAAAACTCTGACGTATCACGGGATAGATTTTAGCGCGGTAAAGAGCGCCGCCTCCATAGACCTTAAAAAGGACGAGGCGGGGCTGATCGAATACTGCCGCGGCGCGGGGATACCGCTGAGCTTTTATTCGGCGGAGGAGCTTGAAAAGGTCCAAGGCGACTTTACCCCGTCGGGATTCGTCAAGCGAATAACCGGGGTGGACAACGTTTGCGAAAGGGCGGCGCTGCTCTGCGCGGACGAACTGATAATAAAGAAAACGGCGGAAAACGGCGTTACCGTTGCCGCCGCGCTTGAAAAAACGGAGGTGCGATTTGAGTGAGCTGTTCGTTGTGGGCCTTGGCCCCGGAAGCCCCGAGGATATGACCCTGCGCGCGCACCGCGCGCTTGAGGAGGCCGACGTTATAATCGGCTATCACGTTTACGTCGACCTTGTGCGCGGGCTCTACCCCGGCAAGGAATATTTGACGACCCCCATGACGCGCGAGGCGGAGCGCTGCCGCATGGCGCTGGACGAGGCGAAAAAGGGCCGCAGGACGGCGCTTATCTGCTCCGGCGACAGCGGCATATACGGCATGGCGGGGCTGGTGCTGGAGCTTCGCGGGGACGCCCCGGAGCCGGAGGTAACGATAATACCCGGGCTCACCGCGGCCTGCTCCGGCGGAGCGCTTTTGGGCGCGCCTCTGACGCACGACTTTTGCGTAGTGTCGCTGTCGGACAGGCTTACCGATTGGGCGCTGATAGAGCGAAGGCTCACCGCTGCGGCGGGAGCCGACCTTACGCTTGCGATCTACAATCCCGCAAGCCACGGTCGACCCGAGCACCTTAAAAAAGCCTGTGAAATACTTATGAAAACGCTGCCCGCCGACCGCCCCTGCGCCGTTGCGCGGAACATCGGGCGCGCGGGTGAGAGCCGTGAATACATGACCCTTGCGGAGCTTGCGGAATACCCCGCAGATATGTTCTGCACGGTGTTTGTGGGCAACTCGCAGACCCGCATGACGGCGGGCCGCATGGTGACCCCAAGGGGTTACAGGGAGGTTTGAGTGGTTAAGCTGTGCGTTTTTGCGGGCACGACCGAGGGTCGGAGGCTTGCCGGATTCCTGGGGGGCAGGGACGCCGAGGTATGCGTGTGCACCGCGACCGAATACGGCGGTGAGCTGCTGTCGCCCGCGCCCGGTATAAGGGTGCTGACGGGCCGCATGGACGGGGCGCAGATGGAAGAATTCATGCAGAGGGAGCGCTTCGACGCGGTCCTTGACGCGACGCACCCCTATGCCTCCGCCGTGACGGAGAATATTTCGGCGGCCTGCGCCGCGACGGGCACGGAGTACCTGCGGGTCGAGCGCGAAGGCGGCGGCGCAGGGGCAGACGCCGTGCGCGTGCCCGATACGGCCTCCGCGGTCGGGTATTTGAACGGCACTTCGGGCCGCATACTGCTGACGACGGGCTCAAAGGAGCTGGCGGCCTTTGCCCGGATCGACGGGTTTTCGGAGCGCGTGTTCGCCCGCGTGCTGCCCGCCGCGGCTTCGATAGAGGCGTGCGCGGCGGCGGGGCTTGCTCCGTCGCACGTTTTTGCAATGCAGGGGCCGTTCTCCGAGGACATGAACCGGGCCATGATAAAGGCGGCAGATGCCGCGTACGTTGTGACGAAGGACTCCGGCAGTGCGGGCGGCTTTGCCGAGAAGGCACGCGCGGCCGAGGAGGCGGGAGCGGTTTTGGTAGTGATAGGAAGGCCCGCTCAGCCCGCCGGGGGGATGAGCCTTGAAGAGGCGATAGACCTGCTGACGGAAAGGTACGGCTTTGCGCCGAGGCAGCGCGTATGCGTGGCGGGCGTGGGCCCCGGCCCGCGCGAGGGCATGACCGAAGCCGCCCTTCGAGCGGCGTCCGACGCGGAATGTCTGATAGGCGCCGCCAGGATGCTTGCCTGCGCGCGCCCGGATCAGGCCGTTTTCGAGGCGGTCTCGCCCGTGAAGATCGCGGAATTCATACGCGCCCACCGCGAATTTGAGCGGTTTGCGGTGCTTTTAAGCGGCGACGTCGGGTTTTACAGCGGGGCGAAAAAGCTTTTGCCCCTGCTTGATTTTTGCGAATGTACCGTCACGCCCGGGGTAAGCTCGCTTGCATACCTTTGCGCCGCGGCGGGCGAATCGTACGAGGATACCGTTTGCGTAAGCCTGCACGGAAGGGAGCAGAACGCGGTGCAGGCGGTTCGCACGAACGCCTCCGTCTTTGCGCTCGTAGGGGGCGAAAACGGTGCGGGACGCCTGATGCTTGAGCTTGCGGAGGCGGGGCTTGGGGACGCTCACGCGATAGTCGGCGAAAAGCTCGGCTACCCCGACGAGCGCATAACGAGGGGCAGTGTGCGCGAGCTTTGCGGCAGGAGCTTCGACCCGCTTTCCGCCGTGCTGTTAAAGAATCCCTCGCCCGAGAGCGCCGCGTTCGGCCTGCCCGACTCCTCGTTCATAAGGAACGCCGAGGGCAGCCCTACCGTGCCGATGACCAAGTCCGAGGTGCGCGCGGTGATAATGAGCAAGCTCGGCCTAACACGCGATTCCGTCTCCTGGGACGTGGGCGCGGGCACGGGCTCCGTCACGGTGGAGATGGCCTCCGCCTCTTCCAAGGGCCGCGTCTGCGCGATAGAAAAAAGCCCCGCGGCCGTTGAGGTGCTGCGGGCGAACACGGCAAAATTCGGGCTTAAAAACGTAAGCATCACAGAGGGCGAGGCGCCCGGCGCCTGCCTTGGGCTGCCCGCGCCCACTCACGCATTTATCGGCGGGAGCTCCGGGAACATACGCGAGATCGTCGAGCTGCTTCTCGGCATATCGCCCGGCGTGCGGATAGTCGCCGCCGCGGTGACGCTCGGCACGGTATCGGAGCTGACGGCGCTTATGGACGATCCGCGCTTTGCCCGCACGGAGGCCGTGTGCGTGCAGGTTTCGCGCGCGCGGGAGGTGGGGAGCAGCCGCCTTATGACCGCGCAGAACCCCGTGTACATATTTACTTTTAACGGAAGATGAACGGTATCTGGTCGGTTTACGCGCTTTTACTTGGCGCGCTGATGGATATGCTGCTGGGCGATCCGCGCTTTCCGCCGCATCCCGTGGTGCTTATGGGCGGGCTTATTTCGGCGCTTGAAAGGCTTTTGCGCCGCCTGTTCCCCAAGACCCCCGCGGGCGAAAAGGCGGCGGGAGGCCTGCTTTGGCTCGTCATGGCGGGGGCGGCTTTTTCAGTGCCGTTCGTGCTTTTGAAGCTATGCTACCGCCTTACCCCGTGGCTGGGGCTTGGGGTCGAGAGCGTCATGTGCTGGCAATGCCTTGCGGCAAGGTCGCTCCAAAGGGAGAGCATGAAGGTGAAAAAGGCGCTTGACGGCGGGGATATCGACGAGGCGCGCCGCGCCGTTTCGATGATAGTCGGGCGCGACACGGCCTCACTCACCCGCGAGGGCGTGGCAAAGGCGGCGGTGGAGACCGTGGCAGAGAACGCCTCCGACGGGGTCATAGCGCCGCTTCTGTTCCTGGCGGCAGGCGGAGGGGCGCTCGGCATGCTCTACAAGGCCGTCAACACGATGGACTCCATGCTGGGCTACGTCGAGGAGCCGTACAGGAACTTCGGCTTTTTCCCCGCAAAGCTCGACGACGCGTTCAACTTTATCCCCGCAAGGCTTTCTGCGCTGATAATGCTTGCGGCCGGGGGCGCGTTGGGCTATGACGCAAAAAGAGCGTTCCGCGTTTTCAGGCGCGACCGCAGGAAGCACGCAAGCCCCAACTCCGCCCAGACGGAGTCGGTGATGGCGGGGCTTTTGGGCGTGAGGCTTGCGGGCGACGCAAGCTATCACGGCGTACTGCACAAAAAGCCCTTCATCGGCGACCCCCTGCGCGGGACGGAGCCCGAGGACGTATCCCGCGCGTGCCGCATCATGCTTTTGACCTCGGCGTTCGCGCTGTGCATTTTCGGCGGGCTCAAGCTTGCCGTGCTGTTTTTGACCCATGCTGTATGAATCCCAAAACCCCCACGGCGGGGATATATACGACGGCAGCGGCGTACTGGACTTTTCCGCCAATATAAACCCCTTCGGCGCGCCGGAGGAGGCCAAACGCGCATACCTTGACGCCGCAGACCGCCTGCACCTGTACCCCGACCCGTACTGCAGGGCGCTGACGCGGGCGATAGCAGACTTTGAAGGCGTCCCGCGCGAATACGTGCTTTGCGGCGCGGGCGCGGCGGAGCTGATTTACGCGTTTGCCCACGCGCTTCGCCCACGGCGGTATGCCGAGCTTGCGCCGACGTTTGCCGAATACTCGCTGCCGCTTGCGGGGAGCAAACGCGAGGCCTATGCGCTTTCGGAGAAGAACGGCTTTGAGGCGGACAGCGGGCTGATATCATTTATTAAAGCCGTGCGTCCGGAGGCGTTCTTTCTGTGCGACCCCAATAACCCCACGGGCCGCGCGATGGATCCCGATACCAAGCTACGCGTGCTGGACGCCTGCGGGGAAGCGGGAACGCTCCTTTTTGCCGACGAATGCTTTATGGATCTATCGGACGCGGGCGCGAGCCTTAAGCCCGAGCTTTCGCGGCGAAGGAACCTGGTTATTCTCAAGGCCTTCACGAAGAGCTTCGGCATGGCGGGGCTGAGGCTGGGGTACCTGCTGTCGGGGAACACCGCGCTCCTTCACGCCGTCTCGCGCCAAACTCAGCCGTGGAGCGTTTCAACCCCCGCGCAAATGGCGGGCTGCGCGGCGACGGGCTGCGGCGGATTTCTTGAAAAGACCCGCGCGCTGATCCGCGGGGAACGCCCGAGGCTTGCCTCGGAGCTTGAGAAAGCGGGGCTTAAGACCTACCCCTCGAACGTGAACTTTATTCTGTTCCGCGGGGGCGGGGAGCTTGGCCGCGCGCTTGAAGGCCGGGGCGTGCGTGTGCGCTCCTGCGCTAATTTTCACGGGCTCGGGCCGGGGTTTTACCGCACGGCGGTAAGGCTGCCCGATGAAAACGACAGGCTGATCGAAGCTTTACTCTCGTTACCGGAGGTACTTTTGAAATGGCAATGAACATAATGGTGCAGGGCACCATGTCGAACGCAGGCAAAAGCCTTATCTGCGCTGCGCTCTGCCGCATTTTCCGCCGCGAGGGCTTTAGAGTCGCCCCGTTCAAAAGTCAGAACATGGCGCTGAATTCCTTTATTACAAAGGACGGCCTTGAGATGGGCCGCGCTCAGGCGGTGCAGGCGGAGGCCGCGGGAACGGAGCCCGACGTGCGCATGAACCCGATACTGCTGAAGCCCACCACGGACGTGGGGAGCCAGATAATCGTGAACGGGCGGGCGATAGGCAATATGCGCGCGATGGAGTATTACCGCCGCAAGAGGGAGTTCATACCCGACGTTCTGGCGGCGTACGATTCGCTTGCCGCCGAGTACGACGTGATAGTGATAGAGGGCGCGGGCAGCCCCGCCGAGATAAACCTGAAGCAGGAGGACATAGTGAACATGGGCCTTGCAAAGCTTGTGGACGCGCCCGTGCTGCTTGTGGGAGACATAGACCGGGGCGGAGTTTTCGCTCAGCTTTACGGCACGGTAGCGCTGCTTGAGCCGGACGAGCGCGCAAGGATAAAGGGCGTGATAGTGAATAAATTCCGCGGGGACAGGCGAATTCTGGAGCCGGGGCTTGAAACGCTGGAAAGGCTTTGCGGCGTGCCCGTAGCGGGCGTGGTGCCCTACGTTCACGCAGACATAGACGACGAGGACAGCCTGTCCGAAAGGTTCACCCGGAGCAAAGCCGCAAAGCTCGTGGATATCGCCGCGGTGAAGCTGCCGAGGATATCGAATTTTACCGACCTCGCGCCGTTCGAGCGCTTTGCCAACGTATCAGTGCGCTATATAACGAAGCCCGCTGAGCTTGGCGAGCCCGACCTTATAATACTGCCCGGCACCAAGAGCACGATAGCGGATCTTTTATTCCTTCGTGAAAGCGGCCTTGAGGCCGGGATCAAGAGGGCCGCGTCGCGCGGGACGCCCGTGTTCGGTATATGCGGCGGGTACCAGATGCTGGGTCAAAGCATATCCGACCCCGACGGAGTTGAGGCGGGCGAGGTGAAGAGCGTGCGCGGGATGGGGCTTTTGCAAACCTCCACCGTGTTCCGGGGCGAAAAGGTGCAGCGCCAAACAAAGGGCGTTTTCTCGGGCTTAAGCGGGATATTCGCCTGCCTGAACGGGCTTTCGTACGAAGGCTACGAGATACACATGGGCAGAAGCGGCGACCTGCCCGCAGTCACAAGCGAGGGCAGCGTTTACGGGAGCTACGTTCACGGCATATTCGACGCGCCGGGCGTTGCCGAAGCGGTGCTGCGCGCGCTGTGCAAAAGGAAGGGCGCAGACGAAACGCAGCTCGGCTCGTTCGACCCCGCGGCATACAAGGAGGCGCAGTACGATAAGCTTGCGGACGCCTGCGCCGAGGGGCTCGATATGGAGCTGATACGAAAAATAATGAGGCGCGAGGTCTGAACCCCTATACGAATCTTCGCATGCGGCCCAGGGCGTGCTTTTCAAGGCGCGATACCTGGGCCTGACTTATGCCTATCTCCCCCGCCACCTCGGTTTGGGTGCGTCCCAGAAAATACCTCAGCTCTATAATCCGCCGCTCACGCTCCGGCAGGTGTTCGAGGCCCGTCTTGATCGCCACCGCGTCCAGCCAGTTGTCCTCGGCGGCCTTTTCGTCGCGCACCTGATCCACGACGTACACCGCGTCGCCGTCGTCGCGGAACACGGGCTCGTCAAGCGAAACGGGGTCTGCTATCGCGTCGAGCGCAAACACCACGTCCTCCTCCCTTTCGCCGAGCGCGCCGGCTATCTCCGATACGGTGGGCTCGCGGCCCAGCTCGTATTCGAGCCGCGTGCGCTCGCGCAGGGCGTGATAGGCCGTGTCGCGCAGGCTCCTTGAAACGCGCATGCTGCTGTTGTCGCGCAGGAACCGCCGCACCTCGCCTATTATCATGGGCACGGCGTAGGTCGAAAAACGCACCCCGTGCGAGGCGTCGAAATTGTCTATTGCCTTTATTAACCCTATGCAACCTATCTGAAACAGGTCGTCCGCAGGCTCGCCGCGCCCGGAAAAGCGCTGTATCACCGAAAGCACCAGCCGCAGATTGCCCTCTATCAGCTCCTCGCGCGCGTCGGCGTCGCCCGAGGCCGCTCTTTCAAGCAGCTCCTCGCCCCGCGCACGGTCCATGCGCGGCAGGCTGTTGGTATCTATGCCGCAAAGAATCACCTTGCCGGAAGCCATCCGATCACCTCCAAAAGCTTTCAATATGATTCTTCCCCTGAAGCCCGTGCGATATTCGGCGGGGCAGAACAAAAAAGCGCGAATAAGCGTCGGGGCTTCCCACCGCGACCGCACGCGAAAAAACGCGCCCTGAGCCGGGCGCGCGGCCCGCCGGGAGGCAGACCGTTCAAAAGCCTTTTTCGCCGGCGGCGTTCGTGCGATTTCGAAATGCGCTTGCGTTTTTCGACTCTTTGCTTTATAATATATTTGTTGTGACCGGCCGTGCCGATATTCCCATGTCTGCGAATAGGAGGATAAAATGAAAAAGCTTATTGCCGCTGCACTCGCGCTGCTGATGCTTCTGCCGCTCGCGGCGTGTACAAACCCCTCCGGCGGGGACGAGCCGACGCCTGCTCCTACCGAGCAATCCGCCGAGCTCCCCACCGATGAGCCCGCCGTGACCGAGGAGCCCACCGAGCTGCCGCCCGAGGAAACGGAGGAGCCCACCGAGCTGCCTCCCGAGGAGACCGATGAGCCCACGGAGGAGACCACCGAGGCGCCGACCTCCGTTCCCGCCCCGACTGAGGTTATGATCCCCCGGGTCATCACCTACGCCGCGGTCTCGTATTACGCAAGCGATGTTGACAGCGCCCGCGTGTTCCTGCTTTATCCGGACGGACAGCTTTACGGCTGGGGCGTCAACAGCCACTCAGAGCTGGGCGACGGATCTATGACCGCGAAGCTGACCCCTACCCACATCATGGACGGCGTCAAGGATGTTGTGCCCTCCGAATACGGTACGTATATGCTCACCGAAAACGGCGATCTCTACGTCTGCGGCGACGGCAGGGACGGGGGCCTTTACATGGGCGACCGGAAGCTCTATAAGTATCCCGAAAAGATCATGAGCGGCGTTGAGTCCTTTGGCGAGAGCCACGTTATAAAGAGCGACGGCTCGCTTTGGATGCAGCTTGGCGGCTCCTTCACCAAGGTCGGCGAAAACGTCCGCGAGTTCAAAAACGGTTTTTACCTTACGAAGGACAACAAGCTCTATCTGCTCAATACGGAGGGCCAGGACAAATTGATAGCCTCGGACGTCAGCTCCTTCCGCGCCGTCACCATTGAGTATGCGTGGGCGCTGTACGTGCTGAAGACCGACGGTCACCTGTGTCGCTATACCCGCGCGGGCGAAAACTATGACCTTAATAACATCGATTCCCACGTCGCGGATTACGACGTAGGCGGCTCCGTCTATTACGTCAAGGATAACGGCGGCCTTTACGGCTTCGGCAGGGGCGCGTGCTATTGGAGCTGGACCGGAGAAGAGGATGAAATAGCGAAGTTCCAGGAACCCGACAAGGTAAAGGACGTCATGGTGTCCTCCGTTTCGATGTCAAGCTGGAAGGATCCGTCGTACTACGGCTTTGCGCTCAGGCAGAACGGCGAGCTTTGGACCTGGTGCGAGGATCACGTTGAGAGATGCGGAAGGGGCGAGCTTGACGAGGATCCCGCAAGGCCCCGCCGCATGGAAAAGAACGTAGTGTGGATGACCTCCAACGGCGTCAGCGCATACGTCATAAAGCAGGACGGCTCGCTTTGGGGCTGCGGCTCTGTCGAAAAGGGCGTCATAAAGGGCGGCATCGGCAACGGCACATACGAGAACGTCTATGACTTCGTTAGGATACTCAAAAACGTCGAAAGCTTCAGTCAGCTCACTCTGCATATAGACATTACGCAGGACGAGACGGGCGGAGAGGAGACCATATACAATTACGCCACCACCCGCTTCGCCGTAAAGAGCGACGGCTCGGTATGGGCGTGGGGCTCCGGCGAGAACGGCCTTCTCGGCAACGGAGGCACCAAGCGCGCGGACAAGCCCGTGAAGATAATGGATCCGAAGTATATGTAAAGTTAACGCGGGGCGCGGTTTTAAGCCGAGCTCCCGATAATGCAAAAGTGGACCGGGGACGGGTGACCGTCCCCGGTTTTTCGGTTGCTGAAAATAATTTGCAGAAAAGGGCTTGACAGGCTGCTTGCAAAACTATATAATGTATATTGAGAGAAAATACGAAAGGAGAATTGCTATGACGACCGTAAAGGAATCCTGGAAGAAAGTCGGCGACGACCTTAACGAGATCGGCAGCTCCATAAAGAGCAGCGATTTCGGCAGGGACGTCAAGCAGCTTGGCAAGGACTTTGGCAAGTCCGTGGCGGCAACAGTCAAGCACGGCATCAGGGCGGTCTCCGAATGGGCGTATTCGGAGGACGAAAAGACGGAGTCCCCCGATAAGGCTGCCGATGAAAAGCCCGCGGAAGAGACGCCCGCGCCCGAGGCGCAGCCCGAAGCCGAGCCCAAGGAACAGCCCGAAGAACAGCCCGTTAAGCACGAGATAATCTATGACTGAGCTTGTGCGTAAAGCGACGGCACACGACCTGCCCGAGCTCCTTGAGATATACGAGGAGGCTCGGGCTTTTATGGCGCGCAGCGGCAATCCCACCCAATGGGGCACGAACCGCTATCCGCCAAGGGAGCTTATCGAAAAGGACGTGAGGCTGTCGCGCCTTTACGTTTTGGAGCGCGAAGGCAGCGTGACAGGCGCGTTCGTGCTGATGGCCGGGGACGAGCCCACCTACCGCGTGATAGAGCGGGGCGGCTGGCCGAACTCAAAGCCCTACCTTACCATACACCGGCTTGCCTCCCGAACGGACGCGCACGGAGTGGGCATGGCGGTGCTTGCGTTTGCCGCGGAGGAGGCTGAAAAGGCGGGGCTTGCCCTGCGTGCGGACACCCACGCGGACAACAAGCCCGTACAGCATTTGCTTAAAAAGTTCGGTTTCGAGTACTGCGGCGTGATACGCGTGGCAAACGGCAGCGAGCGATATGCGTATCAGTGGGAGGGCTGAGGCCTTGCCTTTTGCGCCGCCCGGAAACGGGACGGCTTTTGATTTTATATGTGAGCCGGGCCTCCGCCCGCCCCGCGAGCCTTATATGGCTGTATGACACGCAAAGTATCGCGCATGTAAAAGGGCGTTTCTTGCGCGCGCCCCGTTTCTTCGGTATCATCTGTTCCGTCAAACGTACTGACGGAAAGGACGGAACGGATATGAAACACAGTGAAAAAACCTGCCTTTGGACGGGAGCGGGGGCGCTGCTCGCGTTCATATTGTTTACTCTGCTCGTGAGGCTCGCAGACGTGAGGGCTGTCGGGCCGATGGGCAGCGAGGTCGGCTTTGCCTCCGTGAACGCATGGTTCCACCGGCTGATGGGCGTGCACATGGTTTTGTACGCCGTCACCGATTGGCTTGGGCTCGTTCCCGTCTTTATATGCTTCTGCTTCGGCGTTTTGGGGCTGATACAGTTGATAAAGCGCAGGAGCCTGCGCCGGGTCGATCCCGACGTAATACTGCTTGGCGTGTACTTCTTTATCGTGATGCTTGCGTATCTCGTGTTCGAAGCCGTCCCGATAAACTTCCGTCCCGTGACGATAGACGGACGGTTGGAGGCTTCGTACCCCTCGTCCACGACCCTGCTGGTTTTGAGCGTTATGCCGGCGTTCGCTTTTCAGACCGACCGAAGATGCCGGAGCGCGGCGATACGGGCGGCGGCCCGCGTGTTCGCGGCGGTGTTCTCGGCGTTCACGGCAACAGGCAGGCTCGTTTCGGGCGTACATTGGCTGACGGACATAGCCGCGTCGGTACTGCTGAGCGCGGGGCTGTTCCTGCTCTATCGCGCCGCCGTCGGGTTTTCGGACGGCAAAAGGAGGAAACGTGGAATTCAATGAAAAACTGCAGCAGCTGCGCAAAAGCAGGGGGCTGACGCAGGAGGAGCTTGCGGAAGCATTGTTCGTGTCGCGCGCGGCGGTCTCAAAATGGGAGTCAGGGCGCGGCTATCCCGCACTCGACTCGCTGAAGCAGCTTTCACGGTTTTTCTCCGTTTCGATAGACGAGCTGATCTGCCCGGAGGAGATGATCTCCGCCGCGGAGGAGGAAAAGAAAGAGAGCCTGAACGGGGTAGTTTCGCTGATCTGCGGGATACTTGACGCAATGGCGGGGCTGTTGCTGCTGCTGCCCGTATTCGGAAACGGAAAGGACTCCCCCACCTCGGTATCGCTGTTTGCGCTTACCGGCGTCGAGCCGTGGATCAAGGCGGCGTTCATCGCGCTCGTTGCGCTGACGGCATTGAACGGCGTCTGCGGCGCGGTCGTCAGCCGCTTGTCGCGCCCCGTTTGGAACAGACACCGCATCGTGACCGGCATGGCGCTGTCACTGCTTGGAACTGCGGTTTTCCTGCTGACCCGACAGCCGTATGCGGGCGTAATATACCTTGCGGTCATGGCCGCAAAGGGGCTGCTGCTGCTCAAGGGGAAGCTTAAGCCGTGAAGGGAGCCCCTCCCTCAAAAGGGAGTTCGGCGGCGATCCTCGCCCTCTTTTCAAGCGCGGAAAAATCGTAGTCGATGCGGTCGATCAGCTCGACCGCTTTTTCATCCCGGAACAGGTTCGGGAACTGCTCGGTGCAGAGCTTGCGGCCGTAAAGCGGTATGACGAGCGTTTCCTGCACGGTGTTTTTTTCAATATGATAACTCATTTTTTACCCAGCAGTATCGCCGAGCCCGCAAGCTCCGTCCACGCCGCTTCACCCTTCCTTATGAATTTGCCGTTATCGGTAGGTATAAGCCGGGCGCTTTCACAGCCCATTGCTTTCAGCTTTTCAACAAACGCCTGCATATCGCCGTATCTCGATTTTGAGAAAATGTCGTGGATGGCGAATGTGCCTCCCTTTTTCAGCACGCGCAGGGTCTCCAGAAGATACCTCTGCCGGTCGCCCGGGATATTGTGGTAGACGTAATTGCTCGTCACCGCATCAAAGCTTTCATCCGGGAAAACAAGCTTCACAGCGTCGCCGCGCTCGAACTTGACGTTGTCAACGCCCTCGGCTTTGGCGTTTCTTTCGCAGAGCGGCTTGTTGAATGAGGCGTATTCCTTTCCCCATCGGTCGACGCCGATAAAGGAAGCGTTCGGATTGCGCTTGGCGCAGGCGATGGTGAGCGCCCCGCTGCCGCAGCCGACGTCAAGACATTTCCCGCCGTCCGGAAGTTTTACGTACTCCGCGACGCCTTCGATGATCTGACGCGACATTTGGCGTTTGCCGTTATAATCGAACGCGCGGTACAGCAGGATCATCCACACTGAAACGCAAAGGCAGACGACCGTGAGAATGAGAAAAACGATGAACAGAACGGTTTTCAGCGTGCCGGAAACGATCCCGGTCAAGCCGAAAACGACGAACAACAGAAGAAATACCGCCGCCGCGATCACGGCGGAGAGTACCATGCCCTTCGGCATCCAGTTTTTGTAATCGGGTTTCATAGAGCATATCCTTTCTTTTAAGCTTTTACGGTCAAAAGTTCGATCGGAGCTGCCTGCGTCCTTCTCTCACAACGGGTTCACGGGAAAGCGTCCGGTGCAAATCAAGGGCTTGCCGTACCGATTTTGCTTATGCGTTTATCCGAGCGCCACGTCGAGCGCCATCATCAGCGTAAAGCCGAGCGCGAACATGATAACGCCCACGTTGGAATGTTCCCCCGCCGACATTTCGGGGATCAGCTCCTCCACGACGACGTAGATCATCGCGCCCGCCGCGAAGGAGAGCAGATACGGCATCGCCGGTACGAACAGCCCCGCGAACAGTACCGTCAAAAGCGCGCCTATCGGCTCTACCGCGCCGGAAAGCATTCCGTCAAGAAACGCTTTGCCCTTTGTCCTTCCCTCCGCGTGAAGCGGCATCGAAATGATCGCGCCTTCCGGGAAGTTCTGTATCGCGATACCGATGGAAAGCGCCAGCGCGCCGCCCGCCGTGATCTGAGCGGAGCCGGAGAGAAGCCCGGCAAACACGACGCCCACCGCCATTCCCTCGGGTATGTTGTGCAGCGTGACGGCAAGCACCATCATAGTCGTTTTCTTTGCCTTGCTTTTGATGCCCTCCGTCTGTCCGGCGTTCACATGCAAGTGCGGGATGATACCGTCAAGCAAAAGCAGGAACAAAATGCCGAGCCAAAAGCCTGTAAAAGCGGGCAGAAACGCCCATCTGCCCTTGTCGGCGCACTGATCCATAGCCGGAATAAGAAGACTCCATATCGACGCCGCAACCATAACGCCGCCCGCAAAGCCGGTGAGCGCGCGCTGCACTGCGCGGCTAAGCTGCTTTTTCATAAAGAACACGCACGCGGAGCCTGCCGCCGTGCCTATGAATGGGATCGCCGTCCCCTCTATCACCTTCAGCCACATACCGCTTCTCCCATCCATGAGTTAGCAAAGGCTAACAGACGTATCAAAAAATTAAGAGCATCGCTCTTTCGATCTGCGGCAACGGTTAGTCGCCGCTAACTATTGTAGCGCAGCAGTCGTGGTTTGTCAATGTGTTTGGAAAAAAAACTGCGATCCCGGATCCGAAGCCTTGGCGTACGCTTTCGGCAGTTCACGCATCGCCTGAAGGGCGCACCGCGCTTTCAAAAGAACAAAAAGAAAAAGGCGGATATCCCTCCGTTCGCAAAACCGTTTTGTGCTCCTGAAAAGCGAAACGAACGGGTTTTATCCGCACTTTGGATCCTTCACGCATCTGCCGCACGGCACAGGTAAGGCCTGCGGGACCGCGTGGGAATGGGTCACGCCCCGTTCTTCACTATCGGCACGGCGTACTCCTCCACCTCACGCAGGGCGCTTTCAACGTCTATCGTGAGCCATTTGCCGTCGCGGTACAGCGTGCGCCCGCGTACCATGGTAAGGCAAACGTCGCCGCCCCTTGCGGAGTAGGCCACAGCGGAGATGGGGTCGTAGACCGGGCGAAAATGCGGAGCCGAGATATCTATCATTATGAGGTCGGCGTCGAAGCCCTCCTTTATCATGCCCGTTTCGCCGCCGCGCCCCTGCGCCCTTGCGCCGCAGACGGTGGCCATTTCAAGCGCGTCGTACGCGGGCAGCGCGGTGGGGTCGAGAGACGTGCCCTTTGCGAGCAGCGCCGCAAGCTTTATCTCTTCAAACAGATCGAGCGAATTGTTGGAGCAAACGCCGTCGGTGCCCAGGCACACGTTCACGCCGAGCTCCCGCATGCGGCGCACGTTTGCAATGCCGCTGCCGAGCTTGAGGTTGGACACGGGACAATGCGCGACCGACGCGGAATGAGCGGCGATGAGCCGCATATCGTCCTCTTCAAGCCATACGCCGTGCGCAAACAGCACGGGGGTGTCCATAATGCCGTTCGCGGCGAACGCGGCGGCGGCGGTCATGCCGTGGCGCGACTTTGCCTCTTTATGCTCCGTTTCGGTTTCGGAAAGATGGATATGCGTTATAACGCCGTGCGTCTTGGCCCACTCATGCACCCTTGCCCATATACCGGGCGGGCTGGTGTACTCGGCGTGTATGGCGACGTCCGCGCGGACGGGGCCCGACGCGCCGTATTCCTCAAGCAGCCTTCGCGTTTCAACCACGGCGCGGTCGGCGTCAAAGTCGTATCCGTCGCCCAATGCTATGACCGCGTTGCAGAGGTTCGCCTTCATCCCGGCGCGTTCCGTGGCCTTTGCCGCGGCCGGCTGGCAGAAGTACATATCCGAGAAGGACACCGTGCCTGTCTGGATCATCTCCGCCATGCCGAGCGTGAACCCGGCGAGTATCGCGCGCTCGTCGAGCCTTGCCTCCACGGGGAACACCTTGTCAAACAGCCAGCTTTGCAGGGTGTAGTCGTCGGCATAGCCGCGCATAACGCACATGGCGGTGTGCGCGTGGGCGTTAATAAGCCCCGGCATGACCACGCGCCCGCGCGCGTCTATCTCGTCGGCGGCCTGCGGGCAGCCCTCGCCAACGAAGGCTATCCTGCCGTCCTTTATGCCGACGGAGGCGTTATAAAGCACGCGCCCGCGCTGCGTCATCGGTATGACGACGGCGTTTTTTATAAGCGTATCCAGCATTTTACATCCTTTCAAGCACTTCAGTGACGTAGGCGGAGAGCCTCTCCGACGCGGCGGCGCCCGCCTCTATGACCTCCTCGCCCGAAAGGGGCTTGTCCAGAATGCCCGCAGCCATGTTGGTGACGAGCGTTATGCCCAGTATCCTCATGCCGCAATGCCTTGCCGCGATGCACTCGGGAACGGTGCTCATGCCCACGGCGTCCGCGCCGAGTATGCGCATGGCGCGGATCTCCGCCGGGGTCTCGTACTGGGGGCCGGTGCAGTAAAAGTACACTCCCTCATGCACGCGCTCGCCGTGCGCCTCGGCGACGGAGCGGAACAGGCCCATGTATTCGCGGTCGAACACCTTTGACATATCGGGGAAGCGCGGCCCGAACTCGTCGATATTGGGGCCGATGAGCGGGTTTACCGCGTTGAGCTTGATAAAGTCCGATATGAGCATAAGCTCGCCCGGCTTATACTCCGTATTTATGCCGCCGGCGGCGTTCGTTACGATGAGCTTTTCAACGCCCATAAGCTTGGCAAGCCTTATGGGGAACACGGCGTCCTCCGCCGCCCAGCCCTCGTAAAAATGGAGCCGTCCCTGCATCATGAGCACGTTCTTGCCGCCCAGCACGCCCGCCAGGAACCTGCCCTTGTGCCCGGGCGCGGTGGAGTACTTCATGCGGGGAACCTCGCTGTAAGGCACAGCGATGGGGTCCTTGAGCCTGTCGCCGAGGTTGCCGAGCCCGGAGCCCAGTATTATGAGCACCTCGGGGCAAAACTCGCCGAGCTTGCGACACAGCGCCTTTGCGCTGTCTGCGTAATCGTTGTAGGTAAGCATAAAAAAACCTCTCTTCGGTGTATTATTCGTTTACGGCTCAATTTCCGGCCCTTGACCGGCTGCGTTCAAGCGCGCAGCGAAGCGATACGTCTAACGGCGGACGCAGCACGCCCTCCTCAGTTACGATGGCGGTGATGAGGCTGTGATCCACCACGTCGAACGCGGGGTTGTAGACCTTTATCCCGTCGGGCGCCATGCGGCTGCGGAAGAACAGCTCCGTGACCTCCTCGGGCGGCCTCTCCTCTATGCGTATCCTGTCGCCGGAGGGGGTGTCCGGGTCTACGGTGGTCATTGGCATGAACATATAGAAGGGCACGGAATAGTGCTTTGCAAGCACGGCAAGGCTTGCGGTGCCTATCTTGTTGGCGCAGTCGCCGTTCATGGCGGCGCGGTCGCAGCCCACGAACACCGCCTGTACGCGGCCCTCGCGCATGACCTGACCCGCCATATTGTCGCAAATGAGGGTCACGTCCACGCCCGCGCGGTCAAGCTCGTACGCAGTGAGCCTTGCCCCCTGCAGGAGCGGGCGCGTCTCGTCGGCAAATACCCTCGGCGCATACCCGCGCTCCTGGGCAAGCAGTATGGGCCCCAGTGCCGTGCCGTAAAGCGAGGTGGCGAGCGGCCCCGCGTTGCAGTGCGTAAGCACGCCCATGCCGGGCTGCATCAGCGTAAGGCCGGCCTCGCTTATCCTTACGTTTGCCTCAACGTCCTCGCGCTGGATCGCTTCCGCCTCAAGGCGGAGCTTTTCGATAAGCTCGCCGCGATCCGAAAGCGCATTGCGCTTTAAGCAGGCGCGCATGCGGGCAAGCGCACGAAACAGGTTCACCGCCGTGGGACGCGCCGAGGCAAGATAGCGCTCCGCGTCGTCCATACGGGGGAAGAAGTCGGGCTTGTCTGCGTCCTCGCGCGCGCAGAGATAGTAGCCGTACCCCGCCGCGATGCCGATAGCGGGCGCGCCGCGCACGGCCAGGCTGCGTATGGCGTCGAAAAGCTCCTCCCGCGTGTGCAGCTCCAGATACGTCTCCTCCAGCGGCAGACGCCTCTGGTCGAGTATTATGAGCGAATCAGCTCCGTCGCTCAGGCGGACGTTATACGGCGCCGCGCTCACAGTATCACCCTCAGCAGAAGAAGCAGCAGTACGCCGGGTATGCCGAGCACGCCCGCGATAACGGAATTGATCCAGTTAATGGGTATGTAGAAGAAATCCATGTGCAGGTAGGTCACAAAGATTATGTCGAACAGGCACAGCATACCCATGCCGATGATGCCGTTTATAAGCAGCTTCCACAGTATTTTTGCGGTGACGCCCAACAGCTTGAACAGTACGAACAGCGCAGCGAGCACTGCGCACACCGTGATGAGGGGCATGTATTCGCCCAGTTGGATATTGAGCGTGCCGGATGCGGAAAGGAACGGTATCATAGCTTGTTCTCCTTTCTTAAACAGCTTATGGGTTTGCGGCAAGCACGCCGCCGGAGTAAACGAGGCTTTGCGCGGCGTCCTCGGGGAAGGTGAGGCTCCCCGCCTTTTCGACCCTTGCGTAGCGCACGGAGCCGCTTTTGACCTCTATATACGACGTGGGCTCGCCCACAAACCGTATTATGTAGCCCGCGCCGCTTTTTGCGGCGGTGAACCCGGGCGTTCTGCCGCCCGTCACCGAGGCTTCAAGCACCCCGCCCGCGACGAGGCTGCAGTTGAGCGTGACGCCGTTTTCGGCCTCCACCGAGAACGACCCGTCCTTTTGCGTGTAGGTGACGACGGCGTACGGTATGCCCTCCTCGTCTGCCAGCATGCCGGAGGCCGCGCCGGAGAGGATATCGCAGACGTACGCGAACCCCGCCCAGTCGTTCAGGAGCCCGGCGTAGAGCTCCCTTGCCCCCTCCGCCTCGCAGGCAGCCTCGGTCATGCCATGCGCTGCGGCGCCCCAAAGCCGCGTAATCCCCGCAGCGAAGTCGCGCACGGAGACCAACGGGTCGGCCGCATGAGCCGCGGGCGAAGCCGTGGGCTCCTCCGGAACGAAGGGAGGCTCGGTCTGCGGCGCCTCGGTGGGGTCGGGGTCGAGCGAATACAGCAGCTCGCCCACCCACACGCAGGAGCAGCACGCCGCGACGCACGCCGCAAGCAAAAGCAGTATCGCGGTTTTAAGCGCGCGCCTCATTCGGCGGCAAGGTACGCGGCCTGCTCGGGCGTGAGCGTGTCGAGCCCGAGGCCCATGGCGCCAAGCTTGATCATGGCGACCTCGCGGTCGATGCTCTCCGGCACGTTATAAAGCCCCGGCGCCATGCCGCGCCCGTGCTTTACAAGGTATTCGGCGGAGAGCGCCTGTATTGCAAAGCTGAGGTCCATTATCTCGGCGGGGTGACCGTTGCCCGCGGTGATGTTAACGAGCCGCCCCTCCGCCATAAGGTTTATCATCCTGCCGTCCTTCATTTTATAGCCCGTGATGAAGGGCTTGCGCTCAACCGTCTCCACAGCAAGCGCCTCAAGGTCGGGGCGGCTTATCTCCACGTCGAAATGACCGGAGTTTGCGAGTATCGCGCCGTCCTTCATCATTTCGAAATGGCGGCCGACTATGACGTCGCGGCAGCCGGTTGCGGTAACGAACACGTCGCCAAGCGGCGCGGCGTCGTCCATCTTCATAACGCGGAAGCCGTCCATGGCGGCCTCGAGCGCCTTAAAGGGGTCCACCTCGGTGACTATGACGTTTGCGCCAAGGCCCTTGGCGCGCATGGCTATGCCGCTGGAGCAGAACCCGTATCCGGCGACTACCACCGTTTTGCCCGTGACCATGTTGTTGGTGGTGTACATGATGGCGTCCCAGCAGCTTTGACCCGTGCCGTGACGGTTGTCGAACAGATGCTTGCAGTTTGCGTCGTTCACCGCCATCCACGGGTAGCGCAGCGTGTTGTTGCGGGCGCGCGCCCTGAGCTTTAATATGCCCGTCGTGGTCTCCTCGCAGCCGCCGATGAGGTTTTCGGCGTACTCGGGATGCTCGTCGTGCAGCATGGAGGCAAACTCGCTGCCGTCGTCTATTGCGATATGCGGCTTGAACTCGAGCGTCTGCCTGATATGCTCGCGGTACTCCTCGGGAGTCGCGCCGAACCAGGCGTAAACGTTGACGCCCTCCTCGGCAAGCGCGGCGCAGACGTCGTCCTTGGTGGAAAGAGGGTTGGAGCCGGTCACAGCCACCTCCGCCCCGCCGTCGCGCATGAGCAGCGCAAGGTATGCGGTCTTTGCCTCGAGATGCACGCAGACCGAAACGCGCAGCCCCGCAAAGGGCTTCTCGCTGCGGAAGCGCTCGCCTATCTCGGCAAGCACGGGCATATAGCTTTTGACCCACTCTATGCGTTTGCGCCCGAGCGGAGCCAGAGAGATATCGCGTATTGAACAGCTCATAAAAGCCTCCTCAACATATTTATTCATTATAAGTATATCATAGGAACGCGGACAAAATCAAGGTTTGAAAAAAGCTATTGACACGGCGGCCCGCAAGCTGTATCATAGCGTTGCTGAAGAGTAAAGCAGCGTTCGTTAAGTGTTGGCCGAACGGGGAGTTGTCGGCCGAACGAAAAGCCGCAGTGCGGCTTGCGGAGCGCGGCTTGCATCCCGCTTCATAGGGCAGCCAAAGAGTGCGAAACGCCTCCTTCCCTTGTCGTATGAATCAGGGAAAGGAGGTTTTTTATGTCAGCATTATTCTCGGTTTCGGGTCTTATCCTTTTTCTTGCGGGCGCGTTCGGGCTGTACGCCGGTCTTTATTCGGGCGACAACGCCGCGGGCGTTTTTGCGGCCTCGGTGCGCGAGCAGCTTGGCGGCGCGTTATCAAACCCAAAGCTCTTCCTTATCATTGCGGGAGCATGCGCGGCGGTACTCGGCGCGGCGCTCGTGTGCATGGGCTGGGTGCGCGCCAGGCGCGAGGAGAAGTCGCGAGCGCAGATGAGCCTGCGCGTGCTGACCGTGCTTGCGATGCTGCTTGCCATGACGGTGGTTTTCGACCGTTTCCCCGGGCTTTCAATAAAGACCCCCGGCTGGAAAATAGGCTTTGCCTTTTTGCCGCCCATGATCGCCGCCATGCTCTACGGCCCGCTTGAAGGCGCGCTCGTTTACGCGCTTGCGGACTTTATCGGCGCGGTGCTGTTCCCCTTCGGGCCGTACCACCCCGGCTTTACCGTGATAGCCGCGGTAATGGGGTTTGTGATGGGGCTCTTCCTGAATAAAAAGCCGTTCGCGTTTGCAAAGTCCTCCTTTGAATGGAAAAAGATACGCTTCTTTCCCAACAGCGTGCTGTGCGTGGTTATCAACTGCCTCGTTCTGGGGCTTCTCGTAAACACACTGTGGGTGGCTCAGCTTTACGGCAGCCGCACCTATTGGGGCTGGTTCACCTACCGGCTTGTGGAATACGCCGTGATGGTGCCCGTGCAGCTTTTGCTGATACCCGTTATGCTGCGCCTTTGCGAGACGCTTAAAAAGGCGGGGCTTGCGGGCAGGGGCCGCCGCAGAGGCGGGGCCTTGAACGGAGGCGAAGCCGCATGAGCGCATCAGACGGTTTTTCGCGCCCGGAGAGCATACTGGGCCTTGAGCGCATAGCGGAGCTGACCGCCCTGATGGGCTTTCCGCAGGACGCCGTGCCCGCGGTGCATATTGCGGGCACCAACGGCAAGGGCTCCTTTACCGCCATGCTTGCCGCAATATTAAAGGAAGCCGGCCTTAAGGTCGGCTCATTCACTTCACCCGCAATGCTGGGCAGCGCCGAAAGCATAAGGATAGACGGGCGCTGCGCGGACGAGGCGGAGCTTGAAGACGCGATAACGTCGGTAAAGCCCTTTGCGCTTTCCATGCGCGAGCGTCCGACCGAGTTTGAGGTGATGACGGCGGCGGCGTTCCTTATGATCTCGCGCGCAAAATGCGATATCGCGCTGATCGAGTGCGGGCTGGGCGGCGACGGCGACTCCACGAACGTGATAAAAAGCCCCCTGCTCTCGGTGATAACCAACGTGCAGTTCGATCACATGGCAAGGCTCGGGAACACGCTTTCGGAGATTGCTTCGCACAAGGCGGGAATAATAAAGCGCGGCCGTCCCGTGCTTTTCGGCGGCGACAGCCCCGAGGCGCTTGCCGTGATACGCGAAAGGGCCGCCTGCGAACGCGCTCCGCTCTTTACCGTGCGGCACTGCGAAAGGGTGCTGTCCTCAACGCTTGACGGGGTGAGGGCGTATTTCCCCGGGTTCGGCGAGCTTAAGCTTTCGCTCGTCGGCGGGTATCAGGCCGAGAACGCCGCAAACGTACTTGAAGCGGTGAACCTCCTTCGCGCAATGGGGCTTGCGATACCCGACGAGGCGGTGAGGCAGGGGCTTATGAATACGCGCTGGCCCGGGCGCAACGAGGTGCTGTGCCAAAAGCCCCTCGTGCTGTTTGACGGCGCGCACAACCCCGCCGGGGTCGCTCATGCGCGGGAGACCGTAAAAATGCTTCCGGGCGGCAGCGCCGTGCTGTTGATGGGCGTTCTGGCGGACAAGGACAGGTCAGATTACGCAAGGCTGCTTGCGCCCTGCGCCGAGGCGGTGTTCTGCGTGCGGCCCGACAGCCCGCGCGCGCTGGAGCCCGATGTGTTGGCCCGGGAGTTCGTTGAGGCGGGGGTCTCCTCGTTTGCCTTCGATTCGTTTGACAACGGCGTACGCGCCGCATATAATTATGCCGAGGAGCACGGAAAACCCCTGTTTGCATTGGGTTCGCTGTATATGTACGCGGGGTTTTGCCGGGCGCTCAGATCCATTACGGAGGAACATATCAAATGAACTGCCCATTCTGCGGTGAAAACCTGCCCGACGCCGCCCGCTTCTGCGTGAACTGCGGCAGACCGCTCGCCCCCAACCCCCAGGTATATGCCGCTCCCGCGCCTCAGGCGCCCGTGCGCCGCGAGACTCCGCGCAGGTGGCCCGCCGTGCTCGGCATATTCATGCTTATCGCAGCGCTCCTATACGCCGCGGAGGCCGTGTTCGACTTTCGCGCGTTCGGCATGGTGCTGAGCCGCTATCCGCTCGGCGCCGCAAATCTTATAATACCGGCGCTGCTGTGCCTTGCGGCGGGCGTCATATTCCTGACTCCCACAAGGCGCGCGCCCGTACTCTCCGCTCTGCCCCATCTCCTTTTTGCATCGTGGATGGCGGCGTATCTGATGCTCGCGCTGTTTTCAAAGGCGACAGTCCCTCAAAACCTTCAGACCGGGGCGTGGCTCATCGCCTTTGCGCTTGCCTGCATAACCGCGTTCTTTTATCTGCTTGCCGCGGCGATAAGGCCTCACGGCAAAGGGCTTGCCGTAGTGCATCTGGTTTTCTGCGCCGTCGCCTCGACGGTACTCATTCTTGACTGCGTGATCCGCGCTTCCTCCGCCGCAATGCTTTTCGACGCCTTCGCCGGCGTCATACGTTACGCCGTGTATGCGGCGGCGGCCTTCCTGATAAGAAAGCCTCAATGATTCTTGACCATCGGAAAGGAGCCTTATGATCTGTCCCAACTGCCGTGAAACACTGCCCGACGGGGCAGTGTTCTGCGTGAACTGCGGCCTGCGCCTTGCCCCCGAGCCCCAAAAGGCCGTGCCCTTTCGCGCGCCGATTCGCTGGCCCGTCGTGATACCCATACTGATGCTTATCTCCCTTTTGATAAGCTGCGTCTCCGCGGTGTTCACGGCGCGTTTCTACGTTTCGATGCACGCGGAGCCGGTCGCGTACGTCATCCTCGCCTTTCAGCTTATGCTGCCTCTTTTGGCCGCCGTGCTGTTCTTTACCCCCACGAGGCGCGCGCCCGTCGTGACCTCGATACCGAGGCTGCTCGCCCTTGTTTTCACCGCTGTAAACCTTGTTTCCACGACTGCGGCATTAAGCTCCGTCGGCGCGTCCAATGCGATCGTCTACCGGTACGTTTCGCTCTTCGTGTCGCTTTCGGCCGCGGCGCTGTACGTAGTCGGCTGCGCGGCAAAGCCCAAAAGCCCAGCGATCGCGCTGATACACTTGGTGCTGATGCTCGTTATATGCGCGGCCTCGCTGCTGTCCTTCGACCCCATGCATCTTTCCGATCCCGACCGGGTTTACAGGGCGCTCTTTATCGCTTCTCTTCTTTCAGCCGCAGCGGGGCTGTTCTCCGGCGCGGGGTACTGCATTGCGCTGTTTTTCACGCGGCGCAAATACTACACGGGCGAATAAGCCCGAACGGGAGTCTATATGAAAAACTACGACGTTATAATTGTCGGCGCGGGTCCGGGCGGCATATTCACCGCGTACGAGCTGACGCGGCTCTCGCCCGAGCTTAAGATCGCCGTGTTCGAGGCGGGCGAGCGGCTTGAAAAGCGCCGCTGCCCCATCGACGGGGTAAAGGTGAAGTCCTGTGTGCACTGCGCCTCTTGCGCCATTATGAACGGCTTCGGCGGCGCGGGCGCGTTCTCCGACGGCAAATACAATATCACCAACGACTTCGGCGGCAGCCTGCACAAGTACATAGGCCGCGAGACCGCGACCGAGCTTATGCAGTACGTCGACTCCATAAACATGCAGTACGGCGGCGAGGGCTCCAAGCTCTACTCCACCGCGAACTCCGATATAAAAAAGCTGTGCCTGCGCAACAAGCTGCACCTTTTGGACGCCTCCGTGCGGCACCTGGGCACCGACAAGAACTACGTGGTGCTTAAAAACCTGTACGCCCTGTTGAAGGATAAGGTCGATTTCTATTTCCGCACCCCGGTCGTGAGCCTTGAAAAAGACGGCGAGGGCTATATCGTAAAGACCGAAACGGAGGAATACTCCTGCTGGAGCTGCGTGGTTTCGGTGGGCAGGTCGGGCTCCAAATGGATGGAGAGCGTTTGCCGCAGCCTTGACATAGGTACTCTGAGCAACCGCGTGGACATAGGCGTGAGGGTGGAGCTGCCCGCCGAGATATTCGCCCACCTGACCGACGAGCTTTACGAAAGCAAGATAGTCTACCGCACCGAGAAGTACGGCGACCTCGTTCGCACCTTCTGCATGAACCCGCACGGCGTGGTGGTGTCCGAGAACACAAACGGCATAGTCACCGTGAACGGTCACAGCTACGAGGACCCCGCCCTGCACACGGACAACACGAATTTTGCGCTGCTCGTTTCAAAGCATTTCACCGAGCCCTTCAACGACTCCACCGCATACGCCGAGAACATAGCCAAGCTTTCGAACATGCTCGGCGGCGGCGTTATGCTGCAGCGCTTCGGCGACCTTATCGCGGGCAAGCGCTCCACCGCAAAGCGTATTCAGGAGAGCTTTACCCATCCCACCCTTTCGGCCACGCCGGGCGACCTGTCGCTGGTGATGCCAAAGCGCATACTCGACGGCATCATAGAGATGATCTATACGCTTGACAATATAGCTCCCGGCACCGCCAACGACGATACCCTGCTGTACGGCGTGGAGGTCAAGTTCTATAATATGGAGGTGGAGCTTGACGACTCCCTGCAGACCAGGTACCCCGGCCTTTACGTCATAGGCGACGGCTCGGGCGTTACGCATTCGCTCTCTCATGCCTCCGCCAGCGGCGTGTTCGTGGCAAGGAAGATAGCTGCGGAGGATTGAACGCCCCAATAAACGACGCCCGGCGCAGTTGAACCGCGTCGGGCTTTTGATTTTGCTCTGTGTCACGGGCATAATAAAGCCGCGGCAGGACCGCGGCTTTTGGGCGTTTACTTTATCACGTCGCAGTGCATATAGGGGCGCAGCGCCTCCGGCACGGTGACGGAGCCGTCCTCGTTCTGGTAGTTTTCGAGTATGGCGGCGACGGTGCGGCCTATCGCAACGCCGGAGCCGTTGAGCGTATGCACGAGCTCGGGCTTGCTCTTGGCGTCGCGGCGGAAGCGGATCTGCGCACGGCGGGCCTGGAAGTCCTCGAAGCAGGAGCAGGAGGATATCTCGACGTACCTGCCGTAGCTGGGCATCCACACCTCTATGTCGTAGGTCTTGGCGGAGGAGAAGCCGAGGTCTCCCGTGGACAGGCAAACAACGCGGTACGGAAGCCCCAGGCCCTGCAGCACGCGCTCGGCGTCGTGGGTGAGGGACTCAAGCTCATCGTAGCTGTCCTCGGGCTTGGTGAACTTAACGAGCTCCACCTTGTTGAACTGATGCTGGCGGATAAGCCCCCTGGTGTCGCGCCCCGCGGAACCGGCCTCGGAGCGGAAGCACGCGGAGTACGCGCAGTACTTGATGGGCAGCCTGCTGCCGTCCAGTATCTCGCCGCGGTGCAGGTTGGTGACGGGCACCTCTGCCGTGGGAATGAGGAAGTAATCCGTTCCCGCGACCTTAAAGGCGTCCTCCTCGAATTTGGGAAGCTGGCCCGTGCCGGTCATTGAGGCGCGGTTTACCATATAGGGCGGGAGTATCTCGGTATAGCCGTTTTCGGTGTGAACGTCAAGGAAATAGCTGATTATGGCGCGCTCGAGCCTTGCGCCGAGGCCCCTGTACACGGTGAACCTTGCGCCCGTGATCTTGCCCGCGGAGGCAAAGTCAAGTATGCCGAGCCCTTCGCCCAGATCCCAATGGGCCTTGGGATCAAAGCCGAAATCGCGCGGGGCGCTCCAGCGCCTTATCTCTACGTTCTCGGTATCGTCCGCGCCCTCGGGTACGGATCCGTGCGGGATGTTCGGCACGGACATTATAAGCTCGTCAAGCTTTGCGTCAAGCTCCGCCACCTCGGCGTCCAGCGCCTTGATCCGGTCGGCAAGCGTTTTCATCGCGGCAAGCTTTTCGGTCACGTCCGCGCCCTCTTTTTTAAGACGGGGTATCTCGGCGGAGACGGCGTTGCGCTCGGCCTTCATGGCCTCTACCCTGCCCAGCGCATCGCGCCTTTTTGCGTCCACCGCAAGCAGCTCGGTCACGTCTGCGCCCTTGTTGCGGCGCTTGCGCATGGCCTCCACAAGCTCCTCGGGGTTCTTCCTTATGCGTTTGATGTCTAACATTTATCTGCTCCTTAAAAAGGTTTTATGCTTCGTTCCTGCCGCAGCACTTCTTGTACTTTTTGCCGCTTCCGCAGGGGCAGGGGTCGTTGGGGCCGACCTTGCCCGTAACGCGCTTGGGCTTGGGCTTGGAGTCCCCGGCGGGCTCCACGGGCTTTGCCACCTGCTCGCGCTTTATCGGCTGCGCGTTTTTCCTGAGCGCGACGTGGTACAGCTTGCGCGCGGTGTCGTCGCGTATCTGCGCGACCATCTCGTCGAACATATCAAAGCCCTCGTTGCGGTACTCTATGACCGGGTCCTTCGAGCCCATCGCCCTGAGGCCTATGCCCTGACGGAGCTGATCCATTGCGTCGATATGGTCCATCCAATGCTCGTCGACCGAGCGCAGCAGCATTACACGCTCGACCTCGCGCATATCGACCTCGGCTTCTGAAAACTCCTTCTCGCGCGCGGAGTAAGCCTCGCCCGCGACGGAATGTATCATGGCTTTGAGCTCCTCTTTGTCGCCCGAGCCGAACGCCGACGCGGAAAGATCGATGTTCAGCAGCTCCCTCACGGAATGCACGAGGCCGCCGAGGTCCCACTCGGCCTGCTTCGCGCCCGCGGGGCAGTAAAGGTCCACGCGGGAGTCTATCGCCTCGTCGATCATATTCATGACCGAGTCGTGTATGTCCTCGCCCATGAGCACCCTGCGGCGCTGACCGTAGATGATCTCTCGCATGCGGTTCATAACGTCGTCGTACTGCAGCACGTTTTTGCGGATGTCGAAGTTGTGTCCCTCAACGCGCTTTTGGGCGGTCTCTATGTTTTTGGAGAATATCTTGAAGTTGAAATTGAGGTCTTCCCCGCCGGACAGCTTATCCATGAGGCCGTTCATCCTGTCCGCGCCGAAGCGGTGCATAAGGTCGTCCTCCATGGAAACGTAGAAGCAGGTCTTGCCCGGGTCGCCCTGTCGGCCCGCACGGCCTCGGAGCTGGTTGTCGATACGCCTTGACTCGTGCCTTTCGGTGCCGATTATGTACAGGCCGCCTGCCTCGACGACCTTTTCGTGCTCGGCGTCGGTCACGGCCTTGAACTTTTGATACAGCTCCTTATAAACGCGCCTTGCCTCAAGCACGGCCTCGTCGTCGGTGTCGGCATGGCCCGTGGCGGCCTCTATCATCTCGTCCTCATAGCCGTCCTGCCGCATGGCCCTGCGCGCCAAAAAGTCGGGATTGCCGCCCAGCAGAATGTCCGTGCCGCGGCCCGCCATATTGGTGGCGATGGTGACGCAGCCGAATTTGCCCGCCTGCGCGACTATCTCTGCCTCGCGCGCGTGCTGCTTGGCGTTCAGCACCTCATGCTTGACGCCGCGCTTTTTAAGCATTTCGGAGAGCATCTCGCTCTTTTCAACGGATATAGTGCCTACGAGCAGCGGCTGACCGGTCTTGTTGACCTCGATTATCTTTTCGACGACCGCGCGGAACTTGGCCGGCTCGTTCATGAATATCTCGTCGTTCAGGTCTATTCGCTTCAGGGGGCGGTTGGTGGGGATCTCAACGACGTCAAGGTCGTAAATGCCCTGGAACTCGTCCTCCTCGGTCTTGGCGGTACCGGTCATGCCCGCGAGCTTTGCGAACATGCGGAAGTAATTCTGATAGGTTATGGTGGCGACGGTGCGGTTCTCGTTCTGCACCTTTACGCCCTCCTTGGCCTCCAGCGCCTGATGCAGACCGTCGGAGTACCTGCGGCCCAGCATGACGCGCCCGGTGAACTCGTCAACTATCAGCACCTCGCCGTCGCGCACGATATAGTCCTTATCGACGGTGAAGAGCGCGTTCGCCTTGAGCGCCTGTATGATATAGTGGTTGAGCTCGGAGTTTTCGGTGGCGGAGATATCCTCGATATTGAAGTACTCCTCGGCCTTTTTCATGCCCCTGTCGGTCAGCGCAACGGTGCGGGCCTTTATATCGCACATGTAGTCGCCGCTCTCCTCCTGCACCTCGCCGCGGATGAGCTCGGCCTTGGACTTTTTCTCGACGTCGGCGCCGCGCTCAAGCCTGCGCACAAAGCGGTCCGCCCTGACGTACATATCCGTGGACTTGTCGCCGCGGCCCGATATGATAAGGGGCGTCCTCGCCTCGTCGATGAGTATGGAGTCCACCTCGTCGACTATGGCGTAATTGAGCTTTCTCTGCACCATGCTCTCTTTATAGACGGCCATGTTGTCGCGCAGATAGTCGAAGCCGAATTCGGTATTGGTGCCGTAGGTGATGTCGCAGTTATAGGCGTCGCGCCTTTCAGCGGCGTCCAGCTCATGCACTATGCAGCCCACGGTCATGCCGAGGAAGGTGTAAATCTTGCCCATCCACGACGCATCGCGCGAGGCAAGGTAATCGTTTACGGTAACGACGTGAACGCCTTCGCCGGGCAGCGCGTTGAGGTAGGCGGGCAGCGTGGCGACGAGCGTTTTGCCTTCGCCCGTTTTCATCTCCGCGATGCGGCCCTGGTGCAGCACTATGCCGCCTATGAGCTGTACGTCGAAGTGGCGCATACCCACCGTCCTGACGGCGGCCTCGCGCACGGCGGCAAACGCCTCGGGCAGCAGATCGTCAAGCGTTTCGCCCTTTTTCAGCCTTTCGCGGAACTCCTGCGTTTTGGCCCTCAGCTCCGAGTCCGAAAGCTTTTTCATAGCGGGCTCGAGCGCGTTTATCCTGTTGACCTGCGGCATCAGCTTTTTTACCTGCTGCTCCGACGTGCGGCCCAGAAGCTTATCTATAAATCCCATTTCCGATTCGCCCCCCGAGGGGGCATCCTTTCATAATATCAGCCGGCGCTTATAAAAGCACCAGCGAAGCGATCCCGAAATAAACGAGCAGCGACACGGCGTCCACGATGGTGGTTATCATGGGGCTTGCCATGAGCGCGGGGTCGAGCTTTGCCTTGTCGGCCAAGAGCGGCAGCGTGCAGCCCACGAACTTGGCGCATATCACCGCCAGTATCAGCGTCATTGAAACGACGCCCGCAATGAGGAATATGTTCTGCCCGGGGTCGACCTGGTACATGCCGATGTAGTAGCACACGATTATGCGTACGAAATTGACTATCGCGACGCAAATACCTACGATGATGCTGACCCTGAACTCCTTCCAGATCACCTTGAGTATGCTTGAGAACTTGACCTCGCCCAGGACCAGCGCGCGGATGACCGAGACAGAGGCCTGGCTGCCCGCGTTGCCGCAGGTGTCCATGAGCATGGGTATGAACGAGGTAAGTATCGCTACGGCGGTCAGCATGCTTTCGAACTTGGTGATGATCAGCCCCGTGAACGTGGCGCTTATCATCAGCACCAGCAGCCACACCACGCGCTTTTTCGCAAGCTGAAAAACGCTCGTGGACATATAGCTGTCCTCGATGGGGGCCATAGCCGCCATCTTGTAAATATCCTCGGTGTTCTCGTCCTCTATGACGTCGACCACGTCGTCTATCGTGATAAGGCCGACGAGCCTCATCTCGCCGTCGACGACGGGCATACTAACGACGTCGTACTTTTTGAAGCGTTCGGCAACGTCAGCCTGGTCCTCGGTGGTGCTGGCGTAAATGACGTCGTCGTCCATGATGTTTGAAACGAGCTCGTCGTCGGCCGCGCCCAAAATGTCCTTCATGCTGACGACGCCCGACAGGTGGCGCGACTCGTCCGTGACGAACGCGTAGGTGATGGAGGCAAGCTCGCGGCAGCAGCTGCGGACGTAGTTTATTGCGGTTTTAACCGTCCACTCGCTCTTGATGCGCAGAAGCTCCGTCGTCATCAGACTGCCCGCAGAGTAATCCGGGTACTTCAAAAGCTGGTTTATGGCGCGGCGCGTTTCCGGGTCGGCCATGGACAGCACCCTGTTTACTATGTTTGCCGGCATTTCCTCGGTAAAATCAACTGCGTCGTCAACGAACATATCGTTGATGATGGAGGCAAGCTCCCTGTCGGATATGCCCTCCACTATGCGCTGCTGATCCTCCGGCTCAAGGTAGGAAAACACCTCTGCCGCCTGCTCCTTGGGCAGGAGCCTGAACACCACGACCAGCGACTTGTCGTCGGGTATTTCGGACATCTGCTCCGCGATATCGGCAGGGTTCATCTCCACAAGCACGCGTCGGAGCTCCCCAAAGGAACGCTCCTCGACAAGGCTTAAGATCTCATGCAACTCCCCATTGTTTTTTCCTCCTTTACGGCGGGCATTCGCGCCCGATTAACATCTTATTATATATGCGAAAAAGTTTCTTGTCAATACCGCGCCGCACGCGTGGCGGGCCTTCGCGCGCGGGGCTATAATATATTTTCACCCGGCGCCCAACCCCTATTGTTAGCCGCAGGCGGCGGGTGTATAATCAGCTCAGCTTCGGGGCAGGGTGTAAATCCCTACCGGCAGTATAGTCTGCGAGTGGGCGCTTTCGCCCATTGAATCGGTGAGATTCCGATACCGACGGTCACAGTCCGGATGGGAGAAGCGGCGCCAATTCGGGTACTCCTTTTGTGCTCCGCTTGCACGGGGCAAATACAAAAGGGGGTTTTTTTATGGAAAAACTTAAAGCGACCTTTGCCGCGGCAAAGGATAATCTGGGGTTCCTCGGCGTATGCCTTGCGGTGTTCGCCGGGCTGTTCATTATTGCGTATCTCTTCGAACGCCTGTTCATGAAGAAGCGCCGCCGCTTCTCCGACACGCATTTTATCGCCTATACCGCCATCTTTTCGGCGATGGCCGCCGTGCTGATGCTGTTGGAGTTCCCGATAGCGTTTCTGGCGCCGGGGTTTTATAAGCTCGACTTCTCGGAGCTGCCCGTGATGATAGCCACGTTTTATCTGGGGCCGGTAGCCGGTGTAACGAGCGAGCTTATAAAGGTGGTGCTGAAGCTCTTGATACGCGGCACCTCCACCGCCTTCGTAGGCGACTTTGCCAACTTTGCCGTGGGCTGCGCGTTCGTGCTGCCCGCAAGCATGATCTATCACGCGAAGCCCGGCAAAAAGACGGCGGGGCTGGGGCTTTTGGCGGGCACGCTCTTTATGACCGTGTTCGGCAGCGCATTCAACGCGCTGTACCTCATTCCCAAATTCGCGCAGCTCTTCCACATGGAGCTTGATTCCATCGTCGCAATGGGCACGGAGGTCAACCGCCATATCACCAGCGTCAATACCCTCGTGCTGTTCGCCGTCGCGCCGTTCAACCTTATAAAGGGCATAGCGGTGTCGCTGCTGACCTTCCTGCTGTATAAGCGGATATCGCCGCTGATGCACCTGGGCGACAGGCGAAAACAAATGAAAAAAGCGTAACGAAAAAGGGCCGCGCTGCGGCCCTCTTTTTGTTTGATCCACCTTACTTTTTCTTACGCTTCAGCAGTATCTGCCACAGCAGTATCATCGCCTGAGCGGGTATGCCTATGAGGAATATTATCCACGGCTGATGCTCGATAAAGAACACGAACACCGCCCCGAGCACCGTCCAGACCGAGGCGGCCATAAGCGCGAAGCTTACGCTCATCCTGCCCCAGAGCAGGTTGAATATGAGCAGCACTATCGCCGTGAGCGGCACCGCGAACACGAAGCAGCACCACGCCTTGTCCCACGCGGGGCAGAACACCGTGAGCGCCACGAACGCCGTGACCGCAAGCAGCCATACCGCCGCGCCCGCCATGAGCGTTACCGTGAATTTGCCTGCGCTTTCGAACCCGAACACGCTTGCAAGCTTGCCCATATTGGTGACTGCCTCGTCGCCCATCGCAGACTCGGCCTCGGCGTCCGCCATGGGCGCGCCGCTCTCCTGCGTCTCCCAAGCGGGCGCGGAAGGCCCCTGCGGGGGATTCGCGTTTTTGCCCGCGCGGTGATCGGTGATCAGGTAATCGACCGTCACTCCGAAGATTGCCGCTATCCTCGCAAGCACCGAAATATCGGGCGCGGATTCGCCCCGCTCCCACTTTGAAACGGCCTTGTCGCTGTAATTGAGTTGGTTTGCCAGCTCCTGCTGCGTCAGCCCCCGCTCAAGCCTTAGCCTTGAAACGTTGGCGGCGATAATTGCCCGTAATTGCTCCATTTTCTACTCCTGCTCCACCTCGATTCCACCGTCGGTAGAGCGATTCCACACATGATTATAACCCGTTTACCCCTTTATTTCAAGCGTAGGTTTTTTCGCCGCCGGCCTTCGGTTATAATAAAATCGAAAGGAGCGGGCATGCTGATGAGAAAAATCGTTACAATACTCGGTGATTCCATAATGAAGGGCGTAATGTACGACGCGGAGCGCGGACGCTACGTTCTGTACGGCGATAAAGGGTTTTTGGAGGAGGCCGCGGACCGGGGCCTGGATATAAAGAAGGTCTGCCGCATGGGCGCAACGGTCGATTGGGGATATGAGCATCTGAGCGAAACGGACGGCAGCCGCGCCGTGGTTTTGGAGTTTGGCGGGAACGACTGCAATTACGATTGGCCCGTCATCGCGGGGGCTCCCGACTGCGAGCACGACCCCATGGTGCCGCCCGCACAGTTCAGGCGGAAATACGCCGCGCTCATCGCCCGCGTGCGGGAAAGCGGCGCGGAGCCCATCTGCATGAATCTGCCCCCGATAGACGCCGAGGGGTTCTTCCGCTTTATATCGCTCACGGCGGACGGCAGCCGCGTGCTGCGCTGGCTCGGCGACAAGAGCCTGCTTTACCGCTGGCACGAATACTACAACCGGATCATAGAGTTTGAGGCTGCGGCGGCGGGTGCGCGGCTGATAGACGTGCGCAGCCGCATACTGCGAGACCGCCGTTACCCCGAGCTTATCGGAGGCGACGGCCTGCACCCCAGCCGCAAGGGACACGAGCTGATACGGCGAGACCTGCTCGACGCGCTGACGGGCGATAACTGACGGCGGCAGGCAAAGCGGCCGGCGCAAAGCCCGCTATGTCTTGATGAAACGCGAACTTAATAGCGCCCCCGGAGGCTGTGCCCCGGAGGCGCTTGTCTGTTTACCCTTTACATAAGCCCCGACCGCACGAACGCAAGCGAACGGTTGAGCCTTTCATGATCAATGCTGCCGTCGGGGCGCACGGAGGTGGACTCCACGGTGGCGAAACCCGAGTACCCGCACTCGCGCACCCTTTTGAAAAACGGCCCGAAATCCACGTGACCCTCGCCCGGATGCAGCACGCGCAGGTCGGAAAAGTCGCGCACGCCTCCGCCGTAATCGTTAACGTGCAAATGGGCGGCCCTGCCCTGCCACAGCTCGTCGCAGGCAAGCGTAGCGGGGTTCTCAAGGTGGAACTCCGCCATCTTGGTGTCTATCGTAAAGCGGGCTTCGGGGTACTCGCGCATGATGCGCTTTATGTGGCAAAGGGGCGTTTTGCCGCCGCAGACCACGTTTTCGACGGTAAGCAGCACGCCGTGCCGCTCGGCAAGCCGCATATAGTCGCCGAGCACCGATATGTTGCCGTCGATGTGACGGTCGGAGTCCACCCCGCCCCACAGATGCAGCACCATGGTGTGCGCCTCAAGCGTCTCCGCAATGCGGCAGCCCTTTTCAAAGCGCGCGTACGCCTCTTCAAAATCGCCCGCGTCGGCGCGGCTCAAAAGCTCGCCTATGCGCTTGTCCGCGTGCAGCACGGGTATCTTCACGCCGCCGTTTTTGAGCGCGAGCATCGTTTTTTCGACTTCGTCAAGCTGCCCGTCCCACGACGGGTAGATCATAAACTCGACGCCGTCCGCCTCTATACGCGGGAGTATCTCAAACAGCAGACGCGGATCGCGCCCGTTGAACCTTGTTATAAGCGCCCCCGTGGAGCACAAAATGCCTTTTACCATGCAAGCCTCACTTTCAACGCCGTTGATTATAATACAGGTTCGTCCGGGATTCAACCCAAATGCTTGACAAGCGCGGCAAAAAAGTGATAATCTAATGTGAATTTCAAGCAAGGAGGCGCCCGATGATAGACGTCCATTGTCATATAGTGCCCGGTGTGGACGACGGCTCGGAGGATCCGGCGGAGAGCCTTGCCATGGGCGAGGCCGCGGCGGAGAGCGGCGTTACGGACATAATCGTCACCCCGCACTGCAACATACCCGGCGAGGTGGCGGGCTATGCGGGGCCGAAATATGAGGAGGCCTTTCTGGGCCTGAGGCGCCTTTTCCGCGAAAACGGAGTGGATATACGCCTGCACCGCGGCATGGAGGTGTTCGGCACCGACGACGTGGGCGAGCTTTTGGACAGGGGCCTGCTCATGACAATGGCGGGATCGAGGTATCTTTTGATAGAGTTCCCGTTTGACGACGATATGTGGCGCGCGCGCGACGTGCTGTTTGCCGTATGGCGCCGCGGCGTGGTGCCGATAATCGCCCATCCGGAGCGGTACTATGCCGTGCAGGACGACCCGCAGTTTGCGCTGGACTGGGTAAAGATGGGCTGTCTTTTGCAGATAAACAGGACGAGCTTGCTGGCCCCGCGTTCGCCGGAGTATGCGGCCGCCCTGCGCCTTTTGGACGAGCGCGCCGTGCATTTTGCCGCGACGGACGCGCACGGCGTGTTTGTGAGGACGACGGAGCTTGGCGACGCCTACCGCTTTATAAAGGCGCGGTACGGCGAGGCCGCGGCCCGGCTTTTGACCGAGGACAACCCCCGCAGGATACTCGAAAACAAGCGAATAATGCCCATGGATTGAGGGCGCTTTCCCGCCCGCATATAACCGCATAATATATTGCCCGAGTGGTTTTCTCACTTGGGTTTTCTTCTTATATTTATGGTATAATATCGCCAAATAAACTGATTGGACGGTGCTTAATGGAAAGTGTGAAGAAGACCTCCGGCTTTAAAAGGTACGCCGGGTTTGTAAAGGGGTATTGGCTGCCTACGCTTTTGACCCCGTTTTTCATGATATTCGAGGTGGCGCTCGAGGTTGTGATACCGCTTTTGATGGCGGCGATAGTGGACGGCGGCCTTTACGGGCGAGAGGATTTTTTGCTGCGCGGCATACTCCCCGCAAGCCTTGAAACGGGCAGCACCCGCTTGATCTTCACGCTGGGCGGGCTTATGGTGGTGGCGGCGCTTTTGTCGCTGGCCTGCGGCATGATGGGCGCGCGTACGGGCGCGGTGGCGGCAATGGGCTTTTCAAAGAACCTGCGCCGCTCCATATTCGGCAAGATACAGAGCTTTTCGTTTGCCAACACCGACAGGTTCTCCACCTCGTCGCTCATCGTCAGGACCACGACGGACGTCACCATGATACAGAACATATTCATGCAGCTCATACGCATTTTCGTCCGCGCCCCAATGATGATGATATTCGCCTCGATCATGGCGTTCAACATCAACTCCGAGCTTTCGTGGATATTCGTGATAGCCATACCCTTCCTTGCGGCGGCTATGATAGTGCTGGTTTCGCTCGGGCATCCGCGCTTCACCGCGATGCTCAAAAAGACCGACGCCATGAACACCTCGGTGCAGGAGAACCTTATCGCAATGCGCGTTGTAAAGGCCTTTGTGCGCGAGGACTATGAAAAGCAGAAGTTCCACGCCTCCGTCGAGGACCTGAAAAAGGCGCAGATAAAGGCGCAGAAGCTGTTCAGCTTTGCGGGGCCGATACAGATGCTCATCATGTGGACCTGCACGATAGTGCTGCTGGCCCTGGGCGGTATGCGGATAATCCGCTTTAAGGCGTTTGGTCCGGGCGAGCTGACGAGCCTTATGACCTATACGACCCAGATAATAAGCTCGCTTGCGATGGTCAGCTTTCTCATAGTTTCGCTTTCCATGGCAAAGGCCTCCGTCGGGCGCATAAACGAGGTGCTTGACGAGGAGCTTGACATAGTCGGCACGGACTCCGACCTGAAGGTGGAAAACGGCGACATAGAGTTCAGGAACGTGTGCTTCAGCTACGTGGGCGACCCCGAGAACCTGACGCTGCGGGACGTTAACCTTAAAATACGCTCCGGCGAGACGATAGGCATCGTGGGCGGCACGGGCGAGGGCAAATCGACCCTGGTCCAGCTGATACCCCGCTTTTACGACGCGCTCTCGGGCGAGGTGCTGATATCCGGGCACAACGTGCGCGACTACTCGCTGTACGAGCTGCGCGAGGGGGTCTCGATGGTGCTGCAGAAGAACATGCTTTTCTCCGGCTCCATAAAGGAAAACCTGCGCTGGGGCAACCCCAACGCCACCGACGAGGAGATAGCCGAGGCCTGCCGCATGGCCTGCGCCGAGGACTTTATACTGGGCTTTAAGGACGGCTACGACACCGACCTGGGACAGGGCGGCTGCAACGTATCCGGCGGACAGAAGCAAAGGCTGTGCATTGCGCGCGCGCTTTTGAAAAAGCCCAAGATACTGATACTCGACGACTCCACCTCCGCCGTGGACACCGCCACGGACGAGAGGATACGCACCGCGTTCCGCGAGTACATACCCGGCACTACAAAGCTGATCATCGCGCAGCGCATAGCGTCCATAATGGACAGCGACCGCATAATCGTCATAGACGAGGGGCAAATAGTGGACGTCGGCACGCATGCGGAGCTGATGGAGCGCTGCGAGATCTACCGCGAGGTCTACTATTCGCAGATGGAGAACAGCGAAAGGGGTGATATGTAATGCCGCGTCCCAGCGATATGGCCGCCAAATTCAAGGGCAAGCGCAGGCCCGACAACTTTTTCAAGACGCTCGGCCGCCTGCTTTCGTACTACAAAAACTGCAAATGGCATCTGCTTGCGGCGGTGTTCTTTATAATCGTGTACTCCGTTTCGACGATCGTCGCGGGGTATCAGCTTAAAGACCTGACCGTGATACTGGAGGAGGCGCTTGCCGACTCCGCGGGCATCCGCATGGACAGCCAGATAGCGGGGTACACTATGGTGCTCATTTACATGGGCGCGCTGTACCTTTTGAGCGTGGTAACGAACTACGCCCTGAACCGCCTTATGCTGCAGTGCACCTCCATAGTCATGGCAAAGCTGAGGGTGGATCTTTTTGACCGTATGCAGGAGCTGCCCGTAAGCTTTTTCGACGGCAAGACCCACGGCGAGCTGATGAGCTACTACACGAACGACGTTGACGCCATACGCGAAATGCTGAACCAGAGCGTGACTCAGCTTATGATATCAACGGTGTCGCTCGCGGGCGTAATAATCGCCATGGTCAGGCTGTCGGCGCCGCTGTTCCTTATAGTGCTGGTTTTGGGCACGCTCGTAGTGATAATAACCAAGGTGATCGCCTCAAGGTCGGGCCGCAGCTTTGTAAAGCAGCAGAAGGCGCTTTCGCAGGTGAACGGCTACATTGAGGAGATGATGGAGGGGCAGCGCGTAGTCAAGGCCTTTAACCACGAGGCAAAGGTGCTTGAGGACTTTGACGTGCGCAATGAGGAGCTGCGCCGCGTTGCGACGAGGGCAACTACTCTCGCCTCCATAATGGGGCCGATCATGAACAACCTGTCGCATATATTCTATGCGCTCACCACCACCATCGGCGTACTGTTCTCGATAAACGGCGAGCTTATTCAAAAGCTCAACCGCAATTCATCGTTTGACTGGACGCGCGTGGGAGTGGAAGGGTTCGTGCTGATCACGTTCCTGACGTTCATACGCCAGTTCTCCAACCGCGTTTCGGAGATATCTCAGCAGTTCAACTACGTACTGCTTGCGCTTGCTGGCGCGGAACGCGTGTTCGGGCTGATGGACATGGAGCCCGAGGTGGACGAGGGCGACGTGCGGCTTGTTGAAAAGCCCGACGGGAGCAAGGTATGGCTGAAGGACGTGAACGGCGAAAAGACGGAAGTGCCGCTTGTCGGCAGGATAGAGCTTCACGACGTTGACTTCAGCTATGACGGGAGCCGCCTTGTATTGGAGGACGTGAACGTTTACGCCAAGAAGGGGCAGAAGATAGCCTTCGTCGGCTCCACCGGCGCGGGCAAGACCACCATCATAAACCTCATAAACCGCTTCTATGACGTGGTCGACGGCGAGATAACCTATGACGGCATAGACATACGCGACATAAAAAAGGACGACCTGCGCGGCACGCTCGGCATGGTGCTGCAGGACACCCACCTGTTTACCGGCACGGTGATGGAGAACATACGTTACGGCAAGCTGGACGCCACCGACGAGGAGTGTATAGCCGCCGCCAAGATAGCCAACGCGCACTATTTCATTTCGCACATGCCCGAGGGGTACGATACGATGCTCTACTCCGACGGCGCGAACCTTTCTCAGGGACAGCGCCAGCTCATTGCAATAGCAAGGGCGGCCGTGGCCTCGCCCGTGGTGCTGATACTGGACGAGGCGACGAGCTCCATAGACACCCGTACCGAAAAGCTCATAGAGGCCGGTATGGATCAGCTTATGGAGGGGCGCACCGTGTTCGTGATAGCGCACAGGCTCTCCACCGTCAGAAACTCCAACGCCATAATGGTGCTGGAGCACGGCAGGATAATAGAGCGCGGCGACCACGACGACCTGCTGCGCCAGCAGGGCAAGTATTATCAGCTTTACACCGGAGCGTTCGAATTAAGCTGATAGAATCGAAGATGATCGGAACTTGGGTCAAACAGTATAGGGCAGGGTATTGGTTTGTTGTGGATATCAAGCCAAAGTTTGCCGACTCAGATTATTCCGGCGATGAGACTTCTTGGAAGAAGGGCGACCGGATCGGAAGTTGGGCGCTGTTGAAGAAGGGATTCACCGGGAAAATGCGTTTTTCTATGGATTCCGATTATTGCGATTCAGCGTGGCTCAAACCGGTATCCGAAGAAGAACAGTTCGCTATCGACCATTTCTTTTCGGAGCATCCGGAGCAAAAGGCCAAGTTCGAATCGTTTCCATATTCACCGCATCCCGGAATAGTGAATATGTGGATCATCCTTCCGTTAGAAAGCGAATCCCGTTTTCGGCATTCATTGAATGAACTGTCTCCGCGTTTTTCTGTCAAGGAGGTATCGACCTTGATGGAAGCAAATCACGCTGCGATTTCAGTTCCCGGGGAAGCAAACTATTTGCTGAACCTCTCTTTCTTGCCATGGGAACTGACGGAGGAATTTGATCCGCTCTTTAACGGCTTTGAATTAGAGCCCGTCTTATGATTTTGACATGAGATCATCAGCACTGCGAGGGTATTGCCGAGCTTTCCCCTTGCGTGGCATGCGGTTATCGGCTTCCCCCTTGCGGGGAAGCTGTCAGCTGAACAAAGTGAAGCTGACTGATGGGGGTCTCACTAATAAGCTCCTCAAGCGTGGACGTCAATGAGCTTTCATAAAGCGGGCGTCATTAGGCTTCCCCCTTGCGGGGAAGCTGTCAGCAGAACGCAGTGATGCTGACTGATGGGGGTCCCCCTAAAGCAGCTGACAGCTCCTCACGGCTTTGGGGATACCCCCATCCGTCACGCGCGGCCAAGGCCGCTTTGTGACACCTTCCCCGCAAGGGGGAAGGCAGGCGCGCCATCCGCTAACTATAGCGAGGACTGCATGAGCAGGGACAGCAGCGAACAAGCTACGGGGCTTTCGCGCTGACAGCTCCTCACGGCTTTGGGGATACCCCCATCCGTCACGCGCGGCCAAGGCCGCTTTGTGACACCTTCCCCGCAAGGGGGAAGGCAGACGCGCCATCCGCTTACTATAGGGAGGACTGCATGAGCAGGGACAGCAGCGAACAAGCTACGGGGCTTTCGCGCATGCTTCGAAAGAGCATGACAAAGGAGGAACGGCGCCTTTGGTATGATTTCCTGAAGAAGCTCCCGATGCATGTCAACCGTCAGAAGCCCCTCGGTGACTGTATCGTGGATTTCTATATCGCCGCCGTGAAAATAGTGATCGAGCTTGACGGCTCGCAGCATTATACCGAGGAAGGCAGAGCGAAGGATGCGGAGCGTGACGAGTTCTTGTCGAGCACGGGGAACATGATACTGCGTTATTCAAACTACGATCTGAACACCAACTTCGACGGAGTTTGCCTTGATATCCGCAGGAACATCGAAGCACGGCTCGGGATCGACGATATCTACGGCGGCGATCGCCCATAGGTTTGGAGAATACCCTTCTAAACAAAAAAGGAAAAAGACATGATCACGATACACGACATACCCATGATTTCCACAAAGGAGCAGCTTGAGAGCGCGGTGAACGCGCTTGGGTTCCTGCCCTTTTTCACACGCTTGATCCCCGGCTTTTCCCTGCGCGACCACGCCGACCCCGCTATATGGTTCGCGGACGACGCCGAGGGCCCGTGGGAATGGAAGGCCGACGTTGGCGCGTACGGCAAGCTGTTTCGCGGCAAGGCCGTGTTCATGAGCCCCGAATGGTACGCGATACTCGCCTGTTACCGCCGCGACGGCTACGATCACGAGGGCATGTATGAGGACGGCCTGCTTCCGCACTCCGCGCTCGACATAATGGCGCTTTTGGAGCATGAGAGCATAATCTCCACCGACCTGCGCATACGTACCGGGCTTACCGACAAGGCCGCGGGCTTTGATAAGGTGATGAATCTTTTGCAGATGAAGTGCTTTGTGCTGCCCACAAGCTTTGAGTACACGTTCGACACCAAGGGCCGCCGCTACGGCTGGGGGCTTGCGCGGTACACCGCGTCGGATAAAAAGTACGGCAAGCTTATCGAGGACGCCGAAAGCCGCCTCTCCCCCGCCGAGGCAAAGGAAATGCTCGTTTCCCGCGTTTTGGAGATATGCCCCGGAACGGACCGCAGGACCGCCGAAAGGCTTATAAAATAGCAGTTGGCGTATAATAAAAAAACCCCTTGCGGGGTCAGACCGCTGACAAACCTCTGTCAGCGGTCTGATTAGTTATTTCCTTAAGCGAATACACCCCCGGCGCGATACTTGAAGTTTTCGGCAGGTGGTCGCTTCGTTATTGTTTTCGGCGTCCGCCGCTCCGGAGTATCACCGCAGGCTTTCCGCCTCGTTAGTCGGCGTCCTGCACGGAGAACTGCATCTGCCACTCGGTGCATACGGAGGTGCCCGCCGGCGGATCCTGATACTTCACCCTGCCGATGAAGTCGGGGTCGGCTTCATTCGTGAACTCCATGTGGTCGATATAGTAATTGATGCCGTTCTGCTCGCAGAGGCGCACCGCCTCCTCCTCGGTGAGGCCGATAAGATCGGGCATTACTGCCCAGAACCGCGGGCGAAGGAGCTCATCCTTTACGTACTGCTCATCGGTGGCAAGCGAGAGTATGCGCATCTGCAGCTCTGTGACCTTTGCGGCGTCCTTGTTGATCAG
>JAEEGL013648668.1_pt1 | contig 59771 bp, 73 predicted proteins | sample 9134231 | NCBI WGS metagenome assembly JAEEGL01 (sample SAMN16246548, study PRJNA631951) | gut metagenome | biome: gut microbiome; feature: rumen; material: fiber-attached | host: Bos | place: Iran: Karaj | collected 2018-10
AATCCTCGGCATCCCATCTACAACTATTTTCTTGATGTAATCATACCGCTTTGATGTTGCTACCCTAGCAGGTAGAATAGCGGTGTTTCCTTTGATTGGTTTCTTAGGCATTTCTGTTTCTCCTTCTAGGGGAGCTCTATAAGAGCGTCCCCTGGCTTAATGGGGAGTTAACCCCGGTTATTCCGTTGTTAGCATTTATGCCACCAGTAGCAGGGCTTAGAAGTGCAGCGATGGTAGCATCGTTGGCTTCTTCGCCACTATCATCTTCTTCAATCGGCTCGGTGGTGATGGCTGTCGGTAGCCCCTGGCTTTTCAGCTTGCTCCCATTGGAAGGAATGTAATCAGCTGGAGTAGGAGAGTTATCATCTATGTTGTTAATTCCATAGCCTAACGCACGAGAAGTGTTAGACGGTTTGCTTCTGCCGTCGGTCTGGTCCATGGAGAAATCCATGCCAGCAATATTGGAACCAAGAGCTCTAGCGATTTCAGCTTCACCGAAGCGTCCACCGGAGGTTGGGTCAACGTAGCCCATTTCGATGTTTTGGCGTTTCCTAGCAGCAGCAGTAGCCTTGGCTTGTTCTTGTATCAATTGTAGCTGTGCTTCCTGAGCAGCCTTTTGTTCTTCAGTAGGTTGGAACCAGCTTGCGATTGCTTTACGAGTAAATCCTTGCGCCAAGGTAGGAATCACGCTCTGAGCGAAGGCTTCTTTATTGACGATAGCGTCGCTGGACATCAAAGGTACGAACCATTGAATTGTGTTCGCAGCTTGGGCCATTTGTTCAGCCTTAATCTTGCTCTTGAGGACTGCGCGGATACCGAAGTTACCTGCGAGGTCTTTTCTGGTCAAGGTTAAGTGTTTACCGCCAGCGTTAAGGTCATAAGTAAAGTCTTCATCTTCGTAGATGACTGTCAGCTTGAACATCTTCGACGCTAATTCGCTAGCCCAGGTTTCTACGTTAGCGATGAGCGAGTTGAGGCCTTGTGACGCCAAGGAAGCAGCTTGCATAGCTTCAGCAGCAGTCGCACGGTTGCCTACCATCTTGCTCTGTTCTTTCGGGTCAATACCGTGTAGGGCGTCCATAATGTTAGACTCGATACGGCTAATCTCAGACATAGCTGGGGTTAAGTCGACAGCTTTGTTGAGCACCGTTACGGAGTTAGCGATGAAGCCTTTAATTGCCTCACCAGATACACCAGCAATAGCACCAAGTTTTTCGATGTCTTTCGGGTTACCAGTAAAGGTAATCGGAGTCATGATTTGGATGGTGTGATACACCATGGACTCTAGGGCGCACAGGTCATCAAACATATCCAAGATATGGATTATTGGTGAGTACGCATATGTCTCCCAAAGTGATTTCTTGTAAGCTAATTCTACGTACGGGTGGTCAATTGTAATCTTTTTCTTGCCTTCCATATCAATCGCCTCGCCAGAGAACTCATCAATCTCGAAGTATTGATAATCCATGTTCCTGGTTAGATACTTGGTGTCAGCCGCAACAATGAAGGTACGGTTAATCACCGTGAACTGAATATGGTTTACTAGGTCGTAAAGATAACATACTTCTATTTCGTCTGCACGGTACTTAGTGTCACCATTTCCCTCGCCAGAAGCTCCTGGGCGTGTTATGTAAGCAGTATTCCTGTCCTTATACGCCAAGGCAGAACCTTTGTAGAAGGTGTCGAGGTGATGAGGAAGGTTTTCTTGGAACCATGAGCCGTAAAGCGTACCAGCATAATGTCTGGTGCCGATGTCGCCAGTAATTGCTGGCATAATCTGAGTGAAGTCGCCATTGTATTTGCTGACCCACCATTCAACTTCGTTCACGTAAGTGTCCACCATGTTAATTGACTCTAGGCACCATTGTTCAGTCACAGGGCACTTGAGCAGTTTATCTTTGAAGTCTGCCCAGCTAGCCTTAGTCTGGTGTCCGATATAGCGAGCACGATTTCTCTTGGAGTGGGTTGGGTCGATTAACATTTCAGTATCAGGAATAACTTTCATGTCAATCTTGCCATTGTCATCGTAGCTGTCCAGATTATATCCTAGGTAGCAGTAAGCTGCACCAGAGATACCAGCCCATTCTAGCATTGGGCCAAGGATTGAGTCTACGTGGTTCTTCTGGTAGAAGTCCATAGCAGCGGCATCAAGAGCATCTACTAGCTCAGGGCTTTTCTCAAAGGTAGAATCATACGGAGCACATTCGTACTGCCCGACGCCGCCTTGTGCTTGTGCAACCATAGAGTCGATAGCGCGTTGCACTATCATATTCTTCTTCGACCGCACGTTTTTGCACCTGGCTCGCACCGCCGCTGCCTTGTCCTTGTCTTCGCCTTCAAACAAACCGGCGTAAGCATCGATGGCAGCTCTGTAACCATCCACGCTCGGGAAGCCCTTGTAGGCTTCCACTGCGCGTGATGTCATTGCTATTTTCTTTGTCCTGTAGTCGATGGCTTCAGCGATGTACCTTAGGACATAGTCGTACTCACTGCTTTTGGAACCAGCGAGAGTGCCATCCTCTCTCACGCTGCCTGGGTTTCCAGAATAAGTCTGTACCATTATTGTTTACTCCTTAACTTAGATTTTAATTTGATGATACTCGAGTAGTCAACATCCGAGGCGTACCACCTGCCATTCTTGATGTTCTTGACCATCGTTTCTAACATGGTAGACGCAGAGGCTGGCTTGCCGTGCGACACTAGCCATTTAACAGTATCCCATTTTTCACGTAGTTCATCGTCGGACGGAAGATTGGTCTTGTTACGATAGCCAACACCAAATAGGTCTTTCAGGTAGTTCGACTTCGGGCTCTTGCCATTGTAATACTTGTCGGCAGGGATTATGATGTAATCCGAAATCTGTTGGGTGATACCCTTGCCGTTGTATGTAGCCTCGTTGAGGACAGCTGGACCGTAGTCAGCAAGAGCCTCAGCAATGATATCGGTGACATATTTATTATATTGGTTAGCCAATTTAGCTTTCTGCTTTGTGGAAGAAGCGTTAGCAATCATCTCTTCGTAATACTTTTGCATTTCTTTGTAGTTATCAAAGTCGCCCACAGCTTTCTCGAATTTGCTAATGATGCTAGTGTAAATCTTCTTGCTGACGCTACGTTGTTCAGCACGTAAGTCTTCGTAGCTGGAGCCAGCGAGATATTCAGGATTGTAGCCGGCATCAATGAGGGCTTTTCTAGCTTCCCACTCTTCATCAAGAGCTTGGTTGTAAGCCTGGGAACGTTTATTCTTTTCTTCAGTGAAGCTTTCAACAGTGCCACCATTTTTGAGCCAGTCATCTAGGTCACCTTCCTTTAAGAATAGGTCTGTGCCAGACTCAATCTGAGCAATCTGAGACGCTTTCCAGTAGGCGTTCTGCACGTAAGACATTGTGTCGTCATATTCGCCAGAAGTCATCGCCATCAGAATACGAGTAGCACTTGCTACGAGCTCCTGGTTGTCACCAAGGAGATATCCGTATTTAGCAGACCATCTTGCGACTTCGTCAGCACACTTCTTAACATACTCAGTGTACGCTTCATCCTTGGCGTCGTTGCTCGTTGCAGCCTTAATCTTGGCTCGGTAGTCGTCACCATAATGGTCAAGAGTGTTCTTGACAACAGTGTTCATTTCTGTTCTAGCATTAGCAGTAAGTCTCTGGGTCTTGATTGGAAGCTCACCAGCCTCAGTGAACGCCCCTACGAGGTCTCCGCTTAACAGTTTGACTGCCGCAGAGTAATACTCGTGCTGGAGTATACCAGAACCGGAGATTGTACCAACCTGGTCCTGTCTGACCATATCGTCGCCGCCCTTGACCCAACGGTTGTAACCATTCGGGTCCAATACGTTGTCTAGACCGATAATGTGCATTACGCTTGCTGCAGCGTTGCGTCCTGGGTCATAGTTCGGGTTTTCACGGCCATCTGGTAGATATTTTCTTTCCCAAATGTTGTTACCGAAATAGGTACGGTTCACCACAATCTCGTGCAGAGCCTTGAACGGCGACAAGAGGTTGGAGCCGATAAGCTCATCTGACACAGCTCTCCATTGTGGGCTATTGAAGAATTGGTTCACTCCGTACATGTTGGCACCAAGTCCGTTGGTGAATAGACCAACGCCTCCCTGAGGAGCTGCGTAGCTGTCTGTTCCTCCGTTGAACGCCATATTTACGGCTCTCATAGCAGAGTTAGGCAAGGTGAACATTGAGAAGAACGGGTCTAACTTGTAGGCTTGTCTGTCTGGGTTCACATATGGAGTGCCATCGTCTCTGACGTCGTTAGGTAGCCAGATTTGCCCAGCGTTCTGGAATTTCATCAAGACAGAAGGCATATGGAACACTTCGTCGCCTTCTGGGTTAAAGTCGAAGTCATCCCAAGCGTTAGGAATTCCCATCGCGTCACACCACACCTTAGCAAGTACTGAGATACCGATTAGCGAGGCAATACCCTTCATCTGACCGACGTTAGTGAGGTCTTGGGCTACGTCCATGACATTAGCAGAGTGGCTGAGCTGATTCTTAATCATGCGAGGAACCTGCGAGTAACTTTTGACGCCTTGTACAAAGCGGTTTACGAATGTTTGTTTGTATCTTAATGCGAAGAATGCGCTGGAAGCTACATCCATCACGGTAGTCGGAGTGCCTTCACCAGTGATTTGACCAACCATCTTTCTTATGTTCTGGTTGCGAATCTTTTGAAGACCGGACTCCATATTACCACTCCAATACTTCTGTGGGGTAAAGAATTTTTGAGTCTTGGCATAGGCGGCCATACGGGCAGCGTGTTGGATTTCATCAACGGATATATCCTTACCAATCCTGTCGGCGAATTTCTTTTCCAATCTGGTTAGAGCACCGTCGTAGTTCATGCTAAGCATCTGCGCACGTAGAACTGGCATCGCCTGAGCAAAGGTTGGGTTTTCGAAGAAGTCTTCAAGGTCAGCCTTGATGTTTTGCCTAAAGCCTTTCGGGAACCTATCGGTAGAACCATCAAGCCGGTCAAGAATCTTTGTTGCGAAGGTTTGGATTACGCCACCATCGTTACGCCCAGCACGCTTAGACATCACTGGATATAAGTCTGTCACAATTGAGCCATCCATGGTGTCCATAGTTATCTGAGACAGTAGGTCTGAGCGTTCGAGGACTGAAGTGACTGCAGCCTTAGAGTTCTTGAAGTCTGCAAGCATCCTGGCAAACGTTACAGCCTTCCATGGGTCTTCAAGGATAGCAGAACGTACCTGTGCCAATGTAAGAGCGTTGATTGGGCCCCAACCACCAGCGAGCTGCTGTTGCTGAATCCATTGCGGAAGAGCGGACACTTTACTTGCGAAGCTCATCAAACCACGTGGGTTATTTGGGCTGTCAGCATAGCGTGCTAGTAGCTCTAGGTAGCTCTTATCTACCCAGATTTGGTCAAAGTCAATGTACTGGTTCTTAGCACCAGGCAATGCAGTCTGTTGCGCTTGCTTAGCGAACTGCAATAAGTTGGCCACGGTAAGCTCAGCAGATTTCTTGTCCATTGTTGATGGGAGTTTGGTAGCATCAATCTCAGGCTTGCCCCAGTTCTTCTTGGCTTTGAGGTTGCCCTTGCGGAGCTCTTTTCTCATCGTCTTGGCGTCGAATTTATCTGCGTTGAGTTCTTTAGCGCCAGGAACATATCCGTAAGTCTCCAAGAAGTCAGATAGACGTACCATGTTGGAGTAGCCAGCACCTTTACCGTTGAACGTTGCACCGTTGATTGAGTGGTAAATCTCAGCCTTGCCATTAATATAGTCGGTAGCCTGTTGACGAGATTTCTTCAAGTACTGATACGTATCGTAGTCTTCTGGCGACATGTATTTTTTGTAGTTGACATCACGAGATTCTTCGACGAGAGTCTTTACAGACTTTTTCTTCATATTGCCCATCTCGTCTTCTACGTCTACACGTTGGCCAGCCAGTTTCTCAGCTTTTTTGTCAGCACGAGCAGCGCGCTTCTCAAGCGTTTCCATTTCTTCCATCAGCTGGTCGTAAGATTTCTTGTTCTTAGTGTTCGCTAGATATTCTGTCCAAGCATAGTCGACCTGCGTCTCACGAGACAAACCGCTGAGGTCTGTCGGGTTGTCACCAGGCCAAGTTCCTTCTTCGCGAAGTCTTAGCGTTCCATTGTCGCTGTAAAGATATAGATTGCCACCATTCGGGCCAGTCATATCTTTGAGACGCATACCGTCGAGGTCTTCAGGGTTTATGTTATACTTCTCAAGGAAGTCGATAGCATTGCCATTCTCATCAAGCACATTCAAGAACACCTGTTCAGCACCAGTACTCTCGACTTCAAGGGCAGCTAGGTGAGGCTTGTCGCTCACGCCACCAGAAGTGTATTCTAGTTCTTTGTAGCCAAGTACTTTACCAGCTTTATTGGCAATTGGATATTCTTTCGGGTCTAAGTTGACAGCCTTCCAAGTATTTTTGCCCATCTCATTAGTTCGAATTCTGTCTATACCCTTAGTGAGGTTGTCTGGGAAGAATGAGGTCTTTTCTGGTACCTCGGAAAGCATGGCCGCAAGTGAATATTCCATCGGCTGGTAGTTGCCGTAGACGTCACCGTAGCTATTGAGGGCTTCTTCGTTGCCGATAGCCTTCTTCATAGCATTCAATTTTCTACCGAGTTCAGTAGTGTTGTAACCCTTTTCATAGAGATATAGAGCAGCATGTCTCAACTGGTGGTAGATACCAGCAGGAGAGCCAGCGTCAAAGTTGACGATGGAGTCTAAGTTCTCAAGCCCTGGTCTGCCTTCTCGGTAGTATGCTAGCACAGATTGTGCGTCAGGGATGCCTTGTCCACGCAAAGAGTGCACGTCGTTTGCAAGCCCAGCTTCGTTGTTTCTGATTGAAGCAGCAATTGCGTTATATCTAGACGGGTTGTCTGAGTATAATACGGCTGAACCAGGTCTTGCTATGCCTAGAGCAGCAGAACCATCATATTCTGCAGAGCCGGTAGCTTTCTTACCATATTTAGTTTGGCGAGCAGCCCTACGAGCAGCCTCAGCGTCAATGAGAGCTTTGGTCTCTTTATCAGTCTTGGCTAGCTCTTTGACTGCCTTGTTGATTTCTTCTCGGATTTCGCCAGCAGATTTGAACAAATCAGCAGTTTCCTTACGAGTAGCCTTCAAGCCCTCGTCGTAAAGCTTGGAACCATTATTGGTGAGCTTGCTGATTACATCGTTGGTAGTTTTCAAAGCTCGGTCTAATTCTACCTTGTTGCTTAAGTCCAACGGAGATACCACAGCTTCATAGATGCTTCTGTCTTTTCCATTCAGCTCTGTCGGGTCGATTTGAGCTGGGTTCTGTTCACGGTTGACCATCAAGTCTTCAGCGCTGAATTCTTTAGAGTAGGCATCAAGAGTATCAACTCTTTGACCATATAAATTAGAGACGCCTTCTGCGATATATTCGCCGGCTTCTTCGCCTTCATCTTCGAATACTGTGTCAGCAATTTTGCCAGGTACGTAGTCACCAGTACCGGCAGCACGAGTGCCAGCGTCGTCTGCCATGTTAAGAACCTTCCAAGCAGTGACTAGGTCGTCAACGTTGTTGCCGGCAGTTCTTTCAGATGCTATTTTGCCTTTGATTGAATCCTTTAGCTGTCGGATGGTAATACCATCTTTGCCTAGAGTGTTGAGCTTATTAATAAGCTTGCTGTCTACGGCAGTCTGGTACAATTCTTTATCAGGCAATAATCTGTCTACCGTGTCAAGATAGGTGAAGAACCCGCGAGCGAATCCACCTTCTCCGCCTTCAATATCATCAAGTTTGACTTGGTCATTCATGATTGTCTTGGCTTGGGAGAACGCATCCTGAACAACGCGCAGGTACTGTTCTTTGAGCCCACGGTCGCTGGAGTTATAATCATCAGAAATTATTCGCAATAGCTCTTTGTTGACCATGGTTTGGTTGGTCCCCTTGTCTAGGTCAATCTTAGACAGCTCACCAAGAGTAGAAGCTTCGTACTTTTTTGAATCTTTGTTGAATTTCAATTTGACAGGAGTCTTTTGGTCTTCAAAAGCAGCTACCTTGGCAGGTCTTAAATCTTCTTTGCCAACCTTAGAGTAACTCAAATCTAATATCTCGCCAAGAGCTCTAGCTTGGTTGTTGCTAGTGGTAGCATATCTATCGTGTAGTTCTTTGCCATTAGCTAGAGACTTTAGCTCATCGGCTAGTTTAGGATTTTGATTCACCCATTCTTGCCAGAGAGCTTTGTAAGCACCATAGTATGCCTCATCGCTGTCCATGCCTTTATCAATTAGGTTCTGAATGACAGAACCAGCAGCAGCGCCCTGCTTCTTGCTTGAGCCCTTCATAACCTTCTGGTAAGCATTCTCGATTGACATTCCGCCAACGTCTTTGCCGTAAACGGTCGTGCCTTTAGCAAGTTTCGCATAGTATGCTGAAAACCTCTTATCGCCAGCGGAAGAAACTTCAAAGTAAAGTTTACCGCTAGGAGACCTATTTAGATTGTCTGCATTGTCAAGCAAGAGTCTGCGTACGACGGTATCATAATCGTAGTGACCGTTATGTTTTGCAGCATTGATAATCATCCTCTCGTAGGTGTCATCAGTCATAACACCAGCGTTAGCCACTAGGATATCATCGTAAATGGATTCCCAGGTACGCTGTCTGAGGTCGCTTATTTTCTTGTTGTCCGAAGCCGCACTGTATAATGCTTCTTCGAATGGGTTGCTTCCATAAGCATCTTCGACTGCTCTGTCTAAATCACTTAAGTTTTCATACCAGCTGTCATCTTCATTCTGAAGGTCTTTTAACATCTTTTTGAACTTAGGCGTATTCTTGAGCCGGTCCACTTCGGCGTTAAACGATTCGGTGTATTCCTTCAGTAGCTGCTTTGATTCATAGCCCATCTTGTCGTTGAATTTGTAGAAATCAACTGTGTGTTTGATTTGCTGTGGGTCTCCATATTTCTGGTATTGGAACTGTTCGGCTAAGAGAGAGAAGTCATCATTGGGTCCAGTTTTTCTACCGCTGCCAGAGAGTCTTTCACCAGATTGCACTTTTTTGATGTCGGCTTCGATTTGTTGACGAGCAGCTGTGACCTTGACCTTGGCTTCACTATCATTCGCCAACCCAAGGATTTCCCTCACGCTCGGCGCGCCATCAGGGCGTGCGCCCTTGGTGGCTTCAAGACGAATCTTTTGAGCAGCCTTACGCAAATCGTCAGCACGGAGGTTCTGTGCACCCATCTGTTGTAAGATAGAGTCCTGGACCTTGCTCATATTAGATAGAGCCTTCTCGGCACGCTTACGTGCTCGGAGGTCTTTCTTAGATAGAGCATCGGTCATCTTAGCCTTGGCGGCGTCTTCCATCTTGCCGATTTCAACATCTAGTTTGTCTATATCGTTCTGAGCAGCAGTCTTAGAAAGCTTTTCACCGAAGAACTGCACATAACCAGCCTTAGTGGCAGCACCACCAGTAGATTCGGCGTCGCCACCAAGGATAGAACCTACAGTACGGTGGAATGCGTTAGAGTTACGGTAAGCGATAGCAGCATCAGTGAACTGGAAGCCCATCGGGTTGATATCAACTTCTACGGTCTCTCCAGCTTTATTTACATAGGACACCTTGTTGCTGCCGTCTTTGTAAGCTTTAATTACGTCGGTAATGTTGAGCTCACGTTTCATAATCGGGTCGGCAGCTTCTACAGCCATAGCGTGGCCGGAGGTATCACCAAGCCATAGAGCACGAGCAGCAGCAGGAACGCCATCGTTTGGTTCACCGATAAGCATACCGGTCATTGGAAGATAACCGATACGAACTTGGTCTTCTGTCATCAATCCTTTGGCTACGTTGCTCTTAGCGACATCGTCAATCATATCGAACCAAGACGTCAAGGAAGATTCTAGGTCTCTGACCGCAGTGGTTCCATCAGCGCCACGAAGAAGTTCCATGACAGCTTCCTTCTGGAGCCTACGCATTTCAGTTTGTTTGTCCCAAATAGTCTTGAATCGCTTGTTATTCTTGATGCTCATACGATTGTCATCAGCAACCTGGGCCATCTTTTCCCAGATTTTGCCAAGTAAGCTTTTCTCTTCAAGAGTATTCAACGTACCAGCGCGGTCTCCACCAAGAAGCCTCTGGATACGAGGATAATCTAGGAAAGCACGAGTCTGGGCGTTAGTGTACGCCTGAGCCACAGCTTCAGGGGCTTTGAACCTCTTCTTCAAGAACTCAGCCTGTTCGGCACGCGTCTTGAACTTGAAGTTTTTGTCTACGGAGTCCATGTCTTTGGCAAGACCAGCAAAGAGCTTTTCGTTTGATTCGTCAACATAGCTAAAGCCTTTGTCTGCTACATCTTTCATCTTGGAGTAGCTTAGGTTCTTGTCTAGCATCTTGTTGGAAAGCTTGTCTGCCTTAGCGGTAATCTTCTGGACCTCAGCGAAACGCTGGTAATAGTCAGGAGTATTCAATTCTGTAGCAGACAATGCTCTGTAGGCTTTGTCAAGTTGTTTATTTAACCCAGCAGATTGCAGCCTTCTGAACGCAGCACCACCAGCCATCTGTAAGCCATTCATAGCGAGAGGCATTAGCCAGTGACCATTTTGGAAGTATTCCTCAACAGTTACCTGATGCGATTTGCCTTCATCATCAATGGTAGGGACAGTGTAGCCGTGGATTATATCGTACAGCATATCATCAGCAAGGCCATGGTCACGGAACACAGTATTATTGAACATCAACTGCAGTCTCTTTGTTGACCAGCCGTCGCGAGCTAAGTGACGTACGATATCAGATTTCCCGTAAGTAAGGCCAGAGGCTACAGCACGAGCAGATTCATCAAGAATTTCAGAGAATGATTTCTTGATGCCTTCCATGCTCATTTTACCAGTGGCTTGCATTCCCCAGATACCGGAGAAGTTGTTTGTTACAGATGGATTTTCATACCATTTGCCGATTGCCTTGGATAGGTATGTAAGTGTTTCAGATGAGGCTCTTGCCACATTGGCAGGTTGTTCACCGAGGAAGCCAGAGATTAATGCTGTCTGATAAGTCTGACGGGCAGCCACACCACCAATGTTCTGTATGTTTTCACGAGCCCATTGGGTAGCGGCGGCAATAGTAGCGTCATCAATGTTAGTATAGCCAGCCTTGGCTAGGGTTTCTGCAATAGATTTCTTGGTAATCCATTTGGTCGCCTCTTCGGAGAACTTGATGGAGAATTTGCTCATATCGTCTACGTTGTTCGCCAGATAAGAGATTACCTTCATCACCTTATTCGTGGTGTCATTTGCAATAGAGTTAAGTGCAGATACACCAGAGGCGGTGCGGGCATCAATCATAGACTGCGTTCTAGCAATCTCACCAGCTACGCTTGACTTTGGAGCAGCGCTCTTTATAGTTTGTTCAGCAGCGTCAGTGATTAGGTCGTCTTCCATCTCGGCTGCATTCTTGGCAGCATTTTGCACGTACTTGTTGGCCACATTCTGAGCAATTTCATCGGATGGGTCAGCTAGGTCACGAGCAGCATTTGTCATGATACTTTGACCAAGCTCATCTGATGGGTCCATAAGGTCTTGAATCATGCCACTCTTTGCTGCGTCTGCCACCGAGCGGATAGACACTTCTTGCGCAGAGTTCAGCAATCTTGTAGCCGCAGAACCTATACCCTTCTTGACTCCGTTAAGAGCAGCAGTACCAGCAGCTTCAACACCAGCCGTAGCAACGGACTCGATGCCTAATGTAGTCACGCTAGCAAGAGCATCACGGAAGAAGTTCCCTACACCACGAATTGTTGCATAAGATTCGCTAAACTTACTTGATTTAGAGTCGTCCAAGCCCCAGAGCGACAGAGATAATGGGTTTACAGACTCACGTAGCAATTCGCTACTTTTGTTGTTTCTTTCCACATCATAGCCGAAGTCGCCAGGTCCGAATTCGTTAGCTTCAGGATTAGCAGCTGCATAAATAGCCCCGCCGATAACGCCAGCAAGACCACCGAGGATGTTACCTACGACAGGGCCAGCAGCTGTACCAGTTGCAGCACCAGCTACACCACCTGCTGCGGCAGCAAGGATAATATGGGTATCAGCTTTAATGTTGCGCCCGATTGTCGTCCAAAAAGTATTCCAGTCATCAGCACCATCAGCTTCAATAAAGTTTGGGTTGATATTGCCATCTTTTTGACCAGCGTTGAACTTGTCCATCGAGTTAGCGTAGAGAGATACAAGAGCCATAGCATAGTTAGACTCTAAGCTGTTCCTAGAGTTCTTTTCGCCATAGCGTCCAATCATAGATTCGCCATTCTCGTCGTAGAGATTCTTCGCTTCATACTTGTTACCGTTCTTTACAAAGAAGTAACCTACGTTTTCGTAAGACTTCTGCCATAATTCGGTAAATTCGCGATAAGCTTCTTCTGGGTTGGTCTCACATTTCTTACGAAATTCATCAAGAAGTTCTTGAGCAGTTTTGTCACCGATTTTGACATCTTTGTACTTGTTAGAGTCCTGGCTGTAAAGAAGCGCAGCATAAATATCAGGGCTGATTTGTTCATCTGTCTGATTGGTCACAGCACGAGCCCAGGCGAGACGAGTAGCGTATTCTTTCCACGCCTTCTCGTATTCGTTCATGAGCTCTTCTTGGTTCATCGTCGGGTCATCACGTTCAGAATAAAGCTGAATCATTCTCTTGAGGTCTTCATCAAATACGTTCCCGTCAGCATCAAGAACAGCATCTGGCACGTTTATGACGACCGTACCGGCTTCAAGAACCTCGTAACCATTCTTGGTGTGATATTTTTTGACACCGTCTGCAACCTCGAATACGGTAGCATCTGTAATGGCTCTGGTAACCTGGTCGGTAAGTATCTCATAGCCTTCTGGGTCTTCAGCTTTGAACTTAGCAATAGCTTTAGCTTCGCGGACATTAACGCCAAGAACAGCCTGTGCTATATCATCAGCAGAGATTGAAAATTCAGTGTAGCCAGAGTACATGTCTTTGACAACATCTCCACCAGAGAATGCGGCCCAAACCTCTTCTGAAGATGGAACCCATTTCTTGCCTAACAGACCGTTTTTATTGGCTGCTATAGAATCCTGGAAAGCAGTTTCTTTTTGTCCAAGAGTAGGAGCAGTATTCTGAAGTCCTGCAGATTGTTTCTTATCTAATTCCTCAGGAGTAGTTCCTTGAGCTTCTGCTACTCTTTTACGGACCTCTTCAGAAGAATATGTCTCACCATGGATTGTGTAGGAACCGTCAGAGTTCACCTTGACGTTTTCTTTGGCAGCCTTGTCTGTCGACTTGAATTCTGGCTGAATTATGTTGATGTATTGGAAATTGGTGCCTACGCACATATTGTCAGGGAGGTCAGATTCAGGGACAATAGTATCAGACCAGCTAAGCTCTCCGTTACGGAGGCCCATCAAGTTAGTAACTAAGCGCCTTACTTTGTCGTATTCTGTCTGCCACGCTGCGACATAGGAGTCGTCATACATGGTCTCGAAATAAGCTTTTGCGTACGTATCTGCCCATATACGTCCGAGTTCTGTGTCGCCGAAGCGTTCGGAAACACCGTACTGGTTGGCAGCATTACGTTCCTCCATATGTTTGGCATAAGCTTTCCAAGCATCACTATTCTCGCCAAGAACACCTTTTACCTTGTTGACTACATTCTGGTCGTTCCAATCAGCAACGCCAGCGTTATTAATATTGAAAGTATCAATGGCCCGCTGCATTCCTTGAGCAGGAGAACCAGCGCTTGTGATGTAGTTGATGAATTCGTCTTCATTTACACCTTCTGGGAGTTTATCTTTATCAATGGTGACTGGTGTCGGGTCTTGCTTAGATTTTTGGTAGTTATCATACGCAGTCTGATACGCAGTCGCCGCATTATTATAAGCATTCTTTTGAGCCTCAAGGTTAGCCTCAGCTTCCTTCTTTCCTCGTTCCATACCTACTTCGAAGGCTTGCTGAGTACCTTGTTGCCTCATAGCTGAGCTAAATCCGGTCATACCGGCTTCGTAGTAAGTATTTGTGTTGTACGGGGAGGCCCCGAAATCATTGCCGATATGTTCAACCTGACGGGCGTGAACATTTTCGCGAGCATCAGTCACGAACCTGTTATATTGGTCGCCTATGTCAGTGTATTTTGACTTGATGTCATCTAGGGAAGTATTTTCGTCATACGTGGTGTCTACGTTTAACCTCGGCTGGTTCGTAGCAGCATCGTAAGCTACATTCTGCTGTCCCGGATTTGTCTCTGCCATATTAAATCCTTGTTTACATTTTATTATTTATATTATATAATATTCTACTTTCCTGAAAAAGCTGCAGTTGCTGAATTCAACTTCTGAGCTTCCGCGGCATATTGAGCAGCTTGTTCGTTCAACTTGGAGACATATTCCATATATGCATCCCAGTTGGTCTGGTTATCTTGCTGTTTCTTGATGGCTTGTAATGCCATAGTTTGCGTGCCAGGGAAGAGAGTCTTCTCGTCATAGCTCATCTGAGCACCGGCAGGGGCACCAGAGAATAACGAGTGGTTCATATTAGCCTTATCATTAAGCTGTCTGAAGGCCTGAGTCCTAGACTGTACCGCATTGTAGAAGTTGGTACGCAGGTCATCAGTAAGGGCCTTCTGAGCTTCCTTGTAGATATTGGATAATTGCTCTTGCATATTAGTCCTTCCTTATAATACGGTACGGTTGCCGTACTCAAACCCTAGTTGTAGGATTTCAGCTTGGAAATCGTAACAGTATTGTTTTAATCTTAATTGTACGAAACGGGTATCATCAGTCAGAATCCTGATGTCAAGGTTAGTTGCACCGGATTCTCCATCGTCACCGAAAATGTCTTCTGCCTCGAATGTTCCTGGCACTGTCGGGGTGATGAACTTTCTCCAGACGATTGGTTTGTTATTGTGGTCATAATCTAGGCCAACAAAGACGCTAGACTGATAAGTTTGCAGGGTAGTAACGTGAATTCTACGTACGATGGTGTGGTCAAGCCTATCAGGAGTACCGATATACTTTGTGTAATACTCGTACAGAATTGCACAGTCAAAGTCCTTGAGTGTAGAGTCAAGCCGCACCAAGGCTGGGATATCAGAGTGGATTCCGAAATAATGGTCTGTGCCCATATCAATCATAGTGTATGCTATTGGGGTGTTATTATCACGGAACCAGTATGATTTGTGTTGAGGAATTGTTGCATAGTCAATCAAACACTCGGAGTTTTCTCCAGCGTCAGGAGTATAATACATCCTGAGAATCTCGTCTGTCATAGTCAAGAATAACTTGTCGTATCTTCGTTTGATTTCCTCCGGCTCACCTTCACCAAATTTAGCGATTTCAGAGTCAATCGGAGAAGACATTACAGTAGCGGTAGAACCAGCAGTTCTCATTACTCCCATCGCTGGGTTGAAGAAGTACACATTGTTTCTACCTTTACAGACGTGTTCCTGTTTGATGACACCGTACTGAGAACCTTCAGGAGTACTCTGAGCGATACCAGAGAATTCTACAGCAGCCTGTACCTGTTCAATATATAGCGCATTAGAGGTGAACACCAAGAGATAATCACCAATGTTCGAAAACGCAGTCACAGGGGCTGATGCGGAAGAGCTTGGCGCTCTATCTGGTACGTAGAAGAACTCTAGTTCACGGTTGAACATGTCGTACCGTGCAGTAACAGAGTCTATGCTTGACATAATCACTAGATTAGGTTCTTCCTTAGGCGTCACACCTACAGTAGCGTGGCGAAACCCTGAGAGGAAGATACGGTTATTCATGAAGTAAATTAGGCTGGCACCTGGCCAAGCAGTAATAGAAGTTCCGTCATCAAGCTGTTCCCAGTTGGATTGGTCGAAGGCATCTCCAGATTCAAAGTCTTCCTTAGCTCTCTGGAAATGACCGTTAGCGACTATAATACTGCCTTTGAAATAAAGCATGTTTGGGGTGAACCCTGGGGTGTCAACAGCGTTCATGTCAGGCACTGCATTTTGGATTGACCAGTCATCAAGATTAACCTTTTGAAGCGGAGAGTAACCATCAACGAAATACAAATGGTTCCCGGCTTGAGTCATACGTATCTGGGTCGCTTTAGAGTCGATTTTGTTCATAGGAATCAACATCTCAGCTGTTAGAGTCTCCAGATTGCGATAGCCACCAGTGTCTGGGTCTACCTCAGTATATTTTACCTTGTAGATTCCATGGTCTGTGCCTAGAACTGTGTATCTAGAACCACCAGAGTTAAAGTATCCATTTTGCAGCCACACTGGGAATGTTTTCCAGTTGGTGTCTTTATAAGCCGTGCTAGGGATAGAGACACCTGGCTGCCAATTGTATGGTTTCTCACGGAGAGATTGGTCAAGGTTAGGAAGCTCATGTTCGGCATATTTGTGGTTAGCATGCCCAGCACCCACCAAATATAGCGTATAGCCCGTGTTGGAGCCGTGGTTGTCGAAGTCATCAACTAAAGTGGCTTCTAGTACCACTGAGCCAGCTAAAGGTCGTATCATACGGAACCATTCCGTTGTTCCAGCCGTAGAATACAAATCTGAGACCTTCCTATAGGCCCTACAAAGCTCTTTGTTGTTTTTATCACGCATAATAAGCACAAAGTGTGCGTTAGTGTTTACTGGAGCTTCGTCAAAAGCAAAACGCAGCCCTATCGATGTGAGCTTGTTGTTAGAATATATCTTCCAGCGTATGCTCAGGTCTTCTCTAAGAGCAATCTTATAGTCTTCCCATTTACCGTCGTGAGTCGTTTCGGACCCAGGAGGCATGCAGAGGAACTCTTGCCCCATACGAGACATGCTCTGAGCACGCTTTCTGCTTTCCTTGGTGCCGTTCAGACGGGCGTTCCAAATGTATGGAGATTCGCCCTCACGTTTGGCAAAGTCGTCAGACGTGGTATTAAGCCCAGCGAGAGCAGCCATAATAGAGCCGCCTACTTTACGCTGGTAGTAACGAGTAGGCCAGCCGCTGGTTCTAGCATAAGCCTGACCAGGACGCTGGTACCACTTGTCACCTGGATAAGAGTTCCGCCGAGCCATTACTTATATACCCCCGAATCCTCGAAACCATTGACGAACACAGGCTCGTCGTTCATAGCTTGTAAGGCAAGTTTATTAGCGATATCAACAACCATCTTGTCGTAGTCCTGCATGCGTGAGTTAGCAGAGCTAAAGTCAGTTTGCTCTTTGTTGATAATGACTTTTACCAATTCCATAACCGCCTCCGCAAAGGATTGTGAGATGGGAAGGTAATAGTCACCGTACTCTTCTTTCGCTTTAGCCCACATTGTGCTGGTAACATATTCTGGTATGATGTAGAACACAGCGTCGATAGCGAGCAATCTGTCAACCGGTCGGTCGAAGATAATAGTAGTTTTTCCGTTCACATATTCAATGGTGTAAGCACACGGCAGCCCAGGGCATTCAGACTCTGGGAATTTGTAACATGCGAAGAAGTCTTCAGGCTTCTGGTAGCATGGAGTTACATCCTTGTAGCATTCCATCTCGATGAACGCTAATCTTTCTTTCCCAACTACTTCCCCTGGGATATCTAGGGTCCAGCGTGCCGCTGGTTTACCATCTTTATTGATGGTAGCAAGCTCTGCCTTATAATGCAGCTTAAAGAGCCTTTGAAGGTCTTCTTCGTAAGCTAACAGGTGCAGAGCAGAGTTAATCGCCGACAACAAGAATGTGTCGGTATAGAGGTCAGCATCATCAGAGATTTGTGTGCGGACCTCATCAATGATAAGTTGAATAGGTGTTCCGCCAGTCATTAGATTTTTCCTCCATTATATTCTAGGATGCCACATTTGTTCGGCTTCCGTGGCTCGCAGGTAATTGGATTCCACTGTGAAATAGTAGGAATATTATATCCGTGCTTCCGGGTCTCGCAACAAGAGTTATACTCAGTCTGAGATTCAATAGCAAATGGGTCTTCATAGGCATCAGCTTGAGCGGTTACGCCGGGCGTCCAATATTCACGGTCCTTACGGTACCATGTTCTTCGATGCCCACGTATGCCTTTGATTCCCACATTCTTGGCGCATTCAGGCTCTTCGTGCCAAGCCTCAATGTACTCGCCAGAAGGTGCATCATTTAACCCATCTGTAACGTGCTGCATCTTCTCCCACGAGAATAGAAGCACTTCACTATCATCCTTCGCACGCCACCCACAGTCTCCACGCATAAGCCTCGCATGAGGGTAGAAGCCGAGGGAGATTAGAGTCTCATGGCAATCACCAAGATAATCCGTATAACGGAAAGTGATTGGCATCAGATTTTCTCCCGCAGCAACTGAGAACACAATGCCATCGTCTGTCTGACGATGTACGTTGTTGTATCTGCCACCATTAGTATCTGCCGCAGCGATAGCCATGTGTCCTCCTAGTATAAGTTAACGTTAATAGAAATAGTGTTGAGGTCAATGACCGAGAACAGAGGTTGGATTATACCAGCACCTGGTCTTGTCGAGATAACCTCTCCTGCTGCTGACTGAGATAAGTAATAAGTCTTACCCACTGCGTAGCGATGCGGCCTCAAGAAAGTGTAATAACCACTTTTCATAACCGTTACTACGCCATCTTCAGAAGCGATTGCAATATCAGTGGCAGTCTCTCCAGTAGCAGCCTTTGCAGGTTGCAATACTACAGCACCCCTGCCGTCGTCATATGCCGAGAATACTGGTACGATTTGACCGTCAGGAACTTCAATGTTGTCCTCATCAGCCACTTTGTACTGTACTCTATTGAGGCCTCCAGCAGGATTGACGTACTTCAAAGGAATACGCCACGCCTTATATTCTGAGTTGGAGCCACCGATAAGGTCTAAGTCCTCAGGAACGTTCGTCTCATCAAAGAGAGGTAGTTCGGTCCAGGACCTGACTTGCGTTGTCTCCGGAGTTTGGATTTTAGCTGCCTTGATACCACCGTGAGGTGTACTCGAGCCGCCGTGTCCACAATTTGTACAAGCCATTCGTTTTCTCCTTGTTAATGTTAATATTTGACATGTCGTCTATATTATTGTTATATAGGGGTATTATCTGCAAAGTCAATTAATAGGTAACATCGTGGCATGCGCCACCGGAACCTATTTTTTGTGACTGCCACTCATTATTCCTGCGTATGTTAGGAGCGTATTGCGTTCCTACCATATTTCTACGAGTGCGCATTTCTACCCACTGTCCATTTCTTCGAATATCAGCGTGCCCCAATGGAGAAGAGCCTCCGCTGTCGTCTCGGTCGCAGTTTACCCAGTTTCCATTTTGACGTATCTGCCCTGGACGGTACGTATATTCCCAGACAGCATAGAGCTCTAGTCTAGGATTGTCTTTGGTGACCGTCACTTGGTCTCCGCCGTGGATTTCAGCATCAGCAGCTGTGTACCATACTTGGTCGTGACAAACCTTTTGAGTTCGACTCCAGCCATGGAAGATAAAGTGTTTCCTAGTCGGAGCTTGGTTCGACACCGTAAAGGTATGAGAATTACCAGATTCTCTCTCAGTGACACCAGCAGGTGCGTTAGAGCCACCGTTAGCGTTATATCTGAGTTTAGCATCCCAAGAAACATCAATGTGAACTGGAACCTGTGACGCTTCAGAATACACGTCGTTAGGAAAGGCTGTAGGATATCCGGCATCTGGTGCTGGAGCAAGATTAGCACCGCAAACTACACGTAACTCACCAGATGTGGTCAGCTGTACGCCAGGAAAAGCGTTACAAAATGCTTCCATCATAGCCTTTACATTTGTTCCAGTACGGTAATCATAATTAACGCACGGGCCTTTGACGGCTACGATGTCCGAATAAAGGGTTTGCCAATTTCCTCCGTCAGGTTTGAATTGCACCAGCCAGTTGACATTATATCTGTTTATGTCAGTAGCTGCAGAGGAACAAATCCACCAATAAGGGCTGTTTGTGTCGTAGCTACTTTCTGAAAGGGTGAGGAACCCATTGTTGTCCACATTCCATGTCGCTACAAGGTTAGAGTACGCAGCACCTCTAGTGTATGGGCCGCCGCCGTTATAGTCTACCGATTCTATGTACAGTGTAATAGTCCCACTAGCCATTGTTCGCCACCTTTCGCTTTAATTCTTTTATTTCTCTCTTGGCTTCCGCCAGGTCTCGCTCCATTTGAGTGAGCCTGGCCGCCAATTGTTCTGGGTATTTGAGGAGTTTAGTATCAATCATTACTTTTTCCTCCCTCGATTTTTCTTCTTAGATTCTACCCGTAAGTTGCTGGCACGATTGTCCAGCGGATTACCATTCTTGTGGTCTACATCTTTACCCTTGAGAGCAGAACGGCCACGAGAATTGATAAGAGCCCTACGAGCACGATTCCGAGAAGCTCTCCTCTTAATCTGCTCGGGGGAAGATTCATATTTTTTGTCATAGGAGTAATTCCTCCCGGTTGCTTTATTAGAGCCTTTCCGTTTGTTCTTTCCTATTATCTTATTCCTTGCCATTTTTCATCTCCTGCATTATCCAGCTGATGTCGGCACCCTGTTTGATGAGCTCATCATGAACTTCACCAAACTTTTGAGCATAACCATTGTGCTCATCAAGCTTCTTTTCTATTTCCTGGAACTTCAGTTCTTGACGCTGTTCTCGTAGAGCTTCTTCGGTTCTACGCTCAGCGTTGGCCTTCTTTATCACTCCAACGGTAGTTACCAAGGCAGTGAGAACGCCGAAGATACCAGTTACGACTATACCTAGTAAATTAATCCAAGCTGCGTCCATATTATTCTCCTGAGGTCTCTTTGACCCTTAGATTACGCCAAGAATACGTTGTAAAATATGTACCTGGAGTGCTGTTCGAGAAGTTCGGGAATCTTGTTAACCAAGCCTGTGCTGTAGAGCCTTCTACAGAGACGACTCCGGTTGATGTTGGAGCACCAATCGAGAAGCATGAGAACGAACCGCTCGTGTCTGGGTTTGCCGCTGCCTGGTCTGCTACGGTTGCAGGGACATTGCCCACAATTAATGTATAGTTAGTATTCATCCCGTAACAGAAGTTAGTACCGATATGTTGGATGTTCGCTGGCAATACAATTTCAGACGAGAAAGTTACAGCGCCAAGAGTCACAGACATAAAGTTGGTTCCAATACTCGTGAGCGTATTTGGGAATACAATCCTTGATGTCAAAGCAGTACAATACGAAAGCACAGTGTCACCAATAGTTGCTATTGAAGAATTTTTTAGGTCAATAGTGGTAAGAGCTGTACAATAATACAAGAACAGATTCGGTAGGCTAGTCGTAGACTTGCCTAATGAAACCGTCGTGATTAGCGTGTTCTTGAGCGTCTTCCCTCCAATTGTAGCTGTCCAAGTGCTGGCGGCAGACGACGGAGCTAGTGCGTTCACATCGCTTTGAGAGCTGAATACTACATAGTCCGTAGTTGTTTTGCTGTCGTCAGTGTAGAAAATTGCATACCCATAAGATGCTGGAACGGTAGCTGTTTGATACAACAATTTTGTGGTTCCATTTACCGAGCCATAAAGTTTTTTCACCTTTTTTGTCTGACCCTGTACTGAACCGTACAGCTTAGTTATGCCAGTCGACATCCCGTTCACTGAGCCGTATAGTGTTATGTCCGCAGAGTCTGGTTGGAACAAGAACGTCACACCGGTTCCATTAGTCGTTCCAGCCGCAGTTGTGGTACGGACATCAATTGTGTAGAAGTTTCCTGCCACTAAATTACCAACAGTAATAGGGACGGTAGAAGCTGGGTGATATCCAGGCTCTACCACTGTGGAAGCTGTTTGCCAAGAACCATTGTTTACACGGTATTGCAACGATAAAGCGTATTCACCACCGTGTTCTGGAACCTGACACTCAACTTTTACTGAATCGCTATACATATTGGATATCCCAGCTACCACTAGAGGCGGCTTCGTAACTGCACTTTTAGAGTCACCTTTTTGAGTGCCTGAACCATAGAAATAATATCTACGGTTAGGGATTCCATACGTAAAATTATATGTTCTTGTGGCCGAGCCAGAAGCGCCATCACCAAGCATCCAATACCAAGTATTACCACCCGGATAATAGTTGCTGTAATACAAAGTGGACATAGCTATAAGTCCTTCTGTATTTGTCCATGTAACGCTCATGCTAGTCGTGGTTATATTTGTTATACTGTCTACGGTTGGTGCAGAGGAACTAGTATCAAAGTTAATATTCCAGCTCAATGTACCAGTCGCAGTGTTGTTGTTCATCCTAACATATACTGTGAACGTATGGTTCGTGTCTGACGCTCCGACAGATACAGTAACATCAAAGTTGACTGTTTTCACAGCTCCTTGAGCTACTGTTTCATATCCTGACAGCAAGGTCATCTCAGACCCGCCTTCAGGGGTTACGTACACTGGGTAGTAATACCATGCAGTGCCGCCGCTCGACATATTAACGCCACGAGCGCCGATTTGTCCTACTACCCTAAGAGACGTCCCGTTGTGTGTTATACTAGTGATATTTAGGTCAGCCTTAATATTTTGATGGTTATACGGGAAGTCTCGCTGACCTTGCCATCCGCTGCTAGCCATAATTATACCTCGTATACGGCTATAAAGTGGTTAGCTGCTAACGGAGAACCTTCTCCAGGGTCAGTAGTTTGCATAGTGATTGTAGCACCACCAGCGTTCTTGACTCTAGACGCTAAGTCCTCCCATTGTGATTGCGTGGCTATTTTTGGGTCTGTTGCTGCCATTTTATCTCCTTTATGTTAAAGGGGGAGAAATCTCCCCCGGTTAATATTAAGCCCAAAGGGCGTTCCACTCGCTGTTAGAAAACGTATCAGGAATGGTTGGTTTGTTACTCAAATCATTATACGAACCAGAAGTAGCTACCGTGGCTAGAGCAGGTTTATTTTTGATGTAATCTTTAGCAGTAGTCGTAGTCTGGGCCCAGTCGCTTTGAATTTGCGCAGCTGGAATAGTCGGTTTGTTCGACAAGTCGTTATAACTACCAGACGTGGCTACCGTAGCCAAGCTAGAAGAATCTGCCTTGCCTGCAATCGCTGTGCTTACATCGGACGCAGTTTGGAACCCAGAGTCGTTAGTAAGGTCAGAAACCTTAGTTGGACTTTGGATAGCCATTACGTTTACGGTCGACCCAGAATGGGTGAATATGTAGTTCGTTAATCCAGAACCACCGTATGGGATTGAAACTGCATAACCAGTGACTATATCGGTACTGGTATTAGCGCCAGTATATAGCACAGTGAAGTCATACGTCCCAGCAAGCAAACTTCCAGCTGTTGTTGTGATGGTGCATCTGTATGACACCTTCTTGCCAGCTGCTACTAATGCCTTTACATCGGTCGCAGTTTTATCAGTTGTAGCGTTAAAGCCAGTAGTCGTAGCGCTAGACAGCGTGCAGGTTACATATTCTATTTTGTTTGCATCAGCAGTAGCCGTGCTGATTGCAGAGTCAGTTTGCGCTTTGGTGTATACATCAGCAGAATTAGCCTTTGCCCCGAGCGCTGTATCAACCTCAGTCTTTGTGTAGGTGGTTGATGCATCAGCTTTTGCCGCAAGTGCGGTATCGGTTTGAGATTTGGTGTAATAATTGCTCAAATCTACAGTGCTGCCTAGTTCGTCCCAAGAGGTGCCGTCCCAAGCGTAGTTCCCACCAGTTGCAGTCACGTTATATACGTCGCCGACTTTGTTTCCAGAAGCCGGGAGGTCAGCAACAGTCGCGACCGTACCTTTATAGGTCATCACAGATGAAACTGCACTTGAAATTGCAGAGCTTACATCAGAAGCAGTCTGGTAACCAGAATCATTGGTTAAATCTGACACCTTAGTAGGTAAATCAGAAGAATTAGCTTTTTCTTTGATTCGATATACTAGGTCAGCCCATTGTGTATCAGAAGGAATTTTTGACATTTTTTTCTCCTTAATTATTAATTAATATTACGCCCACAGATTGTTCCATTCGGCATATGTGAATTCGTCCGGGACATCAACTGCAGCTACGGCAGCAGCAACCTGCGAAGCGTTCTGGTAGTTAGCGTCGTTGTAAAAATACGAGACATCGCTTGGTATGCCATTAGCAATAGCTTCATACATCCTGTCTGTCGATGGAACGTATACAGCTGGATATGAATCGTTAATGTACAAATATGCTTCGGATGCATCATTCGCGATGTCGACACCAACTCTAGTATGCCCCTGGATGCCATTGCTGTCTAGAGAAATAGATGTTCCTTCATTACCATACACGCTGGATTCTTCAGAAATCTCAGTGTTCCCCCTACGCTGAACCATCTCTTTTACTTGGGCCCCAGTGAGGCCATATAATGTATTATCATCTATTGCCATAATGCCTCCCAATCTTGTGAGTTAATTGTTGCCGGGGCATCAATAGCGTCAATGAGGTCTTTCAAGACTTTGCCCTGGTGTGCGTCCAAGGCCCATCCAGTATATTCCATAGTCAGATGGTTGACTGGACCGCCTAATGTCCTGCTTATGTCTTCTTTTAGAGCCCCGTTTGAAGAATCGACAACATAATAAGCACTTGTATAAGAGCCAGCAGGAGAGTACAACATAGTGGAAAGGCGTATTATCGGTATTACAGTTTGGCCGATTTGATGCCCGCCAACAATTACTACCTCACCTCGGTCTATGTTCCTGTTGACAGCAACTTTATTGTTAGAACCAGTTATGTACATTCCAGGGGAAAGCGTCCATAATTGTACGTTGTCGCCAAGCTGCTCTACCCCTTGAGAATCTGAAGCTAACGTTAACACGCCGTTCGAGTAAGTGCTAGATAGACCGCTACCGGCAGCAACCTTCGAAGCCATATTTCGTGTTTCAACTGTCCATGTTCCGCCGTTAGTGTTGCTTAATTTGTAAACAAACACCTGGTCCATTTGCTGCGCTTCTGTTTTCGGAGAAACTGAACGCACATATTGGAATTCTACTCCGGTAGGGTTAGCCGGGTTATTGATATACGCCATAAATGCTAACCTAGATTGTGCGTTTATCGACGGGTCGGCGTTCGAAGACGCACGACAATAAACTATTTTACCAGAGTTATAAGCATCGATAAAATCCTGCCATGTCGAGTGCCCGTAAGAAAGGGTCACCAATCCGTCAGCACTAATTACGTTGTTGCTAATAGTGATATTGTCACCGGCGGTGAGTGTGTCTTGTTTAGCATTAAGCGCAGTATCTACCTCTGTCTTAGTGTAAGTAGTAGCTTTGTCCGCTTTAAGGTTGAGCGCAGCGTCCGTTTCAGATTTGGTGTAATACGGGCCTTCTGCACCAATCAGGGTGAAGCTGTCAGTGGATTGCACGTACCTGTAATAGGTAGTAGCGTTGCTTTGGCTTTCATCCTGCAATACCTTGATGATGTCGTTATCACCAAGGGTAGACGTGTCATACGCGTCTAACTCTGCTTTCGTCCCCACTATATCCTTGACGTCCGAGCTGGCCACGATGGCATCAATCTCAGACTGAAGCACGTTATCCGCAGCGGCACGAGCGTCGGCTTCTGCCTGGTCGGCGGCTTGCCTGGCCGATGTTTCGTCAGCCAGGTCACCGTCTAAGGCGTCAATTTGGGCCTGAAGTTCTTCGTCCGCGTCATCACGGGCAGTTGCTTCAGCGACTACAGCAGAGTGAGTCTCGTCCATAATTTCTTGGAAGGACGGGATATCAGTTTCGGACGTCATCTCTACGCCGCCGTACTTAGGACGTCCACCTAAGTCATCAAATTCGAAAAGAGTTTCTAACTCTGGAATCTGCGGCTTTTTTAATCTTGTAGTCTTATTCATTTACAGTCCTTAGTTAAAGTAAATATCATTGTTTTCGATTGAACCGGAGGTGAAGATACCAGCACCATCGGTAGAAGGGTTCCCGTTCGTGTCTGACATTACATTGATGTTGCCCATAGCGAACTTCCATCCCTTTGGGTCAATCATACCATAAGGTAATGGTAGCCAGCTATAAAGCAGGTCAACACGACCGTTCACCATGGCGATTAAGCCTTCTATCGTATCGAGGTCAATGTTATTCACAATCTCTTCAAGGTTCGTAACACGAGTTTCAAGATTCGACACGCGAGTCTCGAGGTTGGTGACACGATTCTTGAGGACGCGAATATCTTCTTTATTTTGTTCAACCTGGGCCTTCAACTCGACATAGATATTAGTCAACCAGTTAATACGGTCAACTAAATCGTTGAGCCAGCGAGTGAACTTCCTCAAATCACATTCAATCGTTCTTTGGTCAATGTACGGGAGTGTCTCGTACGTACTTTCAATAACGTCCATTATACTTTCACTCCTTTCGTCGCTCTTACGAATACATGCAAAGCGTGCAGACGAGATGACGCAGCCGTGTCATCAGGACCAGTAAAGTTGCCATTGACATCTCTACACTCTACTTTATTCACTAGGTAGAGTTTTTTGCCCTTAGGCACGATAAATGAACGGCTAGCCTGCCATTCCCATGAGCCCCAAGGGATTAAGTTACACCCTTGTAATACTATAGCTTTGCTATAAATATCTGCGAGGCTTGGGTTCGGGTCATTCACATCAGAAGGAGTAACAATTGACTTGAAGTTTCTCTGGTTAGAAAGTAGAGTGCCATTGCTTGAATGGTTTTGAATGCCATAAGCATACTGTACTGTTACCTCTAGGTCAGTCACGCCCCACATCGGAATCTTTTGGTCTAGCTGGAGGTCAATCACCTCGGTAAAGCTACCGTGAGTGAATGGCCAGTCAGGGTCATCAGGCCATGAGTCACGCAGAGCGTACTCATAAGTATTCTGTTGAACGAACAATTTACATTCTTTGATACAACCACAGTCGTCCTTGATGAGCACCTTGGAGTAGCCATCAGCATCCGGAGTGATGACGCAGTCACCAGCATCAGGAATATGATAAGGCACCCATTTGTTGTGCTTAGGATTGTCTGGGTCGCTGTCACAATCTGGGTCGAAGACGAAGAGGTCACAAGGACGCACAGCATCAGGTTCGCCAGAATCTGGGTCTGGGTAATTCCAGACATCAGCAAGACAACGGATGGAGGCTAGGCCGAGGAAGTCACAGACGTAAATCTTGTAACTCTCGTCGCACTCATTGAGAAACTCTAGGTAAGAGTCATTCATCGTAGTCTTGGTGACTAGTCTCAGTGAGGTACATGTCTCATGGACGTGTAACCAGTCACAGAGATTAAGCGGGTCTAATTCTGTCCCGTCAGCGCAGCGGGCACGTAAGAAGCAGCCATCAAAGCCCCATCGCAAACATGGTGTTTTGCAACATGATTTGCAAGGGTTCTCACGACAAACGTCACAAGTGCCGCCACAGGGTTTTCCACATGCGCTACAAGTCATAATTAATCCCTCCCGCCGTATGTGTAGAGTACTTCTACCTTATCAGTGTCTAGAAGCTCGTGGAAGTTGAAGTGAATAACGTTTCCAGCTTCAAATACGTAGTCGTATTCATTGCCTTCACGCTGTTTGACGCCGTTGAGGAACACCAAGAAGGTATTGTCTCGAATAGGGGTCTCTTCTAGACGGATGTTATTATTATCTTGAACGCCCTCGAAGAACTCATCTTTCTGCAGCGAGGTGGCGGTAAAGCCAGCGCTTTCTACAGCTACATAAGCCAAGCAGTTATGGCCTGGAGTATGGTAATTCTCGTGGACTACATTACCGTATAAGTATACACGGTTATTGGCATCATCGACGACAGCTGCGCAAATTCCTCCTACAGGTTTCTTGCATTTGCAGCCAGGGCCACCATGTTTTCCACAGTGACAATATTCACAAGCGTGTACCACAGCCTTCACAGGAGCGCCAATATAAGAGTCTTTGCAGTATGGTGCTGGTCCTTTCATATTATACCTCCTCCGTCAGGGTCACGGTGCGATAGTTTTTATTAAAGTCGAAGATGTACGCCTTATTGGCAGCGAAGTCGAAGACCGTGTTATTTCGATACGTTGCCATAGTTGTTGGGTCGTAGTTCTCTTTGTAGATAGGAAGTCTTGCTACGGCCAACGAGTTGATTACGCAGCCACTTCTCGGGGTAGAGACATGATATATCGTGTTCTCATCCCTCACCTCAACATAATAACCCGGAAAGTTTTTGGTAATATCTTTACCATCGACGAACCGGGTATCTACTAATGTATGGGGAATATCTGGAAGTGGGCCGCCGCATGTACAGGAATCGATATTCATTATTGTAAAGTCCTTAATTAAAGATTTTATTAGGTGGGGGATACGCTCCCCCAGGGCGGAACGGGTTATCGTTCGAATTCAACCAAGAAGGTCTCTTCTGGATAGATAAGCTTGTCGCCACCTGCCCAGATTTCAACCATGGATTCAACAGGATTCTCAACAGTTGCTGGGAAGATTCTCTTGTCCATGATTTGGATGGTCTTGGTCCAGAAGCTTCTGCGGGAAGCAATAATCATACGGACAGCAGTACCATCGTTGTTTTCCCAAGGGTTCATGTTACGACCACCAGGAGTACCGTTGTGCATTGCTACATCATCAGGAGCGATGAGGACGGTAATACCACGCCAGCGAGGTAGAGAAGGAAGAACGTCAAAGGTACCGAAGGCACTTTGGTCAACATTCAACCACTCTTGGCGAATACCAGTGGTATCATAGCTGAGAGCTTGGCTAAAGTCTTGCTCAATTTCGAGAGCTAGGTCCGGGTGAATAGTGATGATGAAATCACTCTTGAAGCGAGGACCGAAGGTTCTACGCATGTAGTTAAACACGTTAGAAGCAGTCGTATAGAAGCTATCAGTTGAGCTGGCAGGAACTTGTAAGTAGTTCGTAGTACCAACTTTGTCGGTCATCGACGGGATTAACACTGGAGATTCAGACGCTATGATTTGTTCAGCGAGAGAGTTCCAAGCGTCAAGAGCACGCCTGTAAGCAACAGCCTCGAGGTCTTCGCGGTATTGCTCTTCTACCTGACCAGGATAGAATTTGATGTTTTTGACACAAAGGTCAGCGCGGATTGAATACTCAAATTTGAAGTCGACATCGACAGTTTCGTATTCATCAAGCGGACCGGCAGGTGGAATTTCACAGTTAAGGTCTAACTGTTTTGGACATTCCTTGCCGTCAATGTATTTAAGTTCAGCAACACGAACTCTCTGTAGAGGGTTCATCCACTTCTTAAAGGTGATACGTGCTGAGTGAGATTTGCTCAAGTTGTTCATCCAGTCATCAGAGATTGGAGCGTTGAACACCCAAATGAGCAGGTTCTGAGCGAATTTATGCTCTAGGATTTCCGGGGTCCATACTTGGCGCATGAGCTCGTAGATAGCGTTAGGACCTACGATGCCATCTGGAGTTTCCTGACCGTTTGGAGTACCGGTGAAGGCTAAATCAAACGGAGTAGACTCGTAACCAAGCTTACCAGTGGTGATGTTCGTAGGAACAAACGTCGGAACATAACCCGGATTGTATGGTGTATAGGACATTTTAGTCTCCTTTTAGGGTTATTATTAGTTATAAAATTGCAATCTTACAACCTCAGAAGGGACGCACTACTTTCCTAGAGTGCCGCTTGCATCCTTACGAAGGACCTCAAGGGCTTCTAGATACCTCTTATGCTGCCTATTGCCGGACAAGACTAGCTTGTGAGCGAAGTCTTTGGTCATCTCTCCTTGGTAGTCGAGAGCCACGCCAGCTTGAGGCGTATAAGTCGGATTAGTGTTAGGGTTAGGCTGCGAGTATTTTTCCTTGAACTCACGTAATTCTCTCAGTTCCTTGGCGTCTGCGTTCTTCTGGGAAAGATAATCATAGATATCCTTCTTGTTGATTCCAGCAGCTGAGAAGAAACCACGCTGACGTAGGTCTTTGAAAAGACTGCCGTCTTGGGCTTCGTTCAATAGCTCAGGGAAGCTAGATTGAATCATCATTGAGAGGTCGAACAAATCGTTCGCGGTTACACCCTTTGTCGTCGGTTCAGCCGTTGGCGTAGGCTGGGTTGCCGGCGGAGTTTGTTCAGCTGGCTGCTCTGGTTCAGGCTCAGTAAACTGAGGCTCTTCACCACGGGAAGTCATCTGAGCGAGTAGCTGCTCTTTCTCGAGAGAAAGTCTGCTAACTGACGCTTTCTGTTTGATACCTGCTTCGGCGACTTTGATGAGCTCTTCCGAAATGGGAGCCGATTCAAGTCCTAAACCTTTGAGGTACGATTTGACGGCGTCGCTCGCCTCTACCGTAGGGTTTGCAGGTTGCTCTGTCTGAGTAGGTTGCGTCTCAGTGCCAGCTGGAACGGTGGTCTGCTCAGGAGCTTCTGGTTTGCCATTTACTTCTGACATATTGTCTCCTTTTTGTTAAAGTTGCGTCGAACATACTTGATTTTCTTAACAAAATATGTTCCTACTTATTCTTATAAAGTAGGAACATGCTAAGTGTCAACGAATTATTACTTTTCAGCAGATAATTCGTCCCAAATAGAGCGTACGGCATCAAAGTAGACTTTAGCTTCGCCTATTTTGACCATAGCTACGTAGTCTTTGTCGTTTTCTCCGGCATTGTATGCTTCCTCAAGTGCGGTGCCTAATTTGGATAAATAAGCAGCAAGAGTGCGGGAAGTAATGCCGTAAGTCTTGAGTTCTTTAAGTATCTCTTCGTTCATCTAGCACCAAACCTTTCCCCACCATGGAGCCTGTGGGTCATCAAACTCCCACGGATAGCGTTTTTTATAGGTAGGGCAAGTGCATCTGCCTTCTAATACTTCGATGCGGCGACGGAGATAATCAATCTCGTCCTGCATCCTTTGTAGTTTTTCTTCTGTAGTCATATTAATATTTCCTTCCGGTTTTAGTTATACTTTGATTATATCCTTCGAAACGACCCATGTCTAGCGCCATCGTGGCTACCATACGGCACATAACAGCATCGTCGTGATGCCCAGGAGAAGCTGCTGCACGGTACATCCCAGATGGTGTCTTCTCATATGTGAAGTAGTTCGCCTGTTCACAGAAGATTGGGTCGAAGTCCTCATAGAAATTATTATTGATGAGGAACTTCAGACGGGCAATCATCTCATTCTTGACAGGTACAGAGGTGTAGACGCCAAGGTCATTAAAGCCAGACACTTTAGCAGCGTCGGTGTACACATTAGTATAATGACACACCTCAGTTAGCCACTTAATCATCAGCTGGCCCGTGTTCCTTTCTGGCGCTACCAGAGCATCATTATACCTCACAGCTACGTCAGTGATAAGCTCAGCAAAGTCATTCTGCGAGATGGTTCCGTTGTATGAGAAGACACATTTGATTTTGTCTCCTACGTCCCATACGCAGAGCGCTGAGTCGTCTCCGTCTATCTCACCGTCTGCGACGTCAGCACCAAGGATATAAGTATGGCCCTTGATTGGAGCCTCGTATTCTCTGAAAGCCCCTTCATCGGTGTATCGGAACTCGGTCTCCCCCTGGGTCCCATAGATGTCCAACTTCTTGAACTTACGCGTGCGCCATTCATTCACCCTGATGGCATCAAAGATAGGAGAACCAGAGGCTCGGAACGATTCCTCTGCTACGGTTGGGTAGTTTTCATACATATATTTAGTATCTCTCTTGGCGTCTTCCCTGTACACAAAGTCATACCAAGCTGCTTTCCGCGCCCATTTTTCCTTGGGGATTCCATGTTCCTTGAATTCATGGAAGAGGAAATAATCATAATCAGTCAGACCTTCTAACGTCTTGAACCTACCGTACGGTTCCATCTCGTACTCATCCATGATATACCACGGTAGGAATATATATACCCAAGAGTTGTCGCTACGCTGCGCCTCCTTGGAGAGGTCGTAGGCGTGGTTCATACCTTTAGCCGTGAACAGCACGATGCGAGCAGTGTTACCAGACATAGCCGGTAGGATACCAGACTCCAAAGTGAACGGGTCTACGTACTTAGCATACTCATCCTCAATTAGAAGGTGGATGGTACGACCGTGGCCAGAGCCTCTCGTGCCAGATGGCATGTACCTGAGACGGTTGTCCAAGATTACACCCCCGAATTCGTTGAAGTCCACGTAGTTAGCTGTGGAAGTCATGTCTGCCATGAGGTCAGGATGGGTCCCCTGCAACAAAGGGATAAGTTTACGGTCTTTCAACTCGTCGCATTCTTCCTCCGTAGGCATCACGTGTAACGCGTTCAAGTTCTTAGTCTTGGTCATGAAGTACTGCTCAAGCTTCAAGAAAAGAGTGGTGATACCCATCTGACGAGATTTGTGAATCAACACCTTGATGGATGGACATGGAACCTTCTTCATAATCGGGTCTAACGCCTTCAAGATTTCCTTCGCCACAATCTTCTGGGCATTGTTCAGTCTGAAAGTGACTGGGGACCCGTTCTTGTCTAGGATGATGCTGTGTTTGCAGAACTCTTCAAAGTCAGTCATACTGGCTTCGAACTCTTCGTCTGTAAGAGGCTCCCAATGGCTGTATACTGGGTCTATTCTATTCGCTGCTCTCGCTTTTACCATTTGGGTCTCCGAAATGGGCAGCGAGCTTCTTCCTAGCCTCCTCTATTTCATCTCGGCGGTCAGGTCTGGTGGTACCAACATAATGGTATGCATCATATAATACTTCTGCCACTTTGTCAAGTTTTTCTATTAGTACGTCGTCTTTATCTCCATCTAGCCAATGTTCCATAATGCGCAGGTTCCATGTGGTCTCACGCATGGCATCAAGAAAAGAAGCTTGGACGTTTCTAGTCTGTAGTACTTTCTTTTTGTCCATCGATAGCCTCCTCTAACATTTTTTTGATGTCTTCTGGTACGTCCTTAGCAGACACGAGCTTGCCCTCTCGGTAATACATAGTCCTGTTCTTAGGGACATTGTACGCTACCTTATATTTCTCATACTCGGCACGAAGGGTTTCCTCCTCGTCGTCAGACTCAGCGATTGCTTCTGCTAGATTTTCTTCTGCCTGGGCAGAGCGTAGGTCATCAAGAAGAGCGGCACGTTCTTCTATCTGCGTCTTGTCCTCTGTAGATTCTTGAATAACTGCCTTCTCTTTATCCTCTGGCTCAACGACTGGCTCGTTACCACGAGGGGCGCCGTACATATCGCTAATCTTCTGTTGCTGTCTCTGCATCTGTTTCACCACAGCGTCGAGAGTGTTGTATCTGTTATTGAACTTGTTCAAGATGTGTTTGCTCTCGTCCAACCGGGTGACGGTGAACTCGATGAATCTTAGGACATCCTTGATGTCTCTTACGTGATATTTCCTGAGGTCCAGGTTCTGAAATGGCTCAGGTGCATATGCTGGAATCATAATGTTTCTCCTTGTGTTAATGTTTGTTAACATTATATCATGAAAAAAGAGATGCGTCCACGGTCTTATAGTTTCTCCCCGCGGGCGCACTCTTTTTTTGGGCGGTTCCTTTTAATGTATAAGGCAAACTAAACCTATTACTAATATAATACCAACCCAAATCCAGCAAGAACTACCGAGCTCTTTGCTATTGATGTTTTTCCTATAAACCCCACTCCCAGTATTCATGTATTTATATATAGGATAATCTGGTCTATGCATCTTTCTCCTTTCCTTTTTTATTTGCTATTACCTCTATTATAGCACAGATGGGACCCTTTTACAATGGCAAGAAAGTATGCGAGCGGCGAGAAACTATGCGAGAGGTACTATACAAACGCCCCTTCATCTACGCTCATAAATTCGCTTGATTTGGGTTGAAACCAAACCGACTAGGGGGGCTCACCCGGGGGTCGATGGCTTTCGCTTCGCTCCGCCATCTCCTGAGTAGTGTAATCAGAAAGGAGTTTAATATGGTTACAGATAAAGTTGAACCCATTGAGGTTCGAACCGTGGTGTTCCACGGCCCAGACGAGCGGCTCACTAATGAGCAAGCTCGTGCCGAAGTCCATAAGCGTATCAACGCTTGGATAGCGTTGTCCGGTGATAAGTTCATCACCGGTGACACTTACGGCTTCGGTGACCCGTCTAGCTACAACACCTATTACGCTTATTTCTTGCCTAAGAAATGGCGCGTAACAGTCCATACGGACTGGGCTCGTAGCGTATCCGAGGTCAGGTCGCATAACGACCACTTGTTGTGCGATTAATCAGAGAGCGCCTGGGGGGAGGCGCTTTCGCTTCGCTTCGCGCCTTGCGGAGGAGTGTAATACGAAAGGAGAAATAAGATGGTATTACCTACAGATGAGATTAAGCAGAAGGTTGACCGCATCGCAGCTTACGCCAGCGCGTTCGCTGACTACGATGAAGTTAGCTTCCTCGTTGAGCTTAATGAGAAGCTTGACGAAGAGCTGCGACATCTCGATTTCAATGAATAAAATTTAACTGCCCGGGGAGAGCGTTATCTCCCCAGAAAGGATTTTATGCGTAGTTTGCGTAAAAGACCAGAAGTAACCACTAAGCGAGTCAACCTTGATGTCGCCTGTGCTAAGCTCAACGCCATTAGAGGCGTTGTAGAGAACACAGACCTCAAGCGTAGTCTCGACAGCTGGGACAAAATGCCAGCCGAAGAGAAGGTTGCTTACCTGGAAAGCACGATGAGTTCCTTGAGGTCTATCGTGTACAGTTAAGATTAGGGAGCTTCGGCTCCCTTTTCTTATTTTTCTGCTTCTCGCTTGCCACTTCCGCTCAGTGCTGCGTGGCTTGCCGAGAAGTATTTTTATTTTTTTTATGTACATGAAGGGGCGCCTGTCAGAGGAAGGCACTCCACCCCTAATGGGGAGTGATTTTATATCACTATCACTATCACGAAGTGGAACGAAGTGACCTAACCACCGGGGACAAGCCCCTATATCGGAACATAGAAAGTACAAAGTGTCAACTCAGAACGGAAACATCCAAGTACAAGAGGTTCTAGAGCGTAATTTCGCATATATTCTATATATATTTATCCTTCCCTTTTATATATTAGTAATTAAGAAAGCCCACCTAAAAAAGGAAGGGCGCGAAATTACTTGTTCATGCGTCTCCGCTTCCTCGTCGCAAGCTCCTCGTCGCTTCGACGCTTCCCGAGTAGTGTCTCTCAGGTTTAATTAATTAATTGTTGGTGAACGAGAGACCGCCAACGCGAAAGGAGAACATATGAGTTTCTTTCCTACTACTAATGCTAAATCTAACGGTGCCAACTTCGCCGAACAAAACCGCGAATGTGGTGTGTTCACCGGAGTCATCAAGGACATCCGCGAGATTCATAGCAATTCCAATAGCACCGTCTTCGGTGTTATTGAACTTGAGGTACCTGGTAAGGCTGGTGTCTTTCAGGACTATCTCAACTTCAACCAAGAGAAAGCCACAGAGTCAATGGGCTACCTAGTATCCCATTGTAAATCTGCCATTCTCTCGGCTGGTGAGAAAATCTCAAACCCAGACGAGGAGAAGGACATGGCGTGGGTTGAAGCCAGCTACAAGAAGCTGAAAGACGGTAAGTTGAAAGTGACCTTCCAACAGAGTATGAACTCTCGTGGTCAGCTCAACATCAACTTCGTGACCGCTTCCGAAACCCCAGAAAATCCTGGGTTCTAATAGAATGGGAGAGTTCGTCTCTCCCATTTCTATTTTTTTATTTGTTGAGCGCAACCCTGGGGAGACTGCGAGACACTCCCCTCCTCATTAAGAGGAACACTATCATCAAGTGGAACGGATGATAACAAAACTAACTAACCAAAGAAAGGAAATCAAATGAAAACATTCAAAGACCTCGAACAACAAATCGAGGGTATCGAACTAATGATGAAGGTAACAGCGAACGATGATGCCTTCTTCAGAAGGGAAGTTAACAGAAGATATAACTTCATCTTCTGGACAGTTGTAGCGTTCTATGTAATTCTAGGGATTACCATCGGCATACTAATAGGTAGAGTAGCTAACCTAGAAAAGCAAGTAGACCAAGCAAATAAAGAGGCCATCTACGGAAAAGATTTGGCCGGAGACGCTTATCTCTGGGCAAGGGATAACTCAGTTGACATTGACCAGCTGGTGTGTGAACTAAGAGAGAGCGGACACATCGACAAGGGTTGGACATGCCAACTCTTCGATGAACACGAATAGAATAAGAGGGCTAGTCCCTCTTTTCTATTTTGTTGAGTGCCAACGGGGAGAGACCTCACCGCACTCCACGAACTATCATCAGGAGGATATATGTATCACACCAAAGTAATGAAACTAAACCAAGAAAGGAAACAATCCAATGCCAAAAAAGTTGTTATTCCCAAACCAAGAAAAGGTAACAATAAGCCTAAGAATGCCAATCGAACTGGTACAAAAGTGTAACGACACAGCAACAGAATACGATGTCACCGCAAATCAATTGATGGTAAGAATAATCGAAGCATACTTTGAAGAGGAGTGGTAATATTTGCCACTCTCGCTTCGGGCTCGTTCCTCGCCCTCGCTTCGTGGCTTGCTGAGTAGTAAGATTTAGAGTTTGGTTTGAACTGGGATTGAAAACCCCAGCTCATCCGCGCTCAAGCTCAAGCAAACTTAAATCTTCGACGCCTTGAGGAAAGCAGAGGCCGGCAAGAGCAAGCCGGAAGTCCTACAGCCCCAAGAAAGGTAGAGGTCTACACTTTGATGAGTAGTCTCGCAAAACATGAATTCAAGTCCTCAATGGCGATTTAGGTACGGCGTTGAGGACACATCCCCCCGATAGGGTTCCGCATCCTAGAGGGGGGAACCAACTTGTGGTCAAACACATGTACTGAACAGTCTTATGGTTTTCTTCATGGCATAAGCATTACCAAGTTCAGTACAGTTGTTTGATTACAAGTGGAGGTAATCAAGGGCTTGGTCGATAGCCCAAATATTAATTAATATCCACAGAAAGGAAATGAAGGCAGTGGATGCACATATAACACTATCACCTGGGACCAGGAAACAGACATCAACGATTCACAAGATGCTACTCTGGATGCAGAACCACGAAGGACAACTTAACAGCACAAACATCAAGCATATCGCACGAACAATGGTGTTGTCCAATGAAATGTCTGGGCATAAAGAAACATCTCTCTGTGAGAGAATGAACTATATGCTTAACAATCAAATGGTTTACAGGTATGGTGGCAAGAGACGCGCGAATTTTCGCATCAACTACCTACATAAAGATATCCCACCAGATGTACTTGACGGAGCACCGAAATCAGTACAACTAGATGTAAAACGAACATTAAAGGGAATCAGCGAAGGTCAATACCTTGATGATGTAGGTTGTATTGTCACCCCAGGAAAACCTGAGGAGCCAAAAGAAGTTGAAAGCACTGACACGCCAGTCAGTGAAGCCCCAGCAAAGCCAGCTGAGACAAACCAAGAGATTGCGGTTCCTGTGAAGGTCGAAAGAGAAGGTAAGACTCTAAATATTACCATTACAATCAACTTAAACTAATCAAAAAGTCATGGAGGTATTTAATATGACTGATGCTTATAAGAACATTGAAGAAAACAAAATTGAAAAATCCCTTAGGAACAGTGAGGCATTCAAGAATGCTCTTCACCGCGCCGCTAAGGGAGACTTCGACGAGGATTTACAATCCGCAACGGGGATGGACCTACTCAAAGTAACTGAGACATTCATCATCCGTGAAATCTTCTGCTTGGAGAAAGGTACTACCTACTTCAAGCTCTACAAAGAAGTTTACTATGTGGAAGACCCACATAAGTATTACTTCGATACAGTTAATCCAACTGTATACCGCCGTATCGCAGGTCAAAAAGAAACCGGCGACAAGAAATGGGCTGAGCGAATCGCCCAAGAATACGGCTGCGCAATTGTAATGCGTGAAGCTAAGAAAGCAACTACAAAGAGAGCCAAAAAAGCTGTCGATGTAGTCAAGCCTAAGGCTTAGATAGAAGACAACTATCATCAAATGTCGGTGGGAACAAGCGAGGTAAATGCGAAATTATCTAAATAGCATCGAAATAGGAACCTGATGAAGACAGGGGATTGCGTGCTTTGTAGATATTCGTCGAAGTTTTAACATATTACAGGCTCTCGGAGAGATTCTGGTCGGCGGCTGTAAAGGCAACCAAAGACCAGAAGGCGTCAAAGAATGACCTGAGAAAACATTACATTCGTCTGTTCTAAGGCAGGAGATGATTGAGAGTCCAAATCTCAATTGTTTCCTGCCTTTTTTTATTGGCAAAAAGAATAATGAACTGGAGGTACAAAAAATGGTTCAAAGGAGAATAAAATGCCATCAATAGACAGTCCGCTCCCAGACTTTCGTGACCTATCAATTCATAGGATAATCTCAGAAAGTAGCGGAGCACAGAATGAAACGGAAACATTGAAAGCAATGGAATTCCAGAATACAGCGGTCAATAGAGGTTTTAAGAACTTCGAACTTAATTGGGTGACAAACCCAAACGACGAACGAGTGCTTCTATTTACGCTAAAAATGTACAGCAACAACAGAGTGAAAGAAACATGGGAAAATAAAGTCCCAAACAACGAATCCGACCTAGAGGAAAGAGGATTGATAATGGATTATCAAGGCGATGTAGACAAAGAGGATATGGTCGGAACATGCGATTACTGTGAAAAGAAATACTGTGTAGAGAAACTAATACATCTAGCAGACACAGATGAAATGTGGTGCGACGAATGTGTTCAGAACAACGCAAGCCGTTGTGAGCGTTGTGGAAGTTGGTATTCATCGAGTGAAGAATTCGAGGAATGTTACAATGACTACGACAACTACGCAGGATATTACTGTGAATCTTGTCAGAGAGAGCTCGATTGCGAATGGAGCGAAGATGACGAAAGAATGTATATAAACCGTGGAGGTAATCGCATGCGAAAATATTTACATCCAGATGGAATTCTGGCAAAAGGTTGTGCTGATTGTCCAGACTGTAGAGACTCAGAGGAAGGTTGGTGTCCACGCCATCTCAAAGAAAAAATTGATGAGATGGAAAGAGAGATGACAACCTTGTGGGTATATGACACAGAAAGGCGCAACTATCATGAGAATGGACACAATAGGTTCAAAAAGCTAAAGTTGAGAACCAAACATGAACATCCTCTATTGTTCTATGGAATTGAACTTGAAGTGCTCTGGGATAGAGCTAAAGGCGACTACAACAAGGTAGTAAAAGAATTCATAGAAGCAACAGGTGGAATGTTCGTAGCAGAATATGACCGTTCGGTGGACGATAGAGGAATGCAGTTAGGCCATTATATAGGAGCTGAGTTTATCTCACGACCAACTAGCTACAAAAAATGGATAGAAAAGGACACTATCACCAAACTCGAGAACGGAATGAAGGTATTAAAGAAATACGGAGCAATCGACCCAATGGATGATGGATGTGGTTTACATGTCCATATGTCAAAAGCGTTCTTTGAAAACAGAACCAAGAAAAAGGTGTCTGAAATCAAGAGCGATATGGATTGGTTCTTCCAATACTTCCAACCAGAAATCGAGAGAATCTCAAGAAGGCCATATGGTCAATATTGCGCTTCTAAAGCATTCCGAATGCAGAATTCGGTAAATGATTTTAGAAATAATAACGCAATGTTTGGCGTCAAAGGTAAATTCGTAATGGAAAAAGGTAAGCTCACAGTCAGCCAAGGCAGTGGAATTACTCATCACGATTGTATCATTGAAACGCCAAAGACAATTGAAGCAAGGACTTTCTGCTCAACAATCAAAGTAGAAGAAATCCTAGCGACAATTGAGTTCTGTAGAAGTTTAGCTCACGCAGCAAGAAACAGAACTGGTCTCACAGATAAAACTTTTGGTGACATAATGTTTACCAAGGAAAGTCCGCATCTTCTACAATATATACAGAAGATGAAGCTAGACACATCAAGAAAGCTAAAGAATAAATTGGAGGTTAAAATATAATGGCAACATTTGACGCAGACGATTTCGTTGAAAGATACAAAGATGAGGAAAACAAAAAAACTACAAGATTAGTCGGGTTGGAATTGGAAATTGAACGAGAAGACAGAGAAGAGGAAGGTTGGCTAATGGACGCAGCAGATTCAGTAACAGGGTTTGCTGGATATGGAACAGATGGAGGCGACATCGAAGTAGTAACCGACCCAGTTTCAGAAGGGTTCATCAAAGAAGGTGGTGGAGTCATCAAGAATGTGATAAAACTTCTGAACGACAATCATTGTATGACCTGTTTCGGTGGTGGAACGCATATCAATGTAGCAAAACTTGAAGGCGATTATAAATACACATACGATAATATCATATGGCTAACAATCGTATTCAATGAGCAGATTGAGAAAGTGTTCGGTAGACATAGCCACTGGGCAAAATCACCGCTAGAACAGTACAATTGGTTCGGTAGATGTCAGCAGAGGCGCATTAAAAAGAATGCGAGATTAGCAGACAGAATGTTCCAAATCTTCGTGAAGGAAATAGATGGTGTATCTAAAGCGATGAGCGACATCAACAACAAACATCTGATGGTAACGGACAAAGGGAATCGTTATGAATTCCGTGGAGCTAAATCATCAGTCAATCTTGATGAATGTCTTGCTTGGGCTGAATTTTGTTTGAATATAACGAGAGTCGCAGCAACAAATAAGACATTACAAAATGTAAAATTTGAGAACTTCTTGAAAGGTGAATACATTGAGAAATACTTCAATGAAGTCATCCAGCAAAACAACACAAGAAGGCTGACAAAAGAAGAACTCAAAGATTACGCTCGACGCAAGCAGGAGCTCACTATCATTGAGGAGCAAGATTTTGTATATTAGCAAACTGAAAGGAGTAACTAACAAATGTGTATAATTTGCGACAAGCCAGCTGGTGTTGACATGCCGTCAGAGGAAGACATCAAGTATATGTTTGAAAAGAATCCGAATGGAGCAGGTTTTGCTCTACAGGGTTGGTTCGAGCATGAAGTTTGGAATCCTAAGAAAAAACGCCACGAAATGAGAAAGAGGTTCGAGGTACATTATCAGAAAGGGTTCATGAATGTTGACGACCTCATAGAAGCATTAGGACCAGTTGAAAGATTAAAAGACCTAAGAGTTGTGATTCATTGTAGAATTACGACCAGTGGAAACAGCGATAAGCCAACAACTCATCCATTCCCACTATCATCAAATTATGGTGATTTGAGGAAAACGGAAGGAGAAGGCCCGGTGCTATTCCACAATGGAGTATTCACAGGATTAGGTGGAATCGTAGATAAAAAGTCCAGCGATACGCAAGATTATGTAATCGGTGTCGCCAATAGGATGCTCAACAATCCAAATCACATATCTAAAATTGGGAAGAAGATTGCCGAGCAAATCGCAGGAAGCTGTAGGGTTTTGATTTTATATCCGAACCCACAGCATCCAGATTTCCGCCTAGGAACATGGCATGAGCATGACGGATGTGAATATTCAAACACGAATTATCGTGGTTATTCATATGGTGGTTATGGAAGTTCGTACAGCAAATGGGGTACAAAGCATCATCCAACCAGCAGATGGGATGACTACGATGATTACGATGAAGATTATTATCGAGCATTGTATGGTGATTATTACGGAGAGAAAGAAGACGACGAATGGTACAAAGAGAAGACAACAGGTAAAGATTTTGACATGTTCGGTTGTAACCACGCAGAATATGCTTGGCCAGGTAAAGAAACTCACTGGATTAAATTCTCGAGCAAAGCAAGGTTCGACATTGTGAAAAATGGAGCTTTCGAGCATAAGCTAAACAACAAGGGCGTGGTGATGTATTATTATCACTACGACGAGAAAAATCCATGGGTGTTTGATGAGAAGACATTACAAGCATATGACCATGATGGATATCAAATGATTCTTGATGCTCAGGATTACATCAAAGAGAAAGAAGAGGAAGACCTAAATAAGCTCTGGGAGGACAATGTAATGTTCTTCGGGGACGAAATAGGTCTTGAAGAGTTTCTCTATGATACGAAGGCAACTGACAAAAACTATGTACATTACAAAGGGGAGTATTGGTACATCGACCACAAGAATCTCACAGCCTACACGGATAAGGGACTTGGTCTCTGCTATAAAACAGGAGAGATTGGGCATGTTCGTCAAGCGCTCATCCAAGATGGTTATGACTCTTACTCAGAGAAACAGACAGGAATTAGAGAGACTTCAAAAGGAATTTCTAAAGAGGAGATGAAACAAGCTTACCTAGCATTACAATCAGGAATAGGAGGACCATGCGAATAACATTAAATCCACAAGAAAAACATTTCATGCGCGAGTTTGCGGAAGATTACAGAAAGAAGACGAATGACAACTATTCGGTGTTTCATATCTGTTCAATTCTACAGACGATGTATGAGGAAAGATTAGAAGAAGACTTGAAAAAAGTGTTCGACATCAAACTAAGAGAATTTCAGGAAGGACAAAATAAATGAGAAGTAAATTAGCAAAAACAATCGCAGAAGCTTATGTGTTGAAGTTCACAGCTCCGAGAGCATACAATGATATCATGTATAACATTGAGAACAATATCAACCCAAGCAAGCAGACCAAAAGAGATTTGCTTTACAACTTCAATCCACCATTCCTGAATGACAACACAGTCAACAAACAGTACGACAGAATCGCGAAAATAATTAAAGCTAAGATGGAGCTAGATAAGGAGGTATCAGAAGCCATCAAGGATATAGAAATAGGATATCATCCAGAATTCTAAATCCAGGCCCCGCATATGATTAGGGGAATTATATCAACATTAATATAAGCTCAAGGAGAATAATATGGTTAGACAAAGAGCAGAAAGGGCTAATATGTTTAGTGTTAAAGATATTGGCAGGATTTGCTATTCTCTTTCTCGTATCTTACCCAATTGGGGCATTCCTAAATTGGATGGATGAGAAAGAGGTAAAAACTAAGTACAAACCCCAGCACAAAAATAAATGGGGTTAATGGAGGTAATATGTCCAACGACAACAAGTTGAACAAACTAGTCCGGGAGGGAGTCGACCCGGAGGATATCGACGACTACTACGCAGATGAGCTAGAGGTTCTAGAATCTGAGAGTAGGGTAGACGACGACGACTGGAAATAAAATAACGGGGCAAGGGGGAGCCCCAGAAAGGATAACTATCATGCCTAATTGGTGTAAGAATAATTTGGTAATACATGGAGACAAATTAGAAATCCAAAGAGCAATGAAATTATTGAAAGATGATGAGGGCCAACTCACATTCAATAAAGCAGTCCCGATGCCACTTCCTCTTGAGAATACAACATCGCCAACGCCAAAAGATGTGCCGAAAAATAGGAAAGATGAATTGAGGAAACGATACGGAGCAGATAACTGGTACGACTGGAGACTTAAAAATTGGGGATGTAAATGGGACGCATCAGAATCAGATTTCTATGATGAAGACGCAGTCACATTTGAAACACCGTGGGGACCACCAATCACATTCCTAGAAAAGTTCAGTTTGGAATTTCCAAGCTTAATATTCGCAATTCAGTTCGCAGATGAATTCAATGGACAATATCCATTAGGAACAATTGAGGTGGAAAATGGACAGATAATCTCAGAATCGGGCCCAGCAGAAGGAACAAAAGAAGCTGAAGACTTTGCTGAGGAGGTCTGGTCAGGAGTATGGGTAAATAAATGAGTTATTGGACACATGTACATGGGATAATCCAAATAGATACTCAATTGATTGGTGAAGACAAAATAAGATACCTGAGAAAAAGATTAGGCCCGCAGAAAAACGACGGATATAAGAAAAATAAAGAAGGGGAATATATCCGCGTGACAAAAATGCCAATGGGGTCAGAAGGTCCAGTAGAATACACTATCAAGAAATGTAAGGAAAAGCATTGCTTGGTGGTGAATCTAATTGGTTATCTAAGAGACTTCGGCAAAAAAGATGGTTACTGGTCAGACTGCGATAACACCAGATACATCGAGCATTGGTTTCGTGACCTTCTTGATGATTTGGAGGAGAATTGCTTCTGGATTGATTATGCGATGCTTCATTATGAAGCAGACGACGAAGAAAATGGGTGGATACTTCAATCAATCGATAGCAAAGCATATTCTAGAAGAGAAGTAGTCAGAATTCCAGTACCAAAAAGAGGAACATTAAGGAGAATAGATTAAAATGTTTGGACCAAGATTCAGCATGAGCCCAGAGGAAATACAAGCTCTGTGCGACAATGCGAAGCAATATAAAAGGGTTGAATTACAAATTCAGCCAGCTAAAAAAGGAACGAAAGGCGCCTGGTTAAATGCCATCTTCTACACAGAAGAAGACCAACCAGACATCGCCATGACATTCCCGGAGGTATTCTAAATGAGAATGAGGATGCAGCCAAACAAGTTTGAGAAAGAAGTTCTCAAGCAGAGAGCGCAAAGAGAAGGATGTAAAGTTTGGGAACTTCAAAAAGAAATGTCTGATTACGCAAATGAATGCGTGTTCAAGCGTTTTTTTGAAAAAGAATATAAAGCAAGTAAAATAGGAGAGAACAAAAATGAGAATGTCTAGCTTGGAAAGGAAGACAGAACAAAGCCAAAAAGAGCAACAGAAAACTCTTTGGAAAGAAGTCCGCAGGGATTTAATTCTTGATGAGGCCATGTACGAAATAGAACCAGTGGATAAAGGCTTTGAATGTGAGGATGGAGTAGTAGAACATTGGTTCAAGTATAAAGTAACCTGGTCATGGGGTAAAGATAAGATTTATTCAGATTACTTCAGAATGGTACCACCAGCAGAAAAACTGGATAAGATATTTGAATCAGTGATGACTGATGGAGAAGTAGGAAAGCGCTACCTGGAGTATCAATGGAAAAAAGAACGAGCAACAACAGAAAAATGGAATGCGTGGGCAAAAGACATCAAGAAAAGAAAGTCAGCAGAGGAATAGGGAGAGGGCTTCGGCCCTCTTTCTTATTTTTTGATTGTTGACAGCACACAGGGGAGATGCCACCTGGCACTCCATCCCTCATTTTTAGTGCTTCGCACTATCACTCGCGTTGCTCGTGATGTTATTCACTATCATTTTGTTCTAACTAAACTATCGTGTCCAACACGTGAATCTGCGCGTTCTAATTTTGAAATGGTAACTTATCCATCCAACCAATCATAGCATCCTAATCCACGTGTCCAACACGTGCTTCTAAACAAAAAAGAGCAATTTTACAATGTCTGCAGTGGGTGAGAATTAACTCTCGCCAGGGTCTCACATTATCGGGCTCCAAGGCTTCGATTCGCGTAACTCATATAGTTTAAGCCCACTTTACAAATCCGAATATTTCTACATTTCATCCTTTCGCCTCTTCGGCTACTCCAGATTATCCCTCTCGGGCTCGGATTAAGCTTTAACCGTCTTGGGGGGTTTGTTAAGCTACCACTGTAAACATTGTAAAGGTGCTCTTCTTTGTTCTTCTATTATAACACATCAATGAAATAAAAACAACCGGTAGGGAGGAAAGGAGAAGCCCTACCGGCCGCTTAGAGTATGGAGACACCTCCCGGTACTGCCCCGGGCTAACCTGCTTTGCAAACAGGTGCGTGACTTCTCCGCCAAGGTGTCAATATGGTGGAGCTAGTGGGCATCGCACCCACGTCCCATCTCTACCACGGTTCTTGTTGTAGCCGTTTACCCGTATAGGTAGAGGGTCTAAACTATGTTAGCCCCGTGGCACCGGGACTAGGATTTGAACCCAGAAGAACGGTTTTGGAGACCGTCATGATACCAATTTCATCATCCCGATAAAGTTTATTAAAGTACTTGGATAGGGAGGACCGGGACGGAGTTGCACCGTCGTTTCCTGCGTAAAAGTGCGCTGAGGCGTCTTACTTCATGTGTGACGACCGGCCCAATACCCTAATTATACACTACTGCACTGCGTTGGCAATGTCAGTCTTGTACTTAGCACCAAGGAAGACTGCACCAAGGAATGTTTCTACGCCACCGAATGTCGCTAGGATAGCTTCCATTGGTAGACCCCATCCCCAAGCCGCGTTAAGGCACGATAACAAGGTTGCAGTGGCTGGAAGGACTACTGACACAAGCCAGCGGAGTCCTTCGTAAGCCCACTTGGGTAGGAAGGAGGCACTATCATCCATCGCTAGGCCTTCCTTATGTCCTTGGTGTTCATCGCCGCCCACACGGCACCACGAGCCATCAAGACAGCTCGGTCACCATTGATTTGGCTAATGGTATAAGTATCATCATACTGTACCAATGGAGTGCCGTTGTAATCGACTAAACGAGTAGGCACGACTACATCACCAACCTTAAAGCCAGCAGGAACAGGAGCTGGAGCAGCATTGACTTTCTTTAGGTTTGATGTTCTAACTGCAGCATAGACTGTACCGTCCATAGAGTCTGCACGAAGAACTGCGCGGTCACCATTAATCTCAGACACGAAGTAATAGTCACGAGTCTGCCTTAACGGCGTGCCGTTATAATCAACCCAGTCTTTCGGTAAGACAGTATCCCCAACTTTGATGTCAACGGTTGGCGTCGGTGCTGGGGGAGTTGGTTTGTGTGCGTCGATGTAAGCATCAATTGCTGGATGTCCTGCGTAGCGTACGTTGAGACGCCAAGAGCCACGATTGTTGGTTTTGCTTACTGCATATACAGTACCGACACCAAAGTCAGCAGTTGGCACGCCAGAACGACCAGCGTTCTGTTCGTAGATTACCCATTGACCACCAAGATTGACTTCAACCCAAGTGTGTCCGTATGGGCTACCTGCTACGTCGCAGGAGCAGATGCGATAACCACGAGAGCTTTCGCCGTAGTAACCGCCAATTTGCACTACACGGTCAACGGTTTGATAACCGTGTCCGGTTGCGCCAGGCCAATCTCCACCACATACACGTACGACATATTTTGGGAGCTGTGGGCACTGACCTCGGAATAGCCCACCGTCGTCACAGACGAACTTATTTAGAACGCCTTCTAAAATACCTTTGAACGCGTCCATTATTTTGCCTCCTCTTCTGTAGTTTCTTCTTCTACTGGTGGGTGGCACTCACCAAAGCCATCAATCTCACCCTCATCATTGAGTAAGATTGCTGGAGCGAAGCCATCTTCGATAACTTCTGTTGGGACAGTATTTTCTTCTGTCATATTTTTCTCCTTTTCGTTAATTTTGTTAATGTCATTTACTATTATAACTCACCCATGCGTTCTGTGCCAAATGTTAAACAAATTGCACGGGGGATTAATTCATGTAATGCTTTGATGTTCCCTGGGTCGTCATCAACGATAATTATTTCATCCCATTCATCAAAGATTGAAGCATCAGGATTCTTTTTGAGTTTGTTGAGCTGACGCTTTGTCAACTTATCCTCTTTACGCTTAAGCTGCCACTCAATTAGATTTTCTACCTTGATGATTCCTGACGGACGATAATCACCGTCTTTGCGCATAATCATTTCATCAAAGTAAATAGAGTTATGGTCTAGCCAACAGTTTGTGCTTAAACGAGTCCGTTCTGGACGCCCAGTGAGCGCAACTTTGCTACAAACCGAGGTATAATACGGCATTGTTGCCAGAGCATCTTTAAGGTCTTTGCCTTGCACTATCACCTCATCCTTCAGTATCTCGTCGGCGCTGTAGAATGCGTCATAATCTCCACATTTTTGCCAGTGTAATCTATGACGACAGTCCGCGACCACTCCGTCCAAGTCTAGCAGCAGCAATCTTCGCATCTTTTTCCTCCTTTCTCATTTGCTCTATTTTGGCGACCGCTTCGGGGGAGATATGCCATCTCGCCCCATCACGAAGTCGGTATGTAGCTGGTAGATGTTTTCTGTTCTTCTTGTCCAGCGTCCTGAATTGTTTGCTAAGGTCTGACATATCTCCTCCTTATTATTTATTTATTTTGCGTTGCTTTTTGATGAACTTTTTTCTTGCTTTGCGAGCCTTCCTGGTTTTTGCTTTCCAGACTGGGTCGAAGAGTTTTGGGGTTTTCTTGTACCAGCTTTGGAAGAGGTGACGCCGTTGAGCCCGATTGAGCGTCGTTCCGCTCTTGTCATTGTCTCCAGTTTCTGTCGGCATTGCTTACTCTCCTTTACCGGTCTGGTCGTCTTTGATGAAAGAGCCGTGCTCCGTGTGGCCTTTGCGGTCTTTAATTGTGTTGTAGGCTTCTTCGAGCGCGCCCCTCGGGTCGACCCCGATGATGTCCGCGAAGATGATGACCGTGACGAGGATGTCGCCGATGGCGTCGATTGTTTCTTCCGACGGAACAGTTTCCTTCCCGTCGCCACAACGGCCTCTCGTAAGTTCGTGAGCCAGTTCCCCGACTTCTTCGTTGATTTTTGCGTATTGCATGACTTCGTCATTGATGTTTTTCTCCCTTCCCCATGCTGCCACTTCATCAAAGAGTACGTGCAGTGGGTATTCGTAATTAATATTTTCCATTATATCTGTTCTCCTAAAATTAATTCATTATAATGTACTATTTCAGGTTCCCCGTCCCTTACAAATAGATATTCGTCGCTCTCGTTACCATTGCTGTACACATCACAGAAATAACAGTTTCCAATTTTCTCTATCTGCTCTACTGGAGTATGCCCAACTACCTGCGTGAACTTGCCGATTGGGTCAGCAATAAGTTCTGTCAGGTCAGCCCATACAGGACTTGGCACACTGTGCCCGCCACGAGCGGGACCAGCTTGAGCCATTTGAGAGTAGTCTGCTTTGAAGATTGCGTCTTCCACCATCTCTGCGCCGTTCTTAACTCCCATGTGATATTTTACCATGTGCTTAGGGATGAGCTCATTGCTGATTACCCATTCCCTGGTGGCACCCGCATGGGAATAAAGCACGCCATCAAGAGAATAAGCAAAGACGAATCGGTGGTCGTTTTCAACGGTGCCTCGGACCACATGTTCCAAACTACGGTTGTACCCACTGCAAGGAAATCCTAGATAAGAAAGCTCATGGTTTCCCAACAATGGGATAACACGTCCATGGTTTTTTCTGAGCAATTCCTTGAGATAAGTTCGCATGTCGTAGTAGTCAGTATCCATACCGAACCAGTCGTCGAAATAATCACCAAGTAGAATGACACGGTCGCACATTAATTTGTTTGCGAGTTCCATGCCTCTCTCAATTACATCTATTTTAAGGTGCGCGTCTGGGACAACTAATGCCCTAGACATGGCTACAGCTCCGCCATAGGAGATTCTTCATACTCAGGGTCGTCCGGGGTGAATATGACGATAACGGAGTCTGGAAGACTATCATAGCCGTACACTTCATGGAGCCTCTTGAGCATGGCCTCGTACCTTGGGCCGCAAGACGTTGGAGAGTAGTTAGCCCACTCAAACACTCTACTACGGTCGTGGTAATCCATCATCATTGATGTGCCTTTGCGACCTTGTAAATCGTTCTTGTGGAAGTTTCCATTTACTAGCTCATAGAGCGCTTGCGTACAGAAGATGTTTCTTACATCGCCTTTTTTGCCGAACACGCTAGTATCGTTCCAATGCACTTGGTCTTCTGGTTCGTTGCCGATGCCAAAGACGCCATAGATTTGTTGGATTGTGTAGCAATCTTTCAAGTCTTCTGGGTTGAATTTAAGTAATATCATAGTTTCTCCTTTACTGTTTAGTTTTCTTTTCAGGCCAGTTTGGATTCTGTGCCTTCAATTTGGCGATGTTCTTCGCCTTGTTGCGCTCCGTATGAAGCTTCTGGCGCTCATACTTTGCTTTACGTGCGTTGTGGTCGCTCTTTTTATGAACGCCCATTTTAACCTCCTTTCTATTTATTAATATACTTCTTATAGTACCGGGTAACTGCACGGGTGTTGGTGACTATCGTACCAGCATCCCAATTGATGTAGAAATCCGGCATGATGCCCCTTCGTAACTTTTTGTCGTTACTAATATGGCCTCCTTGTTTAAGTTATGGCGGTCAGAAATAAAATTGGACCCCCGCCTGTGGGTTCCTTACTAGGACAATATTCTGTAAAAATGCTTAATACTATTATAGCAGGGCGGGATTCAAAAGTCAATGCTATCGAATCCCTGCCTTTACGCTAGCGGTGATGTTCGACAAAACAGACTGAGCGAGTATTACTTTACGCTCGATTGCCTTGCCTATGTTGAGCCAGTACCTGGCCTCAGTCCTTGCGTTTTCTGCTTCTTCAAATAAAGGAGCGCAGTCTGCTTCCCATTTCATCTTGCGGTCGGTAGCAGTCCCATTATATTCCGAGATTGCTTTACCTGCTTGACGCATACGGGACTCAGCTGTTGTCGCACGAACTTCTGCTTCCGCTTGGTACTTAATCGCCAAGTAAGAAAGAGATTCAATGATTGTAGCCTGTTTATAAAGATTGTCTGGGCTCTCTGTGTCTAATGGCACGGTGAGAACCTCTTCCAGTCTATCTTTGTAGCTCTCTTTGTTCATCTTCTATCTCCTCATCAATTTGTTTGTTAAGATACCACTCGACATCAAACAATAAATCTATCGCCATGTCAAGTCGTCCTTCTACGTCAATGTCGCTATCTTTTTTGGCTTCTAGCAACAGCAGTAAACACATCTTCACTTTCTGAAGACGCATCTGCGTCGGATTCGATACTAGCCCTTCCGCCAGTAGTTTGTTCATCCTCGATACGCTGTTCATGTTCCTCCTTACACCGTGCACAATTTTCAATCTTGGCACACAGTAATCTTTCAAGAGACATCGTCAAATAAGAACGCAGAAGGCTTGCTGTCTCGAAGTCGCTTTCGCTGTGGGTGGCTTTCGCGACTTCTCGAGCAGCCTCATAGGCAAGAGCCAGATGTTTAGTCAGGCAGTGATACCTATGGTCTACTTCTTTGAAACCGAGAGAACTACGCACGCCTTCGATAGCAATCTTCCAGTTCTTCAACATCTCTAATTCGTCTGAGCTACGTGCTGCGTCAAAGATTTCATCAAGATGGTCTTCAGCGCAGAGTAGGTTCCGATAGACGAGCATTCTGTCCATCGTTTCTTTTGGTGCTAATCCGTCCATGTTATCTCCTCTTCTAGGTCGATACGGTCCAGTGGAATTACCTCCCATTCATCGCCAGTCCAGTGGAACAGTTCCATGCTTTTACATTTGTAGCCAAGGTGCTCTAGGATTGTGCGATAATGATTCTGCTGAACCGTATACGCTTTTTTAGTGCCGAATTTTTCATACTTGATGCTCTTAATATCTTGATTGGTTTTGAAGTCAATCAGGCGGAATTCTCCGTCGGGATTCATCAAGATTAAATCGGCAATTCCTGTAAGGTTACCAAATTTGAGCCGAGCCTCAGAGTACCGCTGGTTGTAAGCACTATATGTAGCGGCGTCTAGCCCTTTCTCCAGCTCGCTTACTGCATTACCAAAGTAAGCCGGCATCCAATTCTCGGCGCTCTTGCTCCGCTTCTTGAACTCATCGAGCCCGTCCATGACATCGGAATACTGCGACCTGAGCTCTATAGCCCTATGCAGTAGAGTGCCATACATACGTGACAACTCCGCTTTCGCATCCCAGACACTAGTGATATCATCGACTAAGAGTCCCGTCCGTTTCGCAATAGCTTTGGCAGCGTAAGACAAGTCCGCAGAGCCAGCATACTTTTCTTCAGTAGCTGAGCCACTCTGAAGCAGCCTACCCTCAGGGTCATACGTTCTGTGGGTAGACTTATCGAAGTACACGAAATCCGTGTCTCCGAAATCAACGGACTGTTTCTCGAGGGTGGAGAGTTCGACACTATCATCTTCACCGTACTCGATGGCCACGTTGACCCCCAGTGTTTTCTTATCTTCGCCTGTTACGTCCTTACATTCAATATTAACCACCCCACCCGCTTTAAGGAAGTCATGTATATCCTTGTTACTTCCTTTCGCAATCCAACCAATCTGTGTCCATCCGTCGCCCAGCAAGGCCTGGACTTCGCATGCATATTGGTCGTATTCGTTATCATCAATAGCTAAAACTCGGAGAGGTGTCTTACCAGGTTTAAGCTGTGCCACCTCGTCCTGTCGGAAGGATACCCCGGTTAGCTTGGTATAGTATGAGTGTTTCACTAAATGTCCTCCTCTCTATAGCCTGGACCGGGTTCACTTGGACCATCAAAGACTGCGTCTCTGACGAATTCGAAGCCTTCTCGGTCGATAATGCTCAAGACGCCCCAAGGAGTATCAATGCCGAACACTGATTTCCCTTGGCAGTACGCTAATGCCTTGGCAAGGTCTTTCGAGTTAAATTTGTAGGTCTGTTTGTTCGCGAAGATTATTTCGCAGTCTTTGGTGTTATCCATGATATTATCCTTTCTTTTTAGATGCGTTTAGTTTCTTCATATTCTTACTTGCCGCAGCTCTTGCTTTGGCTGAAACCGTACGCGGTTTTCCTATTTTAATCCATGCTTTGGGGACATCGACTTCCCACCCACCTTGGTAGCATTCCCTTGCCCCTGGAAGTTTCTTTATTTTACTTATCCATGAAGGGTCACAGCTCCAAAGGTTAGCAGTCTTGTCCAGAGCGTTGAAATTGATGATGGTTTCTCGTTCTACCATTGCTGGCATACTAGAAGTCCAAATTCTCTAGGTCGTTCTCAGCTTCTTCGACTGGGGCATCGTCATCTACTAAGACCTGGAAGTTATTATATTCACGACCAGTCTTCTGGGAGCGTTGCTTACCTTGGAAAATAATCTTTACGGTGCTGCCAGTTGGAATTTCTTCCATAGCACGTAAGATTAATGCCGAGCTACCGTTGACGCCAACAGTTCCGTTGGAAGTCTCCAAGAGATAAAGAATGCTCTTGGAACCGTCTGGGTTGACGCGCTCCTGCTTAGATTTATATACGCCAGTGACTTCGTCACCGACTTTGCGCTCTGCTGCCTTCTTTGGCCAGTATGAGCTAATAGCTGAACTACCTGTAACTTCTCTAAAAGCCATAAGTTGTTCCTCCTTTTTAATTTAGTTTCTCCAATCTAATTCACCTGTTTGCCCTTGCAATCATTTTCTGCCAAGCGGCTGGTCGGTTGTAAGTCAAGGAGCTATTTCTTACCCCCATTATAGCAAAGGTTTTTCACATTGTCAACACCCACCTGCGGCTGTATAATATATATATGCGCGCATTTCATTCAGAAGGAGGTGGATATCATGAATACAAAAATGAGCGTATTAATCACACTTAAAGGCCCCATCGAGAGCAAGGAGCTCTACGAAGACATCAAAAAGTACGGAGCCAACGTGACGGACATGGGCGAAAAAGTAATGGTCTACGTGACCATCGACATCCGCAACGACGCTATCGAACACATCATGACCGCGTGTCATAAATACGATAACGACTGCTCGGTGAACGCCCATATGATACAAAAAGAGGAGGAGCCCTCCTAGAACATCAAAGGCCCTCGGCGAAGCCGGGGGTCATTTCATCAAGAAAGAAAGGCGGAAGCCTTTGTTTGTTTTCGCGAGCAAAAGGGGTACTTTCCCTCAGGGAGGGAGTAGTTATAATATATAGTAACCTCAATGTGTTGTCGTCCTCGGCCAGTAAGGTAGCCACTCCGAAGCTTTACAACACAGTCTTTATTTTATTCAGGTCTGGCGCTAGCACGTGCCGGCTGTCTTAGCCCCCGGCTCTACGTTAAGCAGTCTTCTACCCTTTCGGGCCTGAGGTCTAGGTCGTTGTACCTCCCGTTGCCTAGATTCTGTTTTGTCGCTAAGACCTGTAGCTTCAATTTTGTCGTGAATTATGCTATAATAAACGTGAGGTTACGTTTGTTATATGCTACTCATTGTAGCATATCCGACACAGAAAAGTCAAACCCACGAAAGTGGGCTTTTCTGTTTGTTGACACACGCAAAAACGTGTGCTACAATAGAGGTAAGAAAAGTTAACCGGGGGAGAAAGGAGCAACCAATGGCAAAATTAAACAAGTATCAGTCTGCCGTAAGCACGGTACAGAAGATGCTAGGCGTAGAAAAGGTAAGCTGGTCCAGGGCAACGAAGGTATGTAAACAAGCCATGGAGGACGGGTTTACACTTGATGACTTCATCACTGCCACAGAAAATATGATGGCTGGCGATAAGAAGTATTGGAGCCTGTACAGCGTCTTCAACAAAACTGACTACTGGCTCGCAGCGAAGAAAGAGCCGCAGACACTAAAAGGTGTTTGGTAATAATAAATAAAAGGAGGAACAAATGAAAATAAGCATCGGATTTGCAACAATGACATTAATCTTGGCGATACTAAAGCTCGCTAACGTGATTGAGATTGACTGGCTCTGGGTATTCAGTCCAATCTGGATTCCATTGGCGCTCGCTTTTGGTCTGCTAGTGATACTTTTCATTGTAGGTCTGATATGGGCGATATTCGACCGATAGACCAGTTACATCTATTCTCAGAAGAATGGATAGCACTCTGGGCAATATGTCATGACTTTGATGATATGTACCCGGGGACAGGATACGACATAAGTTTTTACACAGAAAGGAACACATGAAAAGATTGAAGACAAAAGATTTGGAAGAGGGGGAAATCTACGTGACAATCTACTGCCAGTTCGTTAGGCTGGAGCACAAAGGAAAATTATTCCATAAATTCAGCTATGAGTCAAACGGCAGGGAGTGGGTAGAATGGCACACGGTCAGGCATATTGTTATGACTGGCGGAGAATACTTTAACAGGATGTATGGTACATATGGCAAAGACACAGAAGATTAATATGGGAATGACTCCAGCTACATCACTCATTGATGCGGCTAAAGCGGAAATGGATAGCTGGGGCAAAACTGACCTGTATTCTACAGGAGACCAAATTCTTGATGAATATCTCGGGAATAGTTTCACTGGAGGATACGGCAGGAAAGATGGCTACGAAATCTTAACCATCTTTGGTGACACTGGTATGAATAAATCAACCTTCGCGACGAGTATTATTCTGGACCCAGCATCAAAGGGAACGCAGATAGCATACTTCGCACTTGAGGATGACCCGAAGGACGTAGTTCGCAGAATATTAATAATGTGCGACATGAACGAAGAGAAGGCACGCACTATCACGAACAACATCCTCTTCATGCCCGAGTCGGACGGCTACACGCTGGACTCCATGGCGGAGGCAATCGAGAAGATATTCGATGTAGTGGACATCATAGTAATCGACCCACTGCAGTTTATCTTTGAAGCCTCTGTTGCTGAGAAAGGCGAGACTGAGTTCAACCGTCAACGCTTATTCATGCGTAAGATGAACAACTTGATGAAACACACGAATAAGACGCTCATCATTGTATCTCACACAGGAAAGGGTGGAGGCAAAGACGCAAGAACAGGTGTAGATAGAATCATCGGTAGCTCAGCAGTAGCACAGGTTAGCACTAAGGTAATAGAAATCAACCGTAAGGAAGACGGACTCCAAGGCATTCGCTTGTGGAAGAGTCGTTTTACGCCTTATCGGTTCTGTGGCGTTCAGATTCGTCTGGACAACATGGTCGTCAGAACTGTATATGAATTAAGTGACCTACCTCAAGCCCGTAAAGCGTGGGCGGGTCAAATGTAGGAGGAAAGGAATGGAAGAATGGAAGACGAAGAACAGTTATTTAACTGGCTCGACTCTATGGGTTGTGAACCTGTTGACAGAGGGAACTACTACCTTATTCATTGCCCCATGCACGACGACAGAAATAAATCAGCTCAGTGCTTTAAGGATGGATGGGTCGCCTGTCACGCCGGATGCCCTAGGACGCATGTTAATAAACTCGCTGGACAGAATCTTGTCAGAAGGGATTACTCTCAAACGAACGGACACACCGAACATGCTGCCACCGTCTGTGATTTCACTGACTTCTGGCTCCAATTTGAGCCTGTTCGGAACGATATCAAACAAGTCCCCGCTAATGAACTTAACAAGCGTGGCTGGAGAGACTTCCCGGGAGGATGGGGTATGCGTCCAGGGGTGTTTATTCCATATTTCAATACGAGGCGAGACAAAGTTATTTACTACCAAATACGACATCTTGAAGGGGATAGACGATTTACATTTGCGAAAGGTTGTTCCCCTGCTGTCTACGGACTTGAACAACTGGGGAAGATGGGACGTTATCTCACTTTCACTGAAGGCAGTAGAGATTCAGTTATTCTTGGAATGGCAGGAATCCCAGCCGTCGCCCTCCCCACTGCATCTAGCGGAGCACACCTTCGCAAAATGGAGTCGTATGCCAAACAAAATGGGAAAATATTGGTCTGCGCTGGAGACCGAGATGAAGCGGGGGATAAATTAATAGCAAATTTAACAGGTCCGTATATTGACGCACGAACTCCCGTAGGAAAGGATGTAGGCGACCTTTACGAAAAGGAAGGACTGGAAGGAGTAAAAAAATATTATGAACAATATAAGAGCTAGAGACATTAAAGCACTAAAACGCAGGATGGAGTTTCTGACTGCGAGAATGGAGAATAATGGTATGGCTGACACTGGTCGTAGTTATGATGCAGCCGAATACAACGCGCTAAAAAATGTATTGGAGGCAATAGATGGCAAAGAAGCAGAAGTATAACATTGTGATGCAGGATGGCACCAAGAAAGAGGTGGAAGGCGAAGTTGTAAATGGGATATGGGGTATAGATAAACGCACGATAAGCAACGGTACCAAAACAATGAAAGACGGGACCATCAAGGAATTATCATCCACGTGCTACATTATCACCCATATTCCCACGGGGGCCTTTCTCCCCACGAGCATGTTCCGCACCGTAAAAGCAGCCAAGCTGCTGCTTTCAGAACCAGAGTTCTACTTTGATGAGCTCAACCAGCAAGCCATTTCAGATATGGCAAACGCAATTGGAAGGTTTTGGAACGCACGTGGTTGGAAGGATTAGAAATATGTGCTATAATAGTATCAACATTAACATAAATAAGGAGAAACAGTATGGCAAGTAAGATGCCCTCTAAGAGCGAGATGTTGCAAGAGCTAGCGATGCTAGACCGGGTGACTAATGCTCTAAACACAGCCTGTGTGGCTATGATGTACATTATGAAGGTAAAAGGTAACGAGTTGGACAAGGTCAAAACAGAAGACTACGTCAAATACGTTACAGAACACGTACATCCTTTGATGAAACGTGCTGACGAAATAGTAAAAGAAGCTGCGGCTCAAGCCAAGAAGGAAATTGATGAAGCAGTGGATGAAATTGAAAAGGAGAAGAAATAATGGAAGAAACCATGTTAAGATTAGACCATATTGAATCAGGCATAGAATTGATGAACAGCACTCTAAAGTGGATTAAAACGCCAGCAGATAAAGCTAGCCTGAAGCAATTAAAAGAGAGCTTATCAGTCCTCAAGAAAAAGCTAAAGATGCTCAAAAAAGATGAGGCGTTACAGGCACAGTACTTAGACCGTACTTGTTACGACACAGTACAGGGCGTGTTCCAAACCCTGCATCTCTACATCATCTCAACCGATGGTGATGAAGACGAAATCGCAGTAGGCAATGTCCTCACCTGGCTCCGTAGCCACGAAACTGCGTACGACATCTCTAAGAGAATGCAAGCTAACGCTGAGAAACGAGCAGACTTCGCAGGAGCAAAATAAAATGGAAGATGTCTGCTTCTTAGTAGACCGTCATAGCTTCCCAAAGAAATGCGGGGAGCTTGATGATTTTTTGGAGTTGGTCAAAGGTAACGTCTTCGAAATTAATGTAGACAGCCCAACATTTTTCTTTAACAAAGCGTTAGAGCTGTCTGATGAATATGAATTAATAGTGCCGGTCACCCGTAATTTATTTATCAGGGACCGGCTGAGGCAGGAAGGAGTAACACTTGTTGTATGTCTGTAAAGGGAAAAGGTGCACGAGATAAAGGCAGTCGAGCTGAAAGAAAAGTCAGGGATATACTCAGGACTATTTATCCCACAGAGCTCAGGAGAAACGTCCAACGGATTCCTATGTCGGGTGCGGGGTACATCAAAGGAGATGTCGCAGATAATAACGATACCGATTCATGTTACGAAGTCAAAAATCAAGAACAGCTTCATCTGCCTGATTGGTGGAGGCAAACAGTTAGTCAGGCTGGGACTCATAGAACCCCAGTGCTAGTAGTGACGCAAAATCATCGCCCATTTTATTTTATCCTACGAGAGAATGACTGGGCGGCTATGGTGGCGGCCACTGAGTACAGAGATTTTTCTTATCGCTCCAAAGTTAAGACTGGTTCTACTTTCTTTGATGACATGGCCGACCTAGCCGAGAGGACTTGGGGAGAATTAGAATTGGATGGCGACAAATGTATAGCAGTAACGCAATCTTTTTACATTGATGTCAAGACTAGTCTGTATAAGCAAAGTATGGTACAATAAAAGCATCGGACAGAAGCACCTTAAATAATTTGGTTGTTGATAAAGGTAATTTTCCATAGAATGCTCCTATAATTCTAATCTCTTTCAAAAACAAAAACATATTAGTTTGCTTTCATTGTAAAATCTCATTTTTACCCTCCACTCTCTACCCGCTGTCTGTCCGGCGGGTTCTTGTTTTCTATGGGAACATGTGCTACAATTATATTAATATAAAACTAAAAAAAGGAGAATGGTATGAAAATAATTTACCGCAATCAGAACGATGCTCAGCGTTATGACGAAGATAGGTTCATAAAATCCTTGAAGGAATATGACAGCCAAGTCAAAGCTTCCAGCATCAGAAAAGCATTAGAGCCGTATACTAACAATGACGTGCTCCACGTATCAGTATTGGTGGAAACTGGTGTTAAACTGCTCCCAGAAGAAGCAGCAAAAGAATATTATGAAGACCATGCAGAATGGTTGCAAGAGGGAAAATTCGAACGCCTTCGACGCATTACAGGCTACCTTGTTGGTACGCTGGACCGTTGGAACGATGCCAAGAAGGCGGAAGAGGCTGCCCGTGTCAAGCATTCTGTCAACTCGGCAATAGACGACGCAGAACGCCTAGCCGCCCTGGAAACCCAGGCTATGGAACATAATTTAGCTTACGCGCATTAAAACCCTGTGAAGTATCAAAAAGGGCCTCGAAAAAGGCCTTTTTTGGTGTTTTCGCACGTGTTGGACACGTGTTTCAGACACATATAGTATCAAAGACGATACTTTACCCATCTCGCAATTTATATGCCATTTTGCGGTTATATTCATCAGAGGAGATTATGTTGCTTCCGCCATTGTACAGGTCAATCCAAGCACCAGTCTTAGTGTTGTAGATTATCGCCCCAGAGAAGTGTTTTAGATAATCTGGGCGCTTCTTGTAAATTGGGTCATCCTTATGGTCGGAGTGGAACTCAACTCTGTAGTCAACATTATTCCTCCAACCCCAAACGGCAAGAAGAGTCTTGGCAGACCTGAGGCAATCTGCACACCCATTGTATCTAAGCTCAATCATTAGTTGATAAACCTCGCTGCGTTCATTTTAGCAGAACGTGTTTCTACTGGTGCATCTTCTTTTTTGCTGAAGGCTGGCATAATAGTCTTCAAAGTTTGCACTGCAGTATTAAGTTGTTTAGCATCGCTATCGGGGTCTTTTACTAACTCAATAGCTCGGTCGAGAGTAGCGTTCAACAGTTCCATGGCTTTATTCTGAGCGGCAGCCGAACGCTGCAGGTTCCAGTTCTGTTGCTCAGCTTTTACCATATCTTCTATATCTTTGTAGTCTGTCCAAGCTGTCCTCAGATAATCCAGCTTGTTGGTAATCTGAACGCCATCAAGGTCGTAGATGGTCGGGTCGATAGCTTCAGCGTAAGCACGAATCCTCGGCATCCCATCTACAACTATTTTCTTGATGTAATCATACCGCTTTGATGTTGCTACCCTAGCAGGTAGAATAGCGGTGTTTCCTTTGATTGGTTTCTTAGGCATTTCTGTTTCTCCTTCTAGGGGAGCTCTATA
>JAEEGL010095061.1_pt1 | contig 59766 bp, 34 predicted proteins | sample 9134231 | NCBI WGS metagenome assembly JAEEGL01 (sample SAMN16246548, study PRJNA631951) | gut metagenome | biome: gut microbiome; feature: rumen; material: fiber-attached | host: Bos | place: Iran: Karaj | collected 2018-10
AACAGAGAAGTTAAGCCCGCTTGCGCCGATGGTACTGCACACCCGTGGGAGAGTAGGTAGCCGCCACTTTTGCTGAGAGCCCCGACGTCCGGAAGGATGCCGGGGCTTCTTCATGGAGGGGGAGGGAGATGGGAGTAAAGAGGGGAGTAGCGTTGTTTCGATATCTCGATATCTCGATATTTCGGTATTTCGGTATTTCGATATTTCGGTATTTCGATATTTCGATATCTCGACATTTCGACATCTCGACATTTCGACATCTCGCCATCTCGAAAAGCCTTTATCTCATCATTTCGTTATCTCTCTATCTCGTCCTCTTCTCTTTATGTTGCCGCCAATTGATGAATTTTTTGCGAGTTTTTGTGCTCAATTCTGAACTTTCTATTATCTTTGTGCCATGAAATACGCAGATTTACCCAAACATCGGATTAGTCATTTGGTCAAACCCGCATCCATGTCGTTGGAAGAGTGGCAAGTGATGTTACGCATGCAACAGGCCCAGCGAGAGAATCTGGAAGTTGAATGTGTGAGCGAACGCTATAATCCAGGCGAATATCGTGTCACGAGTCCTAAGTCGGGCGGCGTGTATAAGGTCGTGTTCCGAGGTTCAAAGAGTCCTTGGAACTATTGCGAATGCATGGACTTCAAAACCTCACAATTAGGTACTTGCAAGCATGTGGAGTCGGTGCGCCAATGGATTTCGGAGCATCACAAACGCATTCATTGGGATTTGCCTAACTACACGAGTGTCTATCTGAGCTATCGCGGCAATCAACGCCAAGTGAAGATCCGCGTGGGCGCTACCCGTGAAAAGGAGTTCCGCGTGTTGGCCAATAAGTATTTCGATGCACTCGACACGTTGCTTCCCAAGTCGTTTGAACATTTCGGTGAGTTGCTGAGTGAAGCAAAAGCCATCGATGATGGCTTCCGTTGCTATCAGGACGCTTTGGATTATGTCCTCGAGCAGCGAGAGGCGATAGCGCGACGTAAGATTGTCGACACGCAGTATGACGATGAGCATTTAGATACGCTCCTTCGCACGAAATTGTATCCTTACCAAAAAGAGGGCGTTCGTTTCTTAGCTCGTGCGGGTCGCGCTATCTTGGCCGATGAGATGGGTTTGGGCAAGACCGTACAAGCCATTGCTGCTGCAGAGTTGTTGCGACGTGACGGTTTCGTGAGCAATGCGCTCATCCTCTGTCCTACGACGTTGAAGTACCAGTGGAAGCGTGAGATTGAGCGCTTCACGAATACCTCTGTTCAGGTCATTGAGGGGTCAGCCGACCGTCGGCAGGAACTGATGAAGAGCGACGCGTTCTTCAAGATTGCTTCGTACAATAGCATCTCGACCATGGAAACGGGAGCCGAGGATGTTGATTTGCTCATCCTCGATGAAGTACAACGCCTCAAGAACTGGAATACTCAGCTCTCGAGGTCGGTGCGCAGAATCACTTCGCGTTATTCCTTTATCCTCAGTGGTACGCCTCTCGAGAATCGGTTGGAAGAACTGTATAGTATCGTTGAACTGGTCGATCAGTACCTGCTCTCACCTTATTATCTGTTCCGCGACAAATATATCTTGATGGATCAGGAAGGGCGTACTATCGGCTACCGTTCGCTGTCGGATATCAGCGAGCGGATGCGTGGTACGATGCTACGTCGGCGTAAGGCAGATGTGGCACTGCAGTTGCCTCCTCGTATCAACAAGAACCTGTTCGTCCCGATGACCGAACAGCAGTTGGATGCCCATCATGACCTGAAGCTGCATGCGGCTCGTCTGGTGTCGAAGTGGCATCGGCAGCATTTCTTCTCGGAGCTGGACCGCCGTCAGTTGCTCTTGACGCTGCAGCAGATGCGCATGGTTTGCGACAGCCTTTATGTCCTCGATGAGAATAGTCGTTATGACACGAAGGTTGAAGAGGTGATGAACATCCTGGACGAGTGTGGCGTGACGGTGAATGGCGAGCAACCTTCGTCAACGAGCACAACAGCGCCAGAGCCCATGACCAAGGTTGTCATCTTCAGTCAGTGGGAGCGGATGACGCGATTAGTAGCCCAGGAATTGGAGCAGAGCGGTGTGGACTTCGTCTATCTGCATGGCAACGTCCCAGCCCGCGAGCGCAACGAACGTGTCGAATCCTTCCTTCATGACCCACAGATCCGCGTGTTCCTCTCTACCGATGCGGGTTCCACGGGTTTGAATCTGCAAGTGGCTAACGTTGTCATTAACATGGACCTGCCTTGGAATCCGGCCATCTTGGAGCAGCGCATAGGTCGCCTCCATCGCATCGGTCAGCAGCGAGGTGTAGAGGTGATCAATCTGATCTCGGCTGGCACGATAGAGGAGGATATGCTCTCGCGTCTGCGGTTCAAAGCTTCGCTCTTCGAGGGAGTGCTCGACGGGGGTGAGGATGCTGTCTTCCTGGCAGGTGATAAATTCGAGAGCCTGCTCAACGGCCTTCACGACTACATGGAAGCTGGCGACGATCAAGCAGACGTGGAGCCAATCAGTTTAGACGATGAAGAGCAACCGATCCAAGCGACTTCGCCTGAGACGAAGCAGATGACACTGCCTTTTGAAACCAATCAACCCGATATCATTCATCGGATGTTGGCAGATTTCAAGGAATTATTGACGTCTGACGATGAAACACGCAAGAAAATGGCCGCTTTGCTCGCTCAGTTGCTTGAAAAGTTGTAACTTTGCACCGCGAAAAGCTGAATAATTACAACTTAAAGATACAATATCAACTATGGTTTTAAAGATTGCTGTGTTGGCTGGTGATGGTATCGGCCCGGAGATCAGCGAACAAGGAGTGGCCGTGATGACGGCAGTGGCCGAGAAATTCGGTCATAAGGTGACATACGAATATGCGCTCTGTGGTGCGGATGCTATCGACATAGTCGGCGACCCGTTCCCTGAGGCTACCTACGAGACGTGTATGCGCGCTGATGCGGTGCTCTTCTCGGCTGTCGGTGATCCCCGTTTCGACAACGACCCGACCGCAAAGGTTCGTCCCGAGCAGGGCCTCTTGGCTATGCGCAAGAAGCTGGGGCTCTTCGCGAATATACGTCCAGTCGAGACCTTCGATTGCCTTATTCACAAGTCGCCGCTGAAGGATGAACTCGTTCGTGGTGCAGATTTCATCTGCATCCGTGAGCTCACAGGCGGAATGTATTTCGGCGAAAAGTACCAGGACAACGAGAAAGCTTACGACACCAATTTCTATTCGCGTCCCGAGATTGAGCGCATTTTGAAAGTCGGATATGAGTATGCCCTGCGCCGTCGGAAACACCTGACCGTAGTCGATAAGGCTAACGTATTGGCCAGCAGCCGCCTGTGGCGTCAGATAGCCAAGGAGATGGCCCCTCAGTACCCTGATGTGGAGACCGACTTCATGTACGTTGACAATGCCGCCATGCGCATGCTTCAAGAGCCGAAGTTCTTCGATGTAATGGTCACGGAGAACACCTTCGGCGACATCCTCACTGACGAGGGCTCTTGCATCACAGGTTCCATGGGCTTGCTTCCCTCAGCCTCCACGGGCGAACATACACCTGTCTTCGAACCCATTCACGGTTCTTGGCCTCAGGCAAAAGGCTTGAATATCGCCAATCCGTTGGCTCAGATCCTTAGTGTGGCGATGCTCTTCGAATACTTCAACCTCCAGGCTGAAGGTCGCCTCATCCGCGATGCTGTCAACGCCAGTCTTGACGCAAATGTCCGCACGCCAGAGATTCAGGTTGAAGGCGGTGCTAAGTACGGCACGCGCGAAGTCGGCGCATGGATTGTCGATTATATCCAGAAAGCATAGACCGAGAGTCACATGCTTACGGTCCTATGCTCGATTGGTTTCGTAGCATAAAAGAACAGCCCGCCATCCGGCGGGCTGTTGTGTTGATCAAACAACGACTATAGTTCTACCGGTTCGTAAGGCAAGCCGAAGACGTCGGCGACGGCTTTGAAGGTGATGTGTCCGTCGACGATGTTGAGACCTCGGCGCAGGCTCTCATCGTCGTGGCAAGCCTGTTTCCAACCCTTGTCGGTAAGCTTGAGGGCATAGCGGAGGGTGGCGTTGGTCAGCGCGATGGTCGAGGTGTTGGGGACCGCGCCAGGGATGTTGGCGACGCAGTAGTGAAGGATGCCGTCGACTTCGTAGACGGGTTCGCTGTGTGTGGTCGGACGGGAGGTCTCGAAGCATCCGCCTTGGTCGATGGCAACATCGACGAGGACACTTCCAGGTTGCATCAGGGAGAGCATGTCACGCTTGATGAGGTGAGGAGTCTTATCGCCCGGCACGAGGACGGCTCCCACGACGATGTCGGTCTCGGGCAGTTCCTGACGGATGTTGTGCTCGGTGGAATAGAGCGTGTGAACACCTGTAGGCAGTTCCATCTCCAGTTGGCGCAGACGAGGCAGCGAGACATCGGCGATGGTGACAATCGCTCCTAAGCCTGCCGCCATGCGCGCAGCAGCCTCTCCGACAACGCCACCGCCGAGCACCAGCACACGAGCTGGTCGTACGCCGGGCACGCCGCTGATGAGCTTGCCGCATCCGCCCTTCGTCTTTTGAAGGTAGTAAGCACCATTGAGCGTTGCCATACGACCAGCCACTTCGCTCATTGGTAGCAGGAGCGGGAGTGCGCCGTTTGGCAATTGTACCGTCTCGTAGGCGAGGCAGACGGCACGACTCCGTATCATCGCATCGGTGAGCGGGCGGTCGCAAGCGAAATGGAAATAAGTGAAGATGAGTTGTCCTGGACGAACAAGTCCATACTCGGGTTCGATGGGCTCCTTGACCTTGATGATCATATCGGCCCAAGCATAGACGTCCTCGATGGAGGGCAGGATGCGCGCTCCGGCCAGGACATAGTCCTCGTCGGCAAAGCTGCTGCCGCAACCCGCAGTCTGTTGCACGACGACCTCGTGGCCATGACGGACTAACTCAGCCACGCCGGCGGGCGTCATACCCACGCGGTTCTCGTTGTTCTTGATTTCTTTAGGTATTCCGATTCTCATAGCTGTTAAATGATTGTGGTGAGGTTGAACAATGTTAAGATGGCGTAAAGGTATACAAAAATCTTGAATGGCGAGCTTCTTCGTGGCTCTTTTTTTTCAGATTCGACGTTTTTTGCGTACTTTTGCGGCACGAAATCGGTTTGGTAAAGACATAGAACGTCATGAACAACGGAAAAAAGTGTTTATTGCTTTTATTTGTATTGTGGCTGTCATCTGGTAGCGTCGTCTGCGCACAGGATACCTACGAACAGCTTGTACGTCAGGGCGTAACGGCGATGGAAGACGATAGCTTGCAGGCAGCAGAGCTGTTGTTGCGGCAAGCCCTGAAGGAGCAACCTGCGGCACAAGGGAATGCCATCATCTGGGGTTATCTGGCAAGCATCGCTGAGCGTACAGGGCGTGAGCGCGAGGCCTTAGAGCACTATAATATCGCCTTAGGGATGGCTCCACGAGCTATAGGTTTGTTGTTGAGCAGAGCCTCGCTCTATATGAAATTGGGCAATGAGGAACGCGCGTTGGTGGATTACAATGATGTGCTGGACCTGCATCCTGACCATCCCGAGGCTCTGTTGATGCGTGCTTATGTTCGTCAGCGTCAGCGTCTATTGAAGGATGCTCGCACCGACTTTGAGCATCTGTTGCGCCTCAATCCTGTGCATGAACAAGCGCTCTTGGGCCTGGCGCTTGTCGACGACGATGACCGCCGTCCGCAGGAGGCTATGGAAATTATCAATAGGGCTATTGAACTCTATCCCGAGCATGCAGCGGGCTATGCCTTGAGGGCGGGCATGGAGTTGAATCGCCGACAGTTTGAACATGCAGAGGCAGATTACACAAAGGCTATTACCCTTGAGCCGGAGAATGCTACCTATCGGTTGGCACGCGCCCATCTGTATACTCAGATGAAGCGAAAGAAGCAAGCGCGAGAGGACGTTCGGGAGGCGGCTCGCCTGGGCGCCACTGCTGAAGAGGTGGCAGGCGCCGCTGGGATTCAGCCCAAATGAGGAAAAGCAGCGCTAGCGGCGGCAGAGCCACCGCTTACAGCAAAAGGATAGCAGCTAAAAAAGGGTTGGAATAGGAGAGCAGCTAAAAGGAGAGCAGCTAAAGATAAGCTGGGATAGGAAAGAGAGGGAAAGGAGGAGGAAAAGAAGGAGGAGAGAAAGGAGGAGAGAAAGGAGGAGAGAAAGGAGGAAGAAACCTTAATGAGTCAGAAGGGCATTGAGTTTGTCGGCTGTGATACCTTCGAAGTCGGGAATCTGGTAGTCGGAGAGCGCCTGAAGGTCAGCCGCTGAGTGACTGGTCGTGAGGGCTACGACGAAAGCGCCTGAGTCGCGGCCAGAGCGTAGGCCGTTGATGCTGTCCTCGAAGACGATGCTCTCTGCGGGTGTAGCACCAAAACGAGCCATGGCGCGGAAGTAGCAGTCGGGGTGAGGCTTGGAATAGGCGAAATCCTCGCTGGTGAGGATGGCATCAATTAAGGTGGCGAACTCTGGATGCTGTTCGCATACGCTTGCCATCTTATCTTGGTTGGAACTGGTCACGACAGCCGTGTGAATGCCCTTGCTGCGGAGGTCCTGAGCGAGTTGGAGGAAACCTTTAATATACGGAAAAGTCATGCGACGCTCATAGTCGTTGAGTCGCTGCGTGATGACAGGTCGCTCCGCTTCGAGCGCGCCTGAGAAATAAGCATCGTAAATCTGCGTGAGCGTCTGCCCTTTGATGGCGTGCTCGAGTCCTGGGCGGTCGGGGTAATAGCGCTCGAACTGCGAGCCCCAGAAGAGCGTGTATTGAGGTTCGGTATCGAAGATGACGCCGTCGAGATCGAATAAGGCTGCTTTAAGAATGGCCATAGGCTGGGGATGTGAAAAGCGTAAACGATGGCAAGGCTCTCTACGTATATACGCGTCGGCCTGTACCATTAATGGTACAAGCCTTAACGTCTATATGCGTAGGCCTTAACCTCTATATGTATAGGCCATCGCTAACGTATATTGATATTTAGTCCTTGACAGGGGAGTTGCGGATGATTGTCTGAGCGCGGTCGGGACCTACGGAGAGGATGGTGATGGGCGTTTGAAGCTCCGTCTCAAGGAAGTCGATGTAATCACGGAAGTTCTTGGGGAACTGCTCTTCGGACGTCATCGTGGAGAGGTCCTCCTGCCATCCGGGGAGGTCGCGATAAACTGCCGTCCAGCCTTCGGTGTTGAAGGGCATGTCGGCCGTCGTCTGTCCGTCCTTCTCGTAGGCTACGCAGGCACGGATGGTGGGGAAGCCATCGAGAACGTCTGATTTCATCATGATGAGTTGCGTGACGCCATTGATCATGATGGCATAGCGCAGGGCCACCAGGTCCACCCATCCGCAGCGGCGGTTGCGCCCCGTGACAGCTCCGTACTCATGGCCGATTTCGCGCAGGCGGTCGCCCGTCTCGTCGAATAGTTCGACGGGGAACGGCCCTGAACCGACACGGGTACTGTAGGCCTTGAAGATGCCAAAGACCTCGCCGATACGGTTCGGTCCAACACCCAGGCCGGTGCAGACGCCACCTGTCGTAGTGGAGGAGGAACTGACGAAGGGATATGTCCCGTGGTCGATGTCGAGCATCGTACCTTGTGCGCCCTCGGCGAGGACGCTCTTGCCTTCAGCGAGTAGGCGGTTGATCTCGATCTCGGTGTCGGTGAGTTGGAATTGGCGCATATACGCTACACCTTCCATCCACAGACGTTCCTCGTCGGTGATGTCGTAGTCGGTGTAGTGAAGGTCACGCAGTATCTGTTCGTGGCGTGCCTTCAGGTTGGCGTATTTCTCGGGGAAGTTGTCAAGGATATCGCCTACGCGGAGGCCAGTACGGCTGGCTTTCTCGCTGTAGGTGGGGCCAATGCCCTTGCCTGTTGTTCCGACTTTGTTCTTGCCTTTGGCAGCCTCGTAAGCGCGGTCGAGAACGCGGTGCGTGGGCAGGATGAGGTGGGCGCGAGTGCTGATGTGCAGACGGCTGTGGAGATCATAGCCCGCGGCCTCGAGTTCTTTGGCCTCGGCCATGAAGAGGTCGGGGGCGATGACGCATCCGTTGCCGATGATGTTGAGCTTACCCTCATCAAAGATGCCGGAAGGGATGGAGCGCAGCACGAACTTCTTGCCGTCGAATATGATGGTGTGGCCAGCGTTGGGGCCGCCAGCGAAGCGCGCTACGACGTCATATTGCGGAGTGAATACATCAACAACCTTTCCTTTGCCTTCGTCGCCGAAGACGATGCCGAGGAGGGCGTCTACTTTTCCTTGTTTCATATAGGTGGTTTTAATGAGATGAGACTATGTTAGTGCGGTATTGCGTGTATAGTTTACGACTGCCCCTGTGCGAGTTTGAGTTGTTTGCGCATTTGTCGCTGACAGCTGGTACACGTGCCGTAGACGTAGACGATGCGGTGGCTGACGGCGAAGCTGCGCGGGTGGTAGGTCTCGAGGCTGGTAGCCAGTTCCTTGCTCTTGATGCGCGTGATGTGGTGGCAGTGGCTGCAGATCTGATAGCTGCGGGGGCGGTCGTCGGCGATGCGCTCGAACGTGGCGGCCGACGACGAGAAGGGATGCCGGATGAGCAGGTTGGCCTGCACGAGCAGCTGGGTGGTCAGATAGAGCGTGTTGGTGCTGACGTGGAAACGATAGACCTGCATGATGTGCTGCAGGTCCTCGATGGTGAAGACGCCTTCAGTCTCGTAGATAGCATGTAGGATGGCAAACCGTTCCTTGGTCTGTCTGAGTCCGTTGGCGAGGAGATACTGCCTGAACTGTTCCTTGACGTTTTCTTGGAGATTGCCTTTATCGCTCATGGGGGTACAAAGGTACAACTTTTTAGCCGAAAGGGCTACGGATTTACAGAGATTAACACTGCGAGCCGAGCAGCTTGTCGACAGCGATGCCGGCTTCGGCCGACGTCTCGGCATAACGGAAGAGTGCGTTCTGCACGGCTTTGCGTAGCGGCAGGTAGGACGCGGGCAGTGCCGAGGCAGCTTGGTCGATGAACTCGGCCTGCGCGTCGGGCGACAACTCGGCTCCCTGCATCAGCAGTCGTGTAACGACGAGGAAACCGCAGAGCTGCTGCATCTGATGCTCGTCGGCCATCCACCGAAAGGCCATGTCGGCGGCTGAGGGCAGATGTGCGAGGAGATCCATGGCCAGCAGCTGCGCGATCTCGGCCTGCTCCGGCACGAGGTCGCTCATCCAGATGTCGGCCATGTCGGCGTCGAACTCGTTCTGAGGATAGAGCATGATGGCCAGCATCTTTGTCTCGCGTATGTTCTCCTGCCACAGCGCCAAGGCGAGGTGACGGTCGGGGTTGAACCCCTTCGCAATCTCGCGCAGACGGGGCAACTCGGTGCCGAAGGCTAAGCGATAGCCCATGCCGCTCTCGCGGATAGCCCGCGAGGCAATACCATTCATAGCCGCCCGTAGTTCGGCCTTGATAGCCTGTATGTTGTCGTGGACTGTATCGCTCGCCATCGTGAGTACATTCATTATTCGTTCACGTAAGGAAGCGTGCGATAGTCGCGGCTGTAACGTAGCATCTGGTGGTCATAGGCCTCGCCATAGCGCACCTTCACGTCGGTGATGTTGCCGTCCTTGTCCTCGGTGACGACGTATTCGGGGTTGATAAAGCCTTTGTAGGGTGCGAGGTCGAGAGCCTTGTAGCGCGTCAACACTTCCTCGTGGAGCTTAGCGTCGACTTTGACTCCATAGGTCTCAATGAGTTGGCGTGCCCCCTCGAAGTCTCCTTCGCTCTTGACGCGCTGCACCTCGGCGAGAAGTTGACCGAAGAGGTCGCGCAGGGCCGCGTAGTCATTGACCTGCACGTAGGTCTTGCCGTCGTGCTGGACGAGAGCTACGGCGGGGCGCTCGGCGTCTTGCTGAGTCGCGTGGTCGAGTACCCAATGGGCGACGAGAGCTCGGTTGCGCATGTGAGCCTCCTCAATCTCGTTGCCGGGCTCGATGCGTACGAGCTGCGTCATCAGTCCATTCATCAGATACGTATAGTACTGGCTCTTGTAAGCGTCGGCGTTAGGCGTCAGTCCGAGTTCGACCAGCTTTGGGTCGGCGATATAGTAGAGGCCGAAGAGATCGGCTCGAGCTTCTTCGATGGCGCTGCCGTAGGCCTTGAGGGAGTCGGCGTCTACGCCGGGGAGGAGCTTGCCGGAGCCGTGACCGAGGCACTCATGGAGGTCGGTGTGGAGGTCGTCGCAGACGTCGCCATACTTGTTGATGAGTTCGCGCGTCGCCTCATCGATGACGAATTCCTCTTGGAAACCATTGCCGCGGGCCGCTTTGTTGTAGGCATCGGTGAGGTTGCCGATGGTGACGCTCTTCGAGCCGTGCTCAGCACGTACCCAGTTGCTGTTGGGCAGGTTGATGCCGATGGCTGTGGAAGGGTAGAGGTCGCCGCCGAGCATGGCCGCCACGATGACCTTGGCCGAGATGCCTTTGCATTTTTCCTTCTTGAAACGCGGGTCTACGGGGGAGTGGTCCTCAAACCATTGGGCGTTGGCCGACAGCTTCTTGGTTCGCTCGGTAGCGCCTTTGTCCTTGAAGTTGGCGATACCTTCCCAACTGGCCTTCATGCCCAGTGGGTCGCCGTAGCTCTCGGTGAAACCATTGGTGAAGTCGACATCGCCCTCGGTCTCCTCGACCCACTGGATGGTGTACGTGTCGAAGGTGTGGAGGTCACCCGTGCGATAGTATTCGATGAGTCGGTCGATGACGTTTGCTTGTTTGTCGTTTTCAGCTACTGTCTTGGCTTTTTCGAGCCAATAGATAATGCGGTCGATAGCGGGTCCGTAGAGGCCGCCACTGTGCCACACCTTCTCGCGCAGTTGTCCGTTCTCCTTGACGAGACGGCTATTCATTCCATACATGATGGGGTGTGCTGGATCGGGGTCGGCTTCCTTCATGCGCAGGTAGAAGTCCTCGGCCTCGGCTTGTGTGACGCCTTGGCCGTAGTAGTTGGCTGCCGAGGTCAGGATGAGGTCCTGCCCGTCGGCTTGATTCGTGCGCTTCGGTAAGACCGTCGGATCGAAGATGACAGGGAACACCTCGTCGCAGAGCGCATCGACGGCAGCGATGACAGCGGGGTCGTCAGCGGTCGCTGCTTCCGTCAGCGACGGGTCGATGGGCAGCTTGGCAGGGTCAACGCTGTGGAGCGCCTGGCGGAAGAAGGCCTCCGAGAAACCCGGCTGGAACTTGTCCGAGCCGTAGTGGTGGTGGATACCGTTGGCGAACCAGCAGCGCTTCAGGTAGACCGTCAGCGCCTTGAAGTCATCGCTCTCGCGGTCGCCGGCATAGTCGGTGTAGACAGTCTCCAGCATTTGGCGTATGCGCAGATTGTAGCGGCCATTCTGGTCCCACAAGATGTCGCGTCCGCTGAGCGCCGCTTCTGAGAGGTAGTAGATGAGCGTCTTCTGCCGAAGCGAGAGTTCATCAAAACCTTCGACCTGGTAGCGTAGCATCTGCAGGTCGGCGAAGCGTTCGTCGTTGTATTGAAATTCAGTCTCTTCTTTCTGAGTGCCACAGGACGTGGCGATTGTTGCTGCTGTGAGCACGCACATGAGTGATAATTTATAGTTGTTCATTAAAAGTTAGTGATGGTGTTTAGGTTTCGGGTGTTTAGTATGGGGACGACTGCGAGGGTGTAAGAGGATAAGAAAGGCTTTTTAGAGTGGATATTAATCTTAGGACACTTGTCTTTAAGAATTAGCGATTTCCCCTTTATTCTTAGGACACAAAGGCACAGAGAAGGTATCAACTCTGTGTCTCCGTGTCTAAAATGATTTGAACGAATTGTACGCTCGACCAAAGTCGTTTTTCAAGACTCTCTACACGCTCGCATTCAACACGAAGAGCGGCTTGAAGTCGAAACTGAGTGTTACGGCCAGAAAGACTATTCCACCTGAAGAATGAACGAGTAGTCCTCGAGCGGACACTTCAAGGATAGTACCTTATGAACATCCATGAAGTTGTTATTCGCTTTTCGCCTTCTTGCCGCGCTTGGGTTCAGCGGCTTTGGCGAAGAAATGGGTCTGGTATTCCTTTGGCGTCTTGCCGTGGATGCGGTAGAAGGCGGCGTAGAACGACTGTCTGTTGGCGAATCCGGCAGCTGTAGCCACCTCGCCCATAGTGATGCCCTTGTTGCGTCGGTCGGTCATGATGGCGATAGCCTCGCGGATGCGGTAGCCATTGATGAGCTCCGTGTAGTTCTGCTGGAAGCGCAGGCTGACGGCTGCGCTGATGTAGCGTGTGTTCGTGCCTATCTCCTCGGCCAGCTTCTGAGCTGTGAACTTCGGGTCGCGGAATTTCTTCTCGACGATCATCTTCTTGAGGATTTGCTCGTAGATCTCGTCGATGACTTCGGGCTTAACCGCCATGCGATAGATGGCGGGCTTCTCCTGCTTTACTCTCAAATTGTACTTTGCCATGTTAATATTATGTTTAGTTAGGGAATGATTTCAGTTTGTTGGTGTTTCCTCAGTTGTTCATCGAACTGTGCCATCTGCAGAAGCACTTTGCGACGCTGCTGCTCTAGTTCGGCGATTTGCTGCTCAATGGCCGCCTGTTCGCTGTCTCCGTTGCCAGCAATGGGCCTGAGTCCGTCGGCCTGCAGGGCGATAATCTGGGCGCGCAGGTTGTCCACTCGAGCTTGGGTGATGGCCATGTCCAGCAGGTTGGCCCTAATGCGTTGTCGTGCGTCGCTCCAGTCCTTGCCGTCAGCCAGCACGCGTTCTAGTTCGGCCACCTGGACGGGGGGGTTGTTGCTGTTGAAGCGTTGCATCCACATGTCCAGTTCGCGCTTATCGTCGGCTAAACGGGTTTCCATCTGATGGGTGGCTTCGTCGATGTGCGCTTGCTGCGCCTCGAGTGAGAGCTTTCTGCGCTCGTACTCCGTGTACTCTGCCGTCTGTGCCTGCAGGCGCTCGCGTTGTTGCGTCAGTCGTTCGCGGGCCTCCTTGAAATGGCTCTTGCCGTCTCTGTCGGGGAGCAGCTTGGTTAGGGCGGTAAGCGCTTTGGCTTCGCGCTCCTTGCTCTTGGTGGCGATGTTCTCGCAGAGCGCGATGTCCGCTTGTGCCTGTTCGATGTTCTTACGCAGGAGTTCGATGGCCGTGTTCAGCGTTTGGGCTTCGACGTCATGGCGGTGTAGGTCGGCTTCCAGTTCATGCCATTGGTCCATCATGCTTTGTATCTGCAGCTTCAGCCCTTCGTGCGAGGCTTTCCAACGGTTGAACCATTCGGGGATGGTGATCAGGTGTTCTAGTTCCTCGTAACGGCGGCTGAAGTCCTGTGTGGCGCGAGTAAGCTCTTGGTTGAGGTTCTCCACGAGTCGCGCCATCACCTGACAAGCTGTGTTGACCTCGTTGAGCTGGATATCGAGGTCGGCTGCCAGCTGCTGTTTCTTCTGTATCTTGACACCGATGGACGAGATGGAGTCGAGGTGGAAGGTGAACGTGCTGAGTTCCTTCTCGGCGTTCTCAGCGTCGACCGATGTTTTCTCGATGAGCTGTCGCATCAGTGTGGAGCGAGCTTCACGGTTCGTGGCCGACGAACACTCGCGGAACGAGCGGTCGAGTTGCGCGAACGTAATCCATTCGGTGGTGTCCTTCTCTTGTCGTTGTTGCAGTTGGTCCAGATTGCGCAGTTCCACCTGAAGACGGCTCTGCGAGGCGGTCAAGTCAGTCTGCATCTCCTGCAATGCCAACTGTTTCGTGTGCAGTTCGCCGCGCAGCGTCTCGCAGTCGGCTTTCAGGGACGAGATGAGTGCATTCTGCTCTGAGATATATTCGCCCTGCCAAGGGTGGTGCGTGGCGCCGCAGACGGTGCATGGCGTACCCTCAACGAGGTCACCTCGGAGCTCGATGACGTTCTGGCTTTTCGAAAGGGTGAGGTGGTAGTTGCGCTGTTCAAGTGCCTTCGACGTCTTGCGGACATCGTCGGTCAGCGTGTCTATGTTTTGGTTCAGGTGGTCGATGTGAAGGCGCAGCTGCGTGATCTCTTGATTCTTCTGGTCGATGAGGTCGTAACCGGCTGCGATGTTGCGCCATAGTGAGAGACCCGTCTCCAGCATCAGCCGTCGGCTGTGCAACTCGAGGGCGCGGCGCTGCAGGTTGTAGCTATCTTGACCGGCGATGCTGCGGCGGTGGGCATCGACTTCCTCCTCTTGAGTGTTGATGTCGGCGTTGAGGTTCTGGCTCTCCGAGAACAGGCGTCCCAACTGTTCGTTGCGCTCGTTCTGTCGGCGCATGGCTTGGTTCAGCTGCTGCGTGACACTCTCGCGGAAGTGCATCGACGTGTACAGTTCGTCCAGCTTGGCCTTGATGCCGCTGCCCTGCAGAATCATGTTTCGGTGGGCTTCGAGTGCCTGCTTGCGCAGCGACAGCGCTGCCGTCTCCGTGCGCACACGATCTGCGCTAATATTGTTCTCGCGCAGCTCTTTCTGCAGCATCTCCAGCCGCTCGCGCAGCTGGGCCAGGTCCGTGGCGTTGGCGCTATATTCGGCGCTGGCGTCGTCGGCTTGCACTTGCAGCCGTTCGCCCTCAGCCATGTCGATGGCTGCCTGTACGGCGGTGTTATGCGCCTCAGCGGTCTTGGCTTCCTCAAGCGTCAGCCGCTTCTCCGACTCTGTCAGGGCGCGCGCGGCATCGCTCAGCTCTGCGGCCAACTGCGTGTGCTGCTGCCTCGCATCAGCGATGTTGCCGTTCATGACATAGATGCGTTGGAAACGTCCGTTGATGCTCTCGAACGCCTCGAAACGTTCCAACTGACGCTGCTCGCTCAGTAGCGCTGCCTGCTGCTTGTTGATCTCGTAGAGTTGCGAGCGCTGCTTCGTCAGTTCTGTGTTGACGTCGACAAACCGTTTCAACTGTTGCTGTTGGTGGTGTAGTCGCGCAATGGAACTCTCCAGATTGTCAAGTTTTGTCTGACAGAGGCGTCGTCCCTCGCGCACGCGTTGTAGCGTGGCATCGTCCAGTCGATGCTCCGTGAGGCGTTGACGTTGAACTTCGTTGCGGATGGTTGTGCGCAGCCACGCCTTCGCATCTTCGGGCAGAGGCGTGTTGAAACGCTCCAGCCACCATTGGCGGATGGCTTCTTCGACAGTGAGAGAATTATCGTATTGAGATGTATTGGAGTCTGTCATTTGATGGGTTTAGTCCAAAAATCAGAGCAAAGTTAGTAATTTTTGAAATTAGCCCAAAGAAATTTCGCCACTTTTTTGGTTAAACTCTTTCTTTAGATTAAATTTGCCCTCGAAATAGAAAAAAATAACTATCTAACGATACTTTTTTACTTTATGAAAAGACATTTCTACCACCTTCTGGCATGCGCTTTATTCGCCTTTGTCGGCGTGCCTGTCCATGCCCAACCCGTTGTAACCGTCGACGCAGCCCACCTGGGAGCTCCCGTCAGCCCTCGTCTGTATGGTATTTTCTTTGAAGAAATCAACCATGCTGGCGATGGTGGCCTCTATGCCGAACTCGTCCAGAACCGCTCCTTCGAGGATGATGACCAGCAGCCTGTCCACTGGAATGCCCTCGGCGGAGCACGCGCCGAGCTCACCACCAGCGGACTCCTTAACGACCGCCAAGCCCACGCCCTCCGCCTCTCCGTGCCTTCCGCCTTCGGTGGCGTACAAAACGAAGGCTACTGGGGCATGGCCTTCCGCCAGCAGACCACCTATACCTTCTCCGCGTGGATCAAGGCAGATGCTGCTTACAAGGGCGAGATGATTGTTGCGCTCAATGGTAGCGACGGACGCAACCTCGGCCAAACTTCCGTGCCCCTCAAACTCAAGGCCGGCAAGTGGACCAAGGTAGAGGGCGTCAAGATTCTCGCCACAGGCACCGACTCCGAGGGACGCATGACACTCACCTTCGGCGCCCCCGGCACCTTCACCCTTGACGTCGTTAGTCTCTTCCCGCCCACCTACAAGGGTCGCGAGAACGGTTGTCGCATCGACCTCGCCGAGCTCCTCGAGGCTCTGCACCCCAAGTTTATGCGCTTTCCCGGCGGCTGCTATGTCGAGGGGCAGACCACGCAGCGCAACAACCTCCACAACCGCTTCGAGTGGAAGAATACCGTAGGCCCCATCGAACAGCGCCCCGGCCACCTCAGTGTCAATTGGGGCTACAACATCACCGACGGCTTCGGCTATCACGAGATGCTGCAGCTCTCTGAGGACCTCGGCGCTGAACCCCTCTTCGTCGTCAACGTAGGCATCGGTCACGGATGGCTACAGCCCTACGACAAGATTGAAGAATACATTCAGGAAGCTCTCGATGCCATCGAGTACGCCAATGGTGACGCCAAGACCACCAAGTGGGGAGCCGAGCGCGCGAAGAACGGACACCCTGAGCCCTTTAACCTCCGTCTCCTCGAAGTGGGTAACGAGAACGCCAACTTCTACTTCGACAACAACCGCGACCAAAGCGATCACTACTTCGAGCGCTACATCCAGTTCTACAAGGCCATTAAGGCTAAGTACCCCGACGTACAGATCATCGGCAACGTCGAGTCGTGGGGTACCGACGAACCCTCATGGCGCTCCGAGCACCCTGTCGACATCCTCGACGAGCACTACTACCGCTCGCCCTCGTGGTTCGAGAACAACTTTACCAAGTATGACACTTATGACCGCAATGGTCCCAAAATCTATATTGGAGAATATGCTGTAACCCAAGGCTTTGGCATTAACGGCCACCTCACCGCTGCCCTCGGCGAAGCCGTCTACATGCAAGGCCTTGAACGTAACTCCGACATCGTCATCATGGGTTCTTATGCACCTATCTTCGTCAACGAGCACAACCCTGCTTGGCGTCCCGACATGATTCGCTTCAACGCTTCAGAAAGCTTCGGCACGCCATCCTATCAGGTGCAGAAACTAATGGCTAATAATATAGGTACGCGCATAGTCCCCGTCAGTGTCACCGCCAACACGCTTGCCGCTTCCATTGGTCACCACGTAGGCTTCACCACTTGGGGCACCAAGGCCGAGTTCCGCAACCTTGAGGTCGTGGACAAGGACGGCAAGGTCATCCTCAAGGACAATTTCGCTGCCGAGAACGACCATTGGCGCACCTTCGGAGGCGAGGCTGATGCCCGACGTCGTACTCAAAGCCAATGGGCGTTTGAAGGTGGTGTACTGAAGCAGCAGAACCAGCGCGCCGAGGGTTCCGTCATCCTCAACACCACCATCCTGCCCGATGAATATACCGTCCGCGCTCAGGGTCGTCGCCTCGAGGGCAACGAGGGCTTCATCGTCGTCTTCGGAGCCGAGGACGGCCAGAACCTGCTGTGGTGGAATCTCGGTGGTTGGGGCAACGGTCAGCATGCCGTTGAGCATATGGCGGACGGAGGTAAGAACACCCTCGCCGCCACGCAGGGCCACCTCGAGGACGGCCGCTGGTACAACGTCGAGATTCAGGTCAAGGGCACCTCTGCCCGCTGCCTCCTCGACGGCCAGCTTATCCACGAGATCACCCTGCCCGAGCGTCAGAGTCTCTATGCCAACGCCACCTTCGACGAGAAGACCAACGAGATGATTGTCAAGCTCGTCAACCCAACGCGCGAGCGTCAGACGACCAGAATCCACCTCAACGGCGCCTCCGCCACTCAGGGCCGTGCCATCGTCCTGGCCTCCGCCAACGGCACTGACGAGAACACGATGCGCGCGCAGCTTAATGTCTCGCCCGAGGAATATCCCGTCCGTATCAGCGAGCCCTCAAGCACTATCGCCTACAATGTCCAACCCTTCTCGCTCACCATCCTGCGCCTGAAGACGAAGTAAAGACTTGGTGAACTTGTCGAATTCCCTTTGTGGTGAGTGAAGTCTAAATAAACATTGACGGGCTGATATTTCAGCCCGTCAACTTTTTCTTTTTTACATGGGTGTCACACCTCAGTATCGTATCAGGGCGTCCGTATATTTGCCACCCTCATGCGATACCTATCTATGCCCTTTCGCGTACTATACGCTCGACCCTTTACGTATATACGCTCAGCCTTATGCGTATATACGCTTAGCCCTTCACGTACTATACGCTCAGCCTTATGCGTATATACGTGTGAGCCGTTGCGTCCATAGGTGTAGCACGCAGCCTCAAATCGAGTGCGCACGAGACAACCATCATCAATTGCGCCTTAGAGATCTTTATCGGGGTACATCGACTGCCACCATTCGGGTTCGTCCTTGAGCCATCGTGCAAACCACGCCCAGATGGTGTTCTGCCAGCGCAGACGCTTCTCATAGTCGGTGATATGGTGGTCTTGGTCCTTAACAAGCACCATGGCGGTGGGGCAGCCCAGTAGTTTCAGGGCGGTGTACATCTGTATGCTCTCGCCCACAGGCACGTTGTGGTCTGCGTCGCCGTGTAGGAATAACAGGGGCGTGTGGATCTTGTCGGCATTAAAGAGCGGACTTTGGTCTACGAACAGGTCTTTGCGCGTCCAGGGATAGCTGTTGGCCATCGACACTTCGCTGTAGGTGTAGCCCCAGTAGCCCTCGCCCCAGTAGCTGGTGTGGTCGCTGATGCCGGCGTGGCTGATGGCAGCGGCGAAGAGGTCGGTCTTCGTCTGCAGGTACTGCGTCATGAAACCGCCATAGCTGGCACCGATGCAGCCTATCTTGTGCTCGTTGACCCATGCGTGTTCGCGGCAGAAAGCCTTGACGGCACCGATGATGTCCTCTGCCACGCCCTCGCCAGCGGTGTTGACGTGTTGAGCCGACCATTCCTGTCCGAAGCCTGTGGCGCCGTGGGGATTCACGACGAGGACCACATAGCCGAGAGCGGCATAGGCGTGCTGCGGATAGCGGCTCTCGAAGTTGCGACTCGTGGGCGAGCAGCCTCCATAGTAGTTGACAATCATCGGATAGCGCTTGGCTGTATCGAAATGCGGTGGCAGGTAGTAGCGGCAAGAGATGTGCTCGCCGCGCTCGTTGGTGTAGACATAGGGCTTACATGCGCCAAGTTCGACATCCGCGAGCGTCTCGGCGCTCAGGTCTTCAAGTAGGGACAATGGGCAATGGATAGTGGGACATGGAGAATGGACAGAGGACGAAGCATCGTTGTATTTTTCACTTTTTCCCCTTTCACTTTTCACTTTTTTAAGATCGAGCAGGTAGAGACGGTCGCTGTTGGAGGCACTCTGGGCATAGAGGGCCATCACGGGTGTCTGGCTGGCGACGTCGAAACGCTCCACCAACTCTTCGGGCAAGGCGATGCGGACAATAGCGCCCGATTTTGGGTTCATGCGGAACAGGTTGACGCTGTCGTTATCCTCGGCGCTGAAGTAGACCATCCCGTCGGCTTGGCTCCACGCGAGGCGACCCACGTTGGGGTTGAAGTCGCGCGTCATCGCCTTGACTTTGCGTGTGGCGATGTCCAGGAGGAAGAGCTGGGTGTCAATCATGCTGGGCGTCTGTCCCTCGCGAACGTTCTTACCGATGCCTCCGAGTGCCTCAGGCGAACCCGTTAGAAGCACCTGCCGACCATCGGGCGAAAAAGTGGCGCTACCGAGGAAACCCTCGCGGCGGAGGAGCGTGTCGACACTCATCGTGGTGAGGTCGAGCAGGTAGAGTGACGACAGCTCGGTGGGGCGCATGCCCATCTGACTGCTGCCCGCCATGACCAATGCCTTGCGTCCGTCGTTGCTCACGTCGGCGAGATACGTAGCGGAGTGGCCGAAGGTAAGGGGTTGCAGTAAGCCCGAGGCAAGGTCATAGACGGCGAGATGGGAGCGGTCGCGCCAACCGGGTTGACGGTCGTCGGGGTGGATGACCTCGTAGACGCCTGCATTCTCCTTAGGCCCTTCGTCGCGGAGGCTGTAAATGAGCTTGTCCTCGGTAGGGCAGACGGTGAAGTAGCCGTCGGGCAGGTCGCTGGCTACGATGGTCTCGGCGTGCGTCAGCGGGTCCACGGTGACGAATTGTCGTTTTCTCGCACGCGTGCGCGTGTAATAATATTGGTTAGAATGTGGCATCCAACTGATACCGTCGCGCTGGTCGATGACGCGCCCCGTAGCCAGCTCACGCACCTCGGTCTGCGAGCGTGACTGTCCGCCCGGTTGTGTCTGCGAGGTCGTGACAATCATCCAGCGTCCATTGGGCGAGAGGCTGATGCCAGCGAAGCGTTTGGCATGGAGCACATCGGACATTGAGTACAGGCGTTTCGTGGGTGCGCTAAGACTTCCGAGGCTGAGGCTGCCGGCCACCGTGGGCGTCACGCTCACCTGAAGCGAGTCGGTGGTCTCGGCCGTCGTCAAGGCCTTGATGATCACTTCATGTGTGGCAGGCTGCAACTCGGTCTCGGCGCCGCTGGCGATGCTCTTGCCGTCAACGTATAGCTCGTGGTGGGCTAGTCCCTTCACGTGGATGCGGGCTCGGGTGTAGGCCGTGTTGGTCATCGTGAAGGCGGCCAAGTGGAGCGCGGGTTGGCCGTTGGCGGCTTTCGGTAGGATGGCTTCGGTGAAGGTCTGTCCTTGGCGTACGCTCTCCAGACGAAGCGGCGTGCGCAGCAACGAGGACGGGTCGAAGGTCTTGCCCTGGACGTCGGTGCTGTCCAGAATGGCGGGCGTGTGGAGGGTCAAGGGACCCACGTGGCGAAACGTGCTGACCCGAATCTCTTGGGCGGTCGTGCCGACGGTAAGCGCCAGCAGACACATTAGGAGGATGCTTTTCTTCATTTCTATCGGTTTAATGTGACAATTCCGTGACAAAGGTACGAAAAAAAGGCTATCCGCCTATTTTTCCATTCTATTTATTTTGTCTTCACACTGAAAAAGCCTACTTTTGCCGAGCAAATGGAAAAGGAACGCTTTCATGGACTCACTGCAGCCGAGGTCGTCGCGTCGCGTACGGCTCACGGCTCGAATGTGTTTACGCCTCGAGAGCGCACGCCTTGGTGGCGTAAGTTCCTGCTGAAGTTCTCCGACCCCCTCATCATCATCCTGCTCGTGGCCGCAGCCCTCTCCATCGGCATCTCGTGCTATGAGTATTTTGTCTTAGGTGCTGATGCGAAGGCTTTCTTCGAACCTGTTGGCATCATTGTGGCCATCGCATTGGCCACGGGCCTGGCGTTTTGGTTTGAGCAAAAAGCCGACCACGAGTTCTCGCTCCTTAACCAGCAAGACGACCTCGACCTCGTGCGTGTCGTCCGTGAGGGACATGAGACCCTTATCCTTCGTTGCGATATTGTCGTAGGCGACCTCGTCATCCTCTCTACGGGCGATGAGATACCGGCCGACGGACAACTCCTTGAGGCCACACAAATGCAGGTGGACGAGTCGTCGCTCACGGGCGAGCCGCTGTGCCATAAGTCTGTCGCTCTCGATGAGCAGGACACGGAGGCCACGTTCCCCTCGGACGTGGTGCTGAGGGGGACGAAACTGTTGGAAGGACACGGTCTAATGCGCGTTACGGCCGTCGGCGACAGCACAGAGGCCGGACATGTCTTCACTGAGACGCAGATTGACGCCTCGGTGCGAACCCCTTTGAACGAACAGCTCGACCGCCTCGGGACGCTTATCTCTCGCGCCAGCTATGCCATTGCCACCCTCGTTGTCGTGGGGCGCATCGTCATGTGGCTGGTCGATAATGCTCAATACGGTTCACCGAGCCTTTTCAGCTTCGATTTCCTCGCTTATTTCCTCCAATCGCTGATGCTGGCTGTCACGCTCATCGTCGTGGCCGTGCCCGAAGGCCTTCCTATGGCTGTGACGCTGTCCCTGGCGTACTCTATGCGCAGCATGCTCAAGACGAACAACCTGGTCCGCCGCATGCATGCCTGCGAGACGATGGGTGCCGCCACCGTCATTTGCACCGACAAGACGGGCACCCTCACGCAAAACCAGATGAGGGTGGTGGAGATAAAAAGGCCCACTTCAGACCTTCCGATAAGGGACGGAACAGACCCTCGCCCCGCCATCCTTGTGAGAGAGGGAGCAGATACCTTCGAGGATGAAAAGATACAAAGGTCACAGGATTCCTCTCCCCTCCTTGATGGGAAGGGTTGCCGGTGTGTCTTCTCTAACATCGCAGTCAACAGCACCGCCTCACTCGATGGTGGCCGTGTGTTGGGTAACCCCACGGAAGGCGCACTCCTGCTATGGCTCCGCGACCAAGGCGTTGACTATCAAGCGCTCCGCACACAAGCTCGCGTCACGGAGGAGATCCCCTTCAACACGGAACGCAAATATATGGCCACCCGCATCGAGGACAAGGATAATCCCGGTCACACTATCCTCTATATTAAAGGCGCTCCCGAGATTGTGATGGAGATTTGTAAGAGACCCACCTCCGACCCTTCCCGCCCTTCACAGGAAATTTCTGCGTCGGTTGTTCAGGAACAATTGACATTAAGTCAATCGCCTAACTCCTTCGCTAAGCATAAGGGAGAGGAACTTGACTCGGAGTCGGGCGCTCAGGGCTGGGAGGCTTCCGCAATGTCAGGCTGCGAGGCTGACCAATTCAATAGCGCTGAGGCTGAAATGCTGTTGACCGAATGGCAGCAACGCGGGTTGCGCACCCTGGCGCTCGCTCATGCGGTAGACGATGAGACGCCTACGCTTGACGCCCTCGTAGCCATTGCCGACCCAGTGCGCGAGGATGTCCCTGACGCCGTTCGCGAGTGTCTGCGAGCAGGTATCGATGTGAAGATAATCACGGGCGACACTCCCGCCACCGCCCTCGAGATTGCCAGGCAAATTGGATTAAAGAGCACCACGAGGGAGCGGGGAGAGGGTCTTCTTGTTTATACAGGTCCTCAGATAGCTGCAATGACGGACGAGGAACTGCGCGCCTGTGCTCGTAGCATCGCTATCATCGCGCGTGCTCGTCCGATGGACAAGAAACGTCTCGTAGAGGCCCTGCAGGCTGTAGGCGAGGTAGTGGCGGTCACGGGCGATGGTACCAACGATGCTCCTGCACTACGGGCCGCTCATGTAGGTCTTTCTATGGGCAGCGGGACGGCTGTGGCCAAGGAAGCGTCGGACATTACTATCATCGACAACTCGTTCGCCAGCATTGGGCGTGCTGTACGATGGGGGCGCTCGCTCTACCGCAACATTCAGCGTTTCATTCTCTTCCAGATGACGGTCAACGTGTGCGCCTGCCTCACCGTGTTAGCAGGCTCCTTCATGGGCACTGATGCGCCGCTGACGGTCACGCAGATGCTGTGGGTCAACCTCATCATGGATACGTTCGCCGCGATGGCCTTAGCCTCGCTGCCACCTACCTCTTCAGTGATGCGTGAACGTCCGCGCGATCGCCGCAAGTTCATCATCTCCACACCCATGTGGCGCTTCATCCTCGGTGTTGGTGGGCTCTTCTTCGTCGTCATGACTGGCCTATTGTGGGTGCTCGAGCATGCTGATCTCAAGGACATCAGCGACTTCATTAAGTTGCTCGTAGGGGGGCGTCACGAATGGAAGCACGGCAACCTCACGGACTTTGAACTGAGTTTGTTCTTCACCACCTTCGTGATGCTTCAGTTCTGGAATCTGTTCAATGCCCGAGCCTTCCTGACGCATCGCAGCGCGTTCCACCTTAAGGGGTGTCGCGGCTTCCTCTTCATCGTCCTCCTGATTTTCATCGGGCAGATTCTCATCGTCCAGTTGGGCGGTCAGATGTTCAACGTCGTGCCCCTCGAGTGGGACGAATGGCTGTGGATACTCCTCGTGACCTCCCCCGTCATCCTCATCGGTGAAGGCGTGCGAGCGCTGAGTAGTAGGCGGATATAGTTAAGTCAGGTTGAAGAAGGCACGTCCATTGGCGACCTTGACGTCCAGAATATCCCTTTTCACGAATTGATAGCGAGGCTTAGTGAGTCCTCCGAGGGTGAAGATGGATGTCGTGTACTCATGGTTGTAGACGCTGAAGGAAATATCGTATTTCGTAAGTGGACCCTCCTCTTCGGTAGAGCGCAGGAGCGAATAGGCCTGCACCTCTAAGTAGTGACCGCTGGGTACTGTCATCCTTGCCGAATCGTTCATGAACTCTCCTCGTGTGTACCGCCCACTGTGGTTCATGTCCAAGTAGATGCATTTGTCGTAACCGGTCAGAAGTTGCATACAAACAGACACGTCAGCCTCAGGAGTGAATTTTTCCCCTTTTAATTCGGGCTTTGTATAACCAATGCGCATAAGCGTGATGACATTTTTGATAAATAGTAGCTTCTATATTCCGTAATCTTTGTATAATTGTTGAGAAGAGAATCTTGTGCCGTTGTGCTTTGTTGAAGGATGGACTTCTCTTAAAACATTCGTTGCAACTGCAAAGGTACTAAAATCAAAGTATATAATTGTAACTCCTTCTACTTTTTGTTATTTGTTAATGGGATTGGACTTTTCAAAGATATTGCTTTACTTTATTTAACAATTGGCAATGACGTAGTAGAAAGGAAGTAAAGTCGGAAAACATCTCGGAGGTAGGCTGCTAAAGAAGCGAAACTCGATCCTTTCATTTGCAGTTACCCATTGGGACTTTGCCGCCAACGACTGTATCGTTGCCTGCCTCTATACGCGAAGGTCTATACGTCCATACGTATAAGCTTACATGTATATTCGCATCGGCTTACGCGTATAGACGTGATGGCTTACGCGTATAGATGCGTAGTCTACTCCGTAAAAATGGCCGCAACGAATGGTCGCAAACAAACGTGCGAGCAGAGAAATAAAGCAAGAGTTAGTCTCTTTTGGGGAGTGTTGTAAACTACTGGGGCTCAGTTATGCTCGAGCTTTGGTTTTCGTCTCCTAAATCCAATTGGTTCAAAAACTTCGGTCATCCTCACCTAATCCGTTCCCAAAGTGAGCACCAATTTCATGAGGGAAGTTGGGGAGAGATGAGTGTAGCTGGCGATGACGTTGTTGTTGCGGAGAATAGAGGTAGAAACGGGTCGGCGCTTGGCATCGAAGACCTGTACGATGGAGGCGGGTAGGGGGTCGGCGAAGCGAGTGTAATGGAACTCATGGCCGCGGAACTCTTGCCCTTCGAGGGTGAACTGCCGGTAGCCGAGTGCGAGGCGATGGTCAGACTGGCGCGCCGTGATGGAGTAGGGTAGTATGCCGCACGCGGGGAAGGCGCCCACGTCGGTGATGATCTGCTTGCACAAATACATCATTCCTCCACATTCGGCAATGATTCGCCCTCCTGTATCGGCGAAAGCTCGGATGGTACGACGCGTGTGTTCGGCGTTTACGAGTTCCAGCAGATGCTTCTCGGGGTAGCCGCCAGGAAGGTAAAGCAGCGCATGTGTGGCATCGTCGGTAGAGAAGGGTGGATGTCCGTTCTCTGGGTCGAAGAAGGTGATGGGAGCGAGCGTGGAGAGCAGGTCGAGCGTCTCCTGATAAATGAAGGAGAAGGACTCAGCGTTGCAGGCGACGAAGATGCGTTGATAAGGCATTGCTTGCTGTGCCTCCTTCTTCGTTATCATCTTCAAACCGACATCGGTACGGGTGATGCGGAGCAGGGCATCGATGTCGAGCTGCTGGGCAAGCAGACTAGGCAGGTTGCCGCCGTCGGTGCTTGCAGAAAAGTCGAGTCCGAGGTAGCGAGAGCTCTGTTCCAAAGCCGTTTGTTTGCTGATGCACCCGAGGCAGGCTATGCCCATCTCATCGGCCACTTCACGCAGCATAGCCTCATGACGAGGGCTGCCCACCTTATTGAAGATAACGCCTGCGAAGCGGATGTCCGAGCGGAAACGGATGAATCCCTGTAGCAATGCCGCCATCGAGTAGGCCGCCGAGCGAGCATCGACGATGAGCACAACGGGCAAACCGAGAGTGCGGGCAATCTCTGCCGTGCTCCCGCGGTCGCGGTCGTAGCCGTCGAAAAGCCCCATCATGCCTTCAACAATCGCGATGTCGATTGGCTCGTAAGCCCACTCGGGTGCGTCGTCGCCACCTTGGGTGTAGCGGCCGAAGAGGTCACGCACATGCTCGGACGAAGCCATGAACGTGTCGAGGTTGATGCTTGGTCGCCGGCACACCGCCTCATGGAATTTCGTGTCGATGTAGTCGGGGCCGCATTTGAAAGGCTGGACGCGCAGGCCCTGTTGCGTGAACAGTGCCATTAGTCCGCGGGCGACAGTCGTCTTGCCTGAGGCGCTGGAGGGGGCTGCAAGAATAAAAGCGTTCTTCATTCGAGGCACAAAGGTAAAAAAAACTGATGAGTTTTGATGAAAAAAGGCAGAAAGTTTGAACTCTTTCAAATAATTTTCTACTTTTGCAGCGTCAATCTTGAAGAAAACGTTCAAAATGCGCAAATATTCGTACTTTTATATTATACCCTTGCTTTGTCTGCTCGCGTGTAACAGCCAGCCGACAAAGTTTCGCATCGGCGTCTCGCAATGCTCGGAAGATATCTGGCGCGACAAACTCAACAGCGAGTTGCGCATGGCGGCCTATGCCCATGAGGGCGTAGACCTGTTGTTTGCCTCGGCCGACGATAGCGATGAGCGGCAGGTTCAGCAGATCGACTCTTTCCTTGATGTAGGCATTGACCTATTGGTGGTCGCTCCTAATCAGGTAGGAACCATCTCGCCAGCCATCGACCGTGCCTACGACCGCGGTGTGCCCGTGATCGTGTATGAGCGCAAGACCGACTCCCGCAATTTTACCGCTTATATGGGCGCTGACAACCGCCTGATGGGCAGGCAGATGGGAGAATTTGTGTGTGCGCGGATGAAGAATCGCGCTCGCGTGTTGGAGGTGATGGGCTTGAAGGGTTCATCGCCCGCCATCGAGCGGCATCAGGGCTTTGCTGAGGCTTTGGGCCAACACTCGGATATGGTGCTTGTAGGCTCGCTTCAGGGCGATTGGACCGAAAACAGCGGTTACGAGGCTGTGAAGAATTACGAGGGCGACTTGAGCAATATCGATGTTGTCTTCGGACAAAACGACCGAATGGCGCTCGGCGCACGCAAGGCATTCATTGAGCGGCTGGGGAGCGATGAGAGGGTAAAGAGCGGCCGGACGTTGTTCTGCGGTATCGACGGCTTGACGGGTGAGCAGGGCGGTATTGCCCTTGTGCGCGACAGCATCCTCGAGGCCTCGTACATCTATCCCACGCATGGCGATGAAGTGCTGGATCTGGCGCTCGCCATCCTTGAGGGGAAGGACTATCCGGCTGAGACCCCGCTACAGGGCGCTTTGGTGACGCGTCAGAACGCCAACGTGCTCCTGTTGCAAGCCAAGGAAACCGACCGACAGACGCAGCAGGTGGACCGCTTGCATGCGTTGGCCGACAACTACGTGACGCGCCTCAATCAACAGCGATTGCTCACGTTGTTGGCCTTCGGTGTCGTAGTGTTGCTGCTGGTGGCCATCGTTCTCTTCTACCTCTATTATCGCGGACGCGTGGGCTTACAGCGCGAGCGCGTGTTGAACAACTTGTGGAATATCGAGCAGAATCTTGGTGTGAATCGCACGCGAGAAGACGCAAGTGCTAAGCCCAAGGCCGATGAAGTAACGTCAGTCAGCGAGAGCGGACAATCGGCGCCATCAGGGCAAGAGGATGAGACTGAAAGCTCGGAATTCTCGGATGCTTCGGCTACCGCATTCATCAGTCGTTTCCGTGAGTTCGTGGAGAGCCGGATGACGGACAGCGAACTCAGCATCGAGGATCTGGCCTCGGACATGAACCTCAGTCGCGTTCAGCTGTATCGCAAGGTGAAGGGCATCACGGGCAGTTCACCTGTGGAGTTGCTGCGCACCGCTCGCCTCAATCGTGGCTACCAGTTGCTATTGACTACCGACAAGACGGTGTCAGAAGTAGCTTATGCCGTAGGATTCTCTGCGCCTGCCTATTTCACCAAGTGCTTCAAGGATGAATTCGGTATGGTGCCTGGGGACGTGAGGAAGTAGGTGAATGAAAGTAGACGAGTTGACGAGTTGACAAGTTGACAAGTAGACGAGTTGACGAGTTGAAGGTTGATGAGTTGGTTGTTTAGCTGATAGGCGAAGCGAACAAATGCGAGCTGAAAGATAGAAAGATAACTGCATTTAGAAAGAATCGTTCATTTCTTTGTAAAATTGTTGCACCGAAACAATTATTCAAGGAGATGAACGATTCTTTTTATATCTTTGATGATAATCATGCGACCTTTGCGGCAGCAAAATAACCAAAACATTCACTAACAACTAACAACAATGCAAAAGCTAAGACGATTGTTGATGAGCCTCGCGCTCATTCTTGCTGGTACAACGCTTTGGGCGCAGCAAGTAGACATCCACGGCACTGTGTTGGACGACCTCAAGGAGGGACTTCCCGGTGCTACGGTCAAAGAAAAAGGCAACGAGAGCAACGGCACGCTGACCGATATGGACGGGCAGTTTACGCTGAAAGTCTCTAAGGGTGCAACGTTGGTGTTCTCCTTCATGGGTTTCGAGACCCAGGAGGTAATCGCCAAGGAAGGAATGACGGTCACGATGGGCGAGAATGTCGCTGATATGAACGAACTCGTGGTCGTAGGTTATCAGGTACAGCGCAAGGCTGATTTGACAGGCGCTGTCGCTGTGATGGACATGAAAGCTCCGATGAGCGAGAGCGACCCCAACGTCTTGAACTCCATGCAGGGTAAACTCGCCGGCGTTGACATCGTCACGGACGCAGCTCCAGGCGGTGGCGGCTCAAGCATCCGCGTGCGCGGTATGAGTACGGTGAACGCTACGAACCCGCTCTACGTCATCGATGGTGTGGCCACCAACGAGAACCTCAACTCGCTGAATGCCGCCGACATCGAGTCGATCCAAGTGCTGAAGGACGCCTCCTCTGCCAGCATCTACGGTAGCCGTGCTGCTAACGGCGTCATCATCATCACCACGAAGAAGGGCAAGGAAGGCAAGATGGCCATCAACGTCAACTATAACGCTGCTGTGCAGACCGTAGCACGCACGTTCAACATGCTTTCGGCCGACCAGTGGGGACAGGCCTACTGGCAGGCAGCTGCCAACGACGGCATCTCGCCCATCGCTGCTGCAGGCCTCTATGGTACAGGCGCTACGCCTCAGCTCGTGGACAACGTCGGAGGCGTCGCAACCGCCAACACCGACTGGCAGAAGCAGGTCTACAGTTCCGCTTGGACACACAACCTCTCGGCCAGCATCAGCAACGCCAGCGACAAGGGCTCGTACCTCTTCTCGGCCAACTATGTCAATCAGGACGGTCTGATGGACCAGACGTTCTACAAGCGCATCTCCGCTCGCGTCAACTCGACGTATAACTTCAATAAGTATGTGCGCGTTGGCGAGAACCTGATGATTGCCAAATGGGACGATCGAGGTGCTGCTACCAGCGACGACCGCGGTATTCCCTATTCGGCTATGCGCCAGCATCCTGCAATGCCCGTCTACTCGGCTCCCGGCGTCTTCGCTGATGCTGTGGCCATGCTGGGGTCGGATATCGACAACCCCGTGCAGACGCTCTACAACGCTCGCGACAATTCCAACTCTTCGTGGCGCATCTTCGGTAACGCATTCTTGGAGATTATGCCGGTTAAGGGTCTGACGCTGAAGAGCAACATCGGCGTTGAGCATCTGCAGTACCTCAACAAGACGCTCACGCGCAACGTCCGTGCCAACGACGACATCAACAACCGTGCCGTCAGTCGCGGCTACGGTCAGGGCGATACTTGGACTTGGACCAATACCGCCAACTACCTCTTCAACATCGGCGAGAACAACCACTTCAACATCCTCGCTGGTACTGAGGCGATTAAATACGTCTTCGAGGACGTCTCCGCCAATCGCAAGGGCTACGCCTTCGAGGATGCCGACTACATGCAAATCGGTTCGGGCTCCATCATCGCCGGCAATGGCGGTGGCAAGCAGGAATGGGCGCTCTTCTCGCTCTTCGGCAAGATCGACTACAACTTTGCCGACCGCTATCTGCTCAGCGCAACCCTCCGTCGCGATGCAACCTCTCGTCTGGGCAAGGACAACAACTCGGGTGTCTTCCCTGCTTTCTCGGGTGCTTGGCGCATCAGCGAGGAGAAGTTCTGGCCGCAGAACGAATATGTCGAGAACGTGAAGATTCGTGCTGCGTGGGGTCAGAACGGTAACTCCGCTATCAGCAACAACTATGCCGCCTTCTCGACCTACATCTACGACATCGGCAACGGCGCTTACGACCTCAATGGTACAGGCACCAGCACAGTCAGCGGTATCAAGGTGCTCACGACGGGCAATCCCAACTTAAAGTGGGAGACGACGACGCAGACGAATATCGGTCTCGACGCCTACCTCTTCGGCGGTTCGGTCAACCTGACCCTCGACTACTATTGGAAGAACACCAAGGACATGATCACCGTCCCGCCTGTGCTCTCTGTCGCTGGCGAGAACGCTGCTAAGTTCATGAATACCGGTACGATGAAGAACCACGGTTTCGAGGCCAACGTTGGCTATCATTCGCCCAAGTACGGCGACTTCTCGTGGGAAGGCAACCTCAACTTCTCGATGTATCGCAACGAACTCGTCAAGCTGAACGACGAGGTGGCTGTCATCGGTGGCGACTGGCGCCTGATTGAAGGGCAACCGATGGGCGTCTACTACGGCTACGTCTGCGATGGCATCTTCCAGAACGCCGACCAAGTCAGCAACGCTGCTATGCAAGAGGGCAAGGGCGTAGGTCGTCTGCGCTATCGCGACATCACGGGCGACGGCATTGTCAACGAGGACGACCGCTGCATCATCGGCGACCCCAATCCCGACTTCGGTCTGGGCCTGAACCTCTCTGCTTCGTATAAGAACTGGACACTTTCAGCCTTCTTCTCGGGCGAGTTCGGCTTTGACATCTACAACGGCACGCGCAAGCAGCTGGAATTCATGACCTACGGTAACTTCTACACCAACCGCGGTGCAGACGTCCTAGACGCTTGGACGTCGCAGAACACGGGTGCCTCGATTCCTGCGCTCACGACGACCGACGACAACAACGAGACGCGCATGAGCACCTATTTCATGGAGGACGGAACGTATATGAAGTGTAAGTACCTGAAGTTGGCTTATCGCTTTGACGGTCAGCCCTGGATGGCGAAAGCCGGCATCAGCGGTCTGAACGCCTACGCTCAGGTCGACAACCTCTTCACCATTACTGGCTACAAGGGCCTCGACCCTGAAGTACCCCTCGCCGCTTATGGCGCACGCATCGACAACGGACCTTATCCTCGTGCAAGAACCTTCTCCGTGGGTGTGAACCTCTCATTCTAAGGACTCATCCCTCACCCTCTAAATCACTATTCATCATTCACAATTGAATCATTATGAAAACAATATATAAGCTTTTCTCTCTCGGTTGTGTATGTTGCTGTTTCGCAGCAACCCTTACCTCCTGCAACGATATGCTCGACACCGTCCCACAGGGGCAGTTCACCGCCGAGCAGCTCGACGAGAGTTCCGTCGAAGGTCTTCTGGCCTCTGCGTATGCAGGTCTCGAGGCTCACTTCTACGGCAACAACGAAGCCTTCGCAGGCCCTTCGACCAACTGGATCTTCGACGTCCGCTCTGACGATGCCTACAAAGGCGGCGGCGGTACCGGAATGGAGGAGAACATCCATTTGCTCGAGGTCAGCGAGATCAACAGCGACAACATCAGCTGCCTGAACAAATGGCAGAACAACTACTACGCCATCAGCCGCGTTCACAACGCTATGCTCGCACTTCAGCAGACGAGCGGTCTCTCGACAGCCGACCAGCTCATGGGCGAGTTGAAGACCCTCCGCGCCTGGTACTACTTCGACCTCATCCGCATCTTCGAGCGTATCCCTTACTTCACCGAAAGCGAGGATGTCAACACGAAGAGCAACATCGAGTACACACGCGACCAGATCTTCGAGTTCATCAAACGCGACCTGCGCGAGGCCATCGACGTGCTGCCCGCACAGAAGAGCGCCTCAGGACGCATCACCCGCACGACCGCTCAGGCCATCATGGCTAAGGTATGCGCCTTCACCAGCTCGTGGGAAGACGTGAAGAACTACGCCGACGCCGTCATCAAGAGCGGTCAGTACAGCCTGTTCCAGAACTTCGGCGACCTCTCCAAGACCGCTTTCAACAACGGTTCCGAGAGCATCTTCGCCCTGCAATGTTCTACGGCCAACGACAACGCCCACATCAACTGGTGCAACCTGCTCAACTGCACCTACTCCGACGGCAACCTCTATGGTACAGGCGATGACTTCTTCTATGGTTCGCAGAACCTCGTCAACGCCTTCCGCACCGATCCCGCCAACGGCCTGCCGCTGCTGGACGGAACGTTCAACAAGGTCAACGTCACCGAGAACTATGATGGTACGCTCGACCCGCGCCTGGACTTCACCGTCGGCCGCATCGGGTTCCCCTGGCGTGGGCACACCTACACGCAGGGCTGGTGTCGCGCCTACGATGTCTACGGTGAGTACTCCAACAAGAAGGCTTGGCCCGCTCCCGAGGATGCGCTGGCTGCTTGGCCTTGGGGAGCCAACTCGCTCAACTACATGTTCATCCGTTATGCCGACATCCTGCTCTTGAAGGCTGAGGCGCTCGTTGAGCTCGCTTCTGGCACCAACGCCGCTACCGACGAAGGTCTCGTCGAAGCTCGCGCTTTGGTCAATCAGGTTCGCCAGCGCGCCGCCAACAGCGTCGACGGCAGCTATTCGCCCGTTGACCTCGACCCCTCGAAGGCCGACTACTACGTGGGCCTCTATCCTACAGACTGGGACGGAAACCTCTACTGGACAAAGGAACGCGCACGCATGGCGGTTCGCTTCGAGCGCCGTCTGGAACTTGCCCTCGAGGGTAACCGCTGGTTCGACCTCGTCCGCTGGGGCACCGACTACCTCCTTCGCACGCTGAACACCTACATGAGCGAAGAGGCTGCCCTTCGTCCCTACTACAATGGCCGCAGCATCACAGAGAACGAGATCTTCCTCCCGATTCACGTGGATGAGGTCGACAACAGCAACGGACTATACAAATAATTCATAACCCCCATTTGAATCCATTATGAAAGCTTTACATAAATATCTCATCCTCGGTTGTGTAGGTTGCTGCTTTGCAGCGACATTCACCTCCTGCTCCGACGTTGAGTTCGAGCCCGCCACCTTCAGCGAGGCCGTTCGCAATCTCGTCTACGAGAATCCGCAAGGCACGCGCCAAGTGACCCTCCGCTGGGACAATCCCACGATGGCTGGGCAGTCGGGCGTGCAGATCATCAAGGACAACACCGACGTCACCAATATCGATGAGGTCGTTAACAGCTATCTCATCAAGAAGGCGCCCACGAACGTCGACGTCGCCTATACCGTCAAGGCGCGTTATGCCGACGGGCGCGTCAGCGAAGGCCAGACCGTTCGTTTCAACATTGCCTACGAGGCACAGAAGAGCGCCGGCAAGGTGGCTATGCTCGTGCCGAACGACTACGAGCAGAGCGCCGACGAGAAGGACGCTGTAGCCTGGTTCAAGGCCAACTACGTCGCTAAGGACAAAGGCACACTCGTCACACCTGCCACCATCGACGAACTCGACAGCGAGCAGCAGACGGCTTGCTGGGTCATGTGCGACCGCATCGGCATCGACCGCGGTTGGGAGCACCTGCCGGGCGACCTCGCAGCAGCGGCTACCATCAACGCCCTCAAGGCTTTCTGCGAGGACGGCGGCAATCTCTTCCTGACGAATCACGCTACGCAGCTCACCGTGGCCGTCGGACGCATCGCTGACGCCTATGCTCCCGGCATCTACGGCAGCGGCGAGGGCGGCCAGAACAACGACATCTGGGGCTCACAGCCCGTCATCGGTAATGCCGAAGGGCAGATCTACGACCACAGCGGTCACGACATCTATCGCGGTATGACCTTCACGAGCGGCCTCTACGAGCGTAGCATCTACTGCTTTGAGGGTGCTGGCGTGAAAGGCGACCACAACTGTATGTGGGACCTCAACGCCTACGGTCTGGCTCCCAATCCCAACGTTGTGAAGGCTTGGGAAGACCTCACCAGCAGCCACGTGCTTGGCACTTGGAACCACGTGGTCGACTACTGCTGCGCAGGCATCATTGACTTCGACCCGACAACGACATTCGCCGGTCGCATCCTCGCCGTGGGTCTTGCTGCCTACGAGTGGAACATCGGTGGCAAGAACGAGAAGCAGGACCAGCTGGAGAAGTTCACGGCCAACTGCCTCAGCTACGTCAGCACGCCTGCCGATCAGAAGGTGGCCATGCTCGTGGCGAATGATTACGAGCAGAGCGCCGACGAGAAGGATGCTGTCGAGTGGTTCAAGCGCACCTATGTCAACGCCGGCAAGGGCATCGTCATCACGCCCGCTACGATAGACCAGCTCGACATCGAGCAGAACCCCATGTGCTGGGTGATGTGCGACCGCATCGGCATCGACCGCGGTTGGGAGAACCTGCCGGGCGACCTCGCTGCAGCTGAGACCATCAATGCCCTCAAGGCTTTCACGGCCGATGGCGGCAATCTCCTGCTGACGAATCACGCTACGCAGCTCACCGTGGCCGTCGGCCGTATCGCTGACGCCTATGCTCCCGGCATCTATGGCAATGGCGAAGGCGGTCAGAACAACGACATCTGGGGCTCACAACCCGTCATCGGTAACGCCGAAGGGCAGATCTACGACCACAGCCAGCATGATATCTATTGGGGTATGGAGTTCGTCAGCGGCCTCTACGAGCGCAGCATCTACTGCTTCGAGGGTCCTGGCGTGAAGGGCGACCACAACTGCATGTGGGACCTCAACGCCTATGGCCTGGTTCCCAATCCCAACGTCGTGAAGGCTTGGGAAGAGCTCACCAACAGCCACGTGCTCGGCACTTGGAACCATGTGGTCGACTACTGCTGCGCGGGCATCATCGACTTCGAGCCGACAACGACGTTCGCCGGTCGCATCCTTGCCGTGGGTCTTGCTGCCTACGAGTGGAACATCGGTGGGGTCAACGAGAAACAAGGTCAGTTGGAGCGCTTCACGCAGAACTGCATCGGTTACCTGAAATAAAAGCTTCATCACTATTTGCGCATTGAAGCGTTTTCCCATGGATTACACGCAGGCGGGAGGCTTTCGGGCCTCCCGCTTTTGCTTTTTGTGTCTCTTTGTGCTGAGATGAAGGGGGAGGGGACGGGGCGCTTGTCCTTTTTCCTTGCGGCTGAAGGGCGGGCTGCCTGTTTCTCCGCAAGTGGGCCGGATGGGGGGGAGGAGGAAGGAGAACCCTCCCTGACGGGAGGGGCACTACGGCGCTAAGTGGGTTGTTGGATTTTGCGTTGGAGGGGGCGGCTGTTGGGCTTTGTCCTTTTTTCCCCTCTTCCCGGGCGGGGCTGCCTGTCTCTCCGCAAGAGTGGGGCGTTGTGCCCTGTTAGGGGGCGGGCCGCCACGTCTGTCGCCGCGTTATTCCTCGGGCTTTGCTGGGAGCGTTACGGGGAAGAGGGGGCTATCCGTGTGGTCCTCGTAGATCTTCTGCACGAGGAGGCGGACGATGTCGGGGTGCTCGGCGGATAGGTCGCGGTCCTCGTGAGGGTCGTCGGCCAGGTTGTACAGCGCGGGCTGCCCTCGCTTGACCACCAGCTTCCAGTCGCCCCGCCGGACGCCCAGCATGTCGGTCTCGTGGAACTCCCAATAGAGGTGGTCGTGCAGCCGCTGATGCCCCTTGCCGATGAGCGTGGGCAAGATACTGAAGCCGTCGGTGCGCGCCTTCAGGTCCGTCTGTCGTCCGTGCTTGGAGTCCTTGAAAGCTCCATCCTTGGTGCGCTTGAAGCCTGCTATGTCGCAGAACGTGGGCATGAGGTCGTAGAAGGCAAAGGGCAGGTCGCTCACGCTGCCCGCGCGGATGTGTCCCGGCCAGCGAACGATGAAGGGGATGCGGATGCCGCCTTCGTGGGTGCTGCGCTTGAGGCCTCGGAACTTGCCGTCGTGGTTGAAGTACTCGGGGTCGGCTCCGCCCTCCTCGTGTGGGCCGTTGTCGCTGGTGAAGATGACTACTGTGTTGTCGGCCAATCCCTGTTGCTCAAGCAGTTGCATGATCTCGCCCACCTGTGCGTCCAGGCGTGTGATCATGGCTGCGAACTGAGCGTGCGCCTCAGGTGTAGGATTGTAGCGCGAGGGGTTGTCACCGCGATAGGCGCGTTCGGGCAGCAGGCGTCCGCGGAAAGCTTGCAGCAGCGAGTCGTCGGGCTGTCGCAGTTCGGCGTGGGGTAGGGTGTAGGTGAAGATGCCGAAGAAGGGTTCGCCGGCCTTCTGCTGCCTCAGCCAATCCAGAGCGCGCTGGTGGATGAGGTCGGCGCTGTACTGGCGGCGCAGGTCGTAGTCGTCGCCGAACATGGCGTGCTGTATGTTCTGCTCCAGGACCTCGCGCACGACGGTGGTATCCCCTCGCGAGCGGCTGTAGCGGTTGAGGAAGTTGGGGAAGTAGAGGTGCGCCTGAAACTGGCAGATGTAGCCGTAGAACTCGTCGACGCCGCGGCGGTCGGGCGTTGAGACGCTCCCCTCGTAGCCGCCTGCCCACTTGCCGAACATGCCCGTGTGGTAGCCTACGGCCTTGAAGAGCTCGGGCAGGATGGGAACGTCGGGGTCGTAGGGCTCTTGTCCGACCACGGCGTAGTCGGCGTTCTGGCCGTACTCCACGCGCCCGCTCCAGTACTCCTTGTTGCCGCGAACGTGGGTGTGTCCCGAGTGCTGCCCTGTCATCAGGCAAGCGCGGGAGGGAGCCGAGACGGGGCTTCCAGCGTAGGCCGACGTCATGCGCATGCCTTGTGCGGCCAGGCGGTCGATGTTGGGTGTGCTGAAATGCTGCTGACCGTAGCAGGAGAGGTCGCCGTAGCCCATGTCATCGCACATGATATACAGGATGTTAGGGCGTTGTCGGGCTGCGCTCTGTGCGACCAGCAGGGGCAGTGCTGCGGCGGGCAGGTAGTGAAGAAGGTTGTTCATCTTTCGAGGGTGACGAATGTCAGTTTGAGGGTTCTGGATGCCGGGGGTGAGGGTGTTGGATGCCGGTTGGAAGGCTCTTGGCGTCAGCTAGATTCTTGGCGTCAGTTAGGTCCTTGTGGGTGCAAATGTACAACTTTTTGTGAGAATGCAGGCGCAGGAGGGGTATTTTTCGGTAATTTTTTCGGTTCTGAACTGCTTTTCGGCTTAAAAGGACGTCTCAAGCGACTTGTCGCGTCGCGCTTCGCGACTATTCGCAGGGGCCTTCACGACTAGTCGCATGAGCGAGTGCGATTATTCAAGAACATTTCGCTTTCTATGGACTGACTCAGATATATCTGAAGCCATTTACTCCAGCCATGATATCCCCTGTGCTTTTGTGCTGAATTCTATGCGAAAAAGATGAAACGGAGGGCGGCGGAGAGCGCTGGACGGGTAAAAATGTGTATGGCGAGGGCGTGTGGTCGACGAACGTTAGCAATTATGATGCGATGAACGATTTTTGGGGTCAAATGAAACAAATTTAATACTCGCATGTGCGGGGAAATATGTATCTTTGCCGACAGAAATCAAACAATAAAGACTCACATAGCAATGAAGAAAGCTAACTTTTTAATGGTGGCCGCAATGATGGCGGCACAGACCCTGAATGTTGCTGCACAGACGGCAGTGGCCCATTTACCCATGACCCTCTCGGCCGACGGTAAGATCGCGGAGACCGTCAGCGGACAATCCTTCGCGGTGGCTTCGCAGCTCCCAGCCTGCACGGCACAGGGCGCAGATGGTCAGGCGCTGCGCTTCGACGGCTATTCCACGTTTGTCAAGGCGAGTCTGCCCGTCGGTTCGTTCAGTACCGAGGCGCTGAGCGTCAGCGTTGTGCTGGCAGCTGAGACCTACCCGATGATGCGCGTGGAGGATGCCGAGCAGACGCCCTCGTTCGCTACAATCTGCGGCAACCTCGACGAAGACGCCAAGACTGGTTGGGCCTTTGAACTATCGTCGCAGGGCGATCTGCGTTTCCGCTTCGGGTCCACCAGCGGCTTCCTGATGACCGTTGCAGGGTCTCAGAAGCTGCCGTGTGGCCGTTGGTGCCGCCTGACAGTTGTGATGGACAAGGCTGGCAACAAGGCTGCGCTCTACCTCGACAGCCAGGAAATAGGGTCGGCCCGCATGAGTCGCGCAGGCATATCCCACAGCACGAAGGACTTCATAATCGGCAAGGCTGCCACCGACCTGAAATGGGGACCGTTCCTGATCAACACCTTCTGCGGTCTGATCGACGACATCGCGGTATATAATGGACTGTTGGCAATTGACAATGGGGAATGGGCTTCGACTCCGGACTTCAACTATCCTGCTTCGCGTTACGACGGCTCGCTCTGGCGCCCGCAGTTCCATGCGATGCCTTCGGGCAGCTGGATGAACGAGAGCCACGGCATGCTCTACGCCGACGGCCGCTATCATGTGTTCTTCCAGAAGAATGCCAACGGCCCCTACATGGCTCGCCTCCATTGGGGTCATCTCTCCAGCGCAAACCTCTACGACTGGCACGAGGAGCCCATAGCCATCGCCCCAGGCGAGAGCTACGACATCAAGGGCTGCTGGAGCGGTTGCGCCTACGACGCGGGCGGCACGCCTACGGTGCTCTATACAGCTGTCGACAACGCCCGAGCCACCATCGTGCAGGCAACGGCCAAGGATGGCGCTCTCAGCACTTGGCAGAAGCAAGGCGTCATCATTAACGGACGCCCATCAGGACTCAGCGACGACTTCCGCGACCCCTATTACTTCGAGGCCGGCGGACAGAAATACATCATCGTCGGAACCAGCAAGAACGGCATCGGCGCCTGCACATTGCACAAGTACTCCGGCGGCTCGTGGACGAACGATGGCGACATCTTCTTCAGAGGAGCCGACCGCAACCAGCACGGCACATTCTGGGAGATGCCTAACGTGACGCCCCTCTCGGACGGACGCTACCTGTTCACCTGCACGCCCTTAGGCACAGGCGTAGGCGTCCGCACCCTCTGCTGGGTCGGCAGCATCGACGGCGACGGCCATTTCCAGCCTGCAGCAGGCGGCGTTCAGACGTTGGAGCTGGGCGGCATCAGTCGCGACGGCTACGGCTTGCTCTCGCCCACCATCTACCGCCACGGCGACAAGACGCTCCTCATGGGCATCGTCCCCGACGAACTACCCACGCAGACCAACTACGAGATGGGCTATGCCCACTTGCTCTCTTTGCCGCGCGAAGTCAGCGTCGACGCCAGCGGACAGCTCGTCCAGCGCCCCTATAGCTGCCTTACCGCCATGCGTTCGCAAACCACTTTCGCCCAGCAGCTGACGCTCAACGGTTCGCAATCGCTCGCGCCCGTCAGCGGCCGTCAGTTGGAACTCCTCGGCACCTTCACTGTAGGCACAGGGCAGATGGGTTTCCGCTTCCTCAAGCAGGGCGACCATGCAGCCCAGCTCATCTACGACGCAGCCCGCGGCACCATTACCCTCGACCTCACCACTCTCGCGCGCACACAGAATGATAATGGTGTCTACGGCGGCACCTACACAGCCTCGCTCCCCGTCCGACCGGCAGCTGGCGAGCAACTGAAGCTCCACGTCTTCGTGGACGGCAGCATCGCCGACATCTTCGTGGCCGACCGCTGGGCCTTCTCCGTCCGCCTCTTCCCGACTGATGCTGAGGCTGTTGAGGCTGAGGCTTTCGCCACCGAACCCACCACGGCCACGTTGCAAGCTTGGACGCTCGATGCCGGACAGAGTGCCGATGGCATACATGATGAATTGAGAATGGACAATAGCCAATGGACAATGGGCAATGGTGCATGTTTTGATCTGAGCGGCCGCTGCGTCGCCGACCTCCAGCAGGCAAAAGGCATCATCATCGTTGATGGCAAAAAGGTAATCAACCGCTAATTGAAGGACGAAAGGACGAAAAGCGGAAAGCGGAATCTCGGAATGTAGAAATGTCGAAATATCGAAATGCCGAAATATCGAAATGCCGAATCTCTCCGCCGCCCCTAATCCCCCGCAATCCCTAATCCCCCCCGCAATCCTTCAATCTTTCTTCCCTTTAACCTCCCTCCTCGCTTATGCTCGCTGACACGCTCGCCGTCATTGGCCTTGCAACCCTCTCCCTCGGCACCATCCACGAAGCTGATGGCGCTGTGGAGCGCACCTTCCTCCTGCGCAACGAAGGTGAGCACGCCCTCTGCCTCCGACAGGGCTACACCTCCTGCGGCTGTACGACGATAGCTTTCGCCCAGGACAGCTGCATTGCTGCGGGCGACACGACAGCCGTCACCCTGCGCTTCAATCCTCGGGGCAAGAGTGGCGAGTTCTTCGAGACGGGTACGCTCGTCTATCAGAGCTTATCGTCGCCTTCAGGCACCAGCAGGCCTCATGTGACGCTCTCGCTCGAGGGCACCTGTCTCTCCTCTGAGGAATCCCTTGCGCAGCAGTTCCCCGTCCGCATCAAGGAGTCTTTATGGCTGAGTGCCAATCGTTTCGACCTCGGCGTCATGATGGTGGGCGAGTCGAAGGAGCGCGGTGTGGTCGTCCTGCATCGAGGCGAGAAAGGCGACGACAATCAGACCTACGACCGCCAGGAACGCGTCACCGTCCGCTTCGCTGTCGATGCTCAGACACCGAAAGGCCTGCAACACGTACAGCAGCCCATCCGCGTACAACACAGAGGCCAGACCGTCAGCATCCCCATCACCCTCGATGTCCTCGTGAAATAAGCCCCCCGAAAGCCCTTTATTCGCCACAATACTTTCAAGAATACTTACCATTATAAGAAAAGTTAGGCTGTTTCGTCCATTTTCTCCGAATTCTTTGCGATTTTTGAGAGAACAATCGCTATCTTTGCCGCTGAAAACCTTAAAACGACAAAGAACAATGCGCAGAGAGATTGGAAGTCTTTTTCTTATTCTATTCATGCTATTCATGGGCGCTTGCACCCGTGAAGGCCGTCCCTATCGTATTGCGGTCTCGCAATGCGCTTCAGGCCAATGGCGCGAGAAAGTGAACAGCGAGATGCTGGCCGCTCAGCACTTGTATGACCATCATGCTGAAGTGAGCATCGCCTGCGCCTATGATGATACGCAACTGCAGATTCGTCAGATCGACAGCCTCGCCGCTTCTGGCATCGACCTGCTGGTGGTCGCTCCTACCGAGTCCGCGCCTATTGCCGAAGCCATAGGCCGCGTGCGGGCCGCAGGCATTCCCGTCATCTTCTTCGACCGCAAGGCATCGACCGACGACTACACCGCCTTCATCGGTGGCGACAACGTCGAAGCCGGACGGACGGTAGGCGAATACGTCTCCACACTCTCGTCGCCCGTAGAGCGGTTTCGGCCAAGTGGACGTCCCAAAGTGCTGGAGATCACAGGCGCCATGAGCAGTTCGCCGGCCCAAGAGCGCCACGAAGGGTTCGCCAGCGCTATGCTCAGGCATCCAGAGATGGACTACACCTGCGCCGAGGGCGACTGGACGTCCGACAAAGCCTGCATCATCGTCGAGAAACTCATACGCGCCGGGAATCGCCCCGACATCGTCTTCTGCCACAACGACGGGATGGCGACAGGCGTCTACAAAGCTGTCGTAGAGACCGGTCTGGAAGGACGAGTCAAGATACTCGGCATCGACGGAATGCCCTACGAGGGCCTGGAGTACGTCAAGCTGGGGCATCAGGTCGGCACCTATGTCTATCCCACTCACGGCGAAGAGGTCATCCGCCTGGCGCTGGATATCCTTATGGGCAAGCCCTACGAACGCGAGAATGTACTGCAAGGCATGATGGTGACGCCTGAGAACGTCGACCTCATCGCCCTCAACAGCCGCGAGCTCTTGAAGCAGAACGACAACCTGATCACGATAGAGGACAAGCTGGAGCGTTACTTCGGGCTGGTGGGCATTCAGAACAAGATCATCCTGGCCGCTGTCGTCACCATCCTCCTGCTCATCACGGCCTTCATCCTCATCCTGCGCGCCCTCATCCAGACGCGTAAGACCATCCGCAAGCGCCAGCAGGTGAACGAGGAGCAGACGCTCTTCTACACCGACGCCAGCGCGCGCAGACTCCATGACATCTTCGACCGCCCCGACGACGACTTGCCCCCGCCCCGAACGCAAGACATGATCTTCGCCGAACAGTTGAACGAGGCCGTCCGCAAGCACATGTCCAACCCCAACCTGAAGATGGACGAGTTGGGCGACGAGTTGGGGCTGAGCCGCGTACAGCTCTATCGCAAGGTGAAAGCCATCACGGGGCAGTCGCCGGTGGAACTCTTGCGGCAGATGCGCCTGCAGCGAGCCTATGCCCTCTTGCAGAGCACCAATAAGACCGTGCAGGAGATTGCATTCGAGGTCGGATTCAACACGCCCGGCTATTTCTCCAAATGCTTCCGTGAGCAGTTCGGCAAATATCCCACCGAGCTGAGGGAAGGGTGAGAAGTGGGGAAGTTGAAAAGTTGAGAAGTTGAGAAGTTGAAAAGTTGAATAGTTGAAAAGTTGAAATGTTGAAAGGTTGAAAAGTTCTTCGCAGCGAAGAGGCCAAGCAGAACGGAGAAGTTGAAAGGTTGAAAGGTTGAAAAGCTGAAAGGTTGAAAGTGCCTCAATCGTTCGATAGCGCTTGGAGATTCAGTCGCCGAGTATCCCTCTGCCGACAGCGAAAAAATTGCCTGAAATAAATGAAATGTTGAGGTGACGAAGGATTGAAGCGTCAATTTATCACGTGTTGGCTCGTCAGCCAGCTTGAAGCGGGTTTTTCGCGCAGAATCACATGAATGTTCCATTCCGTCCGATAAAACGAAACGTACTTTATAGTCAACATTTCATGCGATGTATCAATTTTGCGCACCTCTGAACGATATTTGTTAGGGAGAATATTGGTTCCACGTTACTTTTGTGGCAAATTTCTATCATTTATCACAAAAATAACAACTAATTCTTAACCCTAACAACAATGCAAAAGCTAAGACGATTGTTGATGAGCCTCGCGCTCATTCTTGCTGGCACCTCGCTGTGGGCGCAGCAAGTAGACATTCACGGCACCGTGCTCGACGACCTCGGCGAAGGGCTGCCCGGTGCGACGGTGAAAGAGAAAGCCAATGCTAACAACGGCACGCTGACCGACATCGACGGTAACTTCACGCTGAAGGTGGAGAAAGGTGCCATCCTGGTCATCTCCTTCATGGGCTTCGACACCCAGGAGGTTGAGGCTAAGGACGGCATGACCGTAACGATGGGCGAGAACATTGCCGACATGAACGAACTCGTCGTGACGGGCTACCAGGTACAGCGCAAGGCTGACTTGACAGGAGCCGTCTCGGTGGTCAGCGTCGACGAGTTGGCCAAGCAGAACGAGAACAACCCCATCAAGGCCATGCAAGGCCGTGTGCCGGGCATGAACATCTCGGCCGATGGTAATCCCTCTGGCGCCGCTACCGTGCGCATTCGCGGTATCGGTACGCTGAACAACAACGACCCGCTCTACATCATCGATGGCGTCCCCACGAAAGCCGGCATGCACGAGCTCAACGGCAACGACATCGAGTCGATTCAAGTGCTGAAGGACGCTGCCTCCGCTTCTATTTATGGTAGCCGCGCTGCCAACGGCGTGATCATCATCACCACCAAACGCGGCAAGGAAGGCAAGGTGAAGATTGACTTCGACGCCAGCGTCGCTATGCAGACCTATGCCAACCGCATGGAAGTGCTCAACGCCAAGCAGTTCGGACAAGTCATGTGGCAAGGCTACGTCAACGATGGCCTCGACCCCAACATGAACGGCTTGGGCTACCACTACGACTGGACCTATAACCAGCGTGGCGTTCCCGTCCTCAACGGCATCACGATGAGCAAATACCTCGACGCAGCCGGCACTACTCCCGCTGCCGATACCGACTGGTTCGACCAGACTACGCGCACGGGCGTAGTACAGAAATATGATGTCTCGCTGAGCAACGGCTCCGAGAAGGGCAGCAGCTTCTTCTCCCTCGGCTACTACAAGAACCTCGGCATCATCAAGCACTCCGACTTCAACCGCTTCTCGGCCCGCATGAACAGCGACTACAAGCTCTTGAAGATCAACGAGCGCGACATCATCACCGTGGGCGAGCACTTCACCGTCAACCGCACCAGCGAGGTGCAAGCTCCTGGCGGCTTCCTCGAGAACGTGCTTCAGTTCAACCCCTCGCTGCCCGTCTACACGACCGATGGCAGCTTCGCAGGCCCCGTCGGTGGCTATCCCGATCGTGAGAACCCCCTCGCACGCCTCACCCGCAATGCCGACAACCGCTACACCTATTGGCGTATGTTCGGCGATGCGTTCATCAACATCAATCCCTTCAAGAACTTCAACATTAAGAGCACCTTCGGTCTCGACTACGCTCAGAAGCAGCAGCGCATCTTCACCTATCCCATCACCGAGGGCACCGTCGCCAACGCTACGAATGCCGTCGAGCCCAAGCAGGAGCATTGGACGAAGTGGATGTGGAATGCCGTGGCCTCCTACAGCTTCGAGGCTGGCAAGAACCACTTCGACGCGCTGGCTGGTGTCGAGCTCAACCGCGAGGACGACAGCTGGTTAAGCGCCAAGGCTTACGACTTTGCTGTGCTGAATCCCGATTACATGTGGCCGAATGCCGCTGTGGGTGAGGCCGAAGCCTATGGTTCTGCCGAAGGCTACTCCCTCGTCTCCTTCTTCGCCAAGGCCAACTACAACTTCGACAACCGCTATCTGGCCAGCCTCACCGTTCGTCACGACGGCAGCTCGCGCTTCGGTAAGAACAGCCGCTACGGTACCTTCCCCTCCGTCAGCGCAGGTTGGCGCATCAGCCAGGAGAAATTCATGGAGAACATCGGTTGGCTCGACGATCTGAAGCTGCGCGCCAGCTGGGGTCAGACCGGTAACCAGGAGATCAGCAACCTCGCCCGCTACACCCTCTTCGTGAGCAACTACGGCGAGGCTGGCTTCGGCGGACAGAGCTACGGCACCAGCTACGACATCGCCGGCACCAACGGCGGTCAGCAGCTCGCCAGCGGCTTCAAGCGCGACCAGTTGGGCAACGACGACCTGAAGTGGGAGACGACGACGCAGACGAACCTCGGTTTCGACTTCGGCCTGCTGCGCAACGCCCTCTACGGCTCCTTTGAGTGGTACTACAAGAAGACCACCGACATCCTCGTCTACATGCCCGGTATCGGCGTCATGGGCGAAGGCTCCAGCCAGTGGATCAATGCTGGCGAGATGGAGAACAAGGGTATCGAACTGAATGTAGGCTATCGCGGCAAGGCTGGCGACTTCAGCTACGACCTCGCCGGCAACATCGGCACTTATCGCAACAAGGTGACTAAGCTGCCCGAGACCATCGCTGCCAAAGGCACCTTCGGCGGTAATGGCGTCGAGAGCGTCGTCGGTCATCCGATGGGCGCACAAGTGGGCTACGTCTACGACGGCATCTTCAAGAGCCAGGACGAGATTGACAACCACGCTACGCAGAACGGAGCCGGACTCGGTCGCATCCGCTGGAAGGACCTCAACGAAGACGGCATCATCAACGAGAAGGACCAAGAGTGGATCTACTCGCCCGTGCCCGACTTCTCATGGGGCTTGAACGTCTACCTGCAGTATAAGGATTGGGACTTCACGATGTTCTGGCAGGGTATTCAGGGCGTCGACGTCATCAGCGACCTCAAGCGCGAGACCGACCTCTGGAGCGGACTGAACATCTCCAACCTGAACAAGGGTCAGCGTCTGCTCGATGCCTGGAATCCCACCAACAACTCCTCCAACATCCCCGCTATCAGCGTGATGGACAACAACAACGAGAAGCGCGTCAGCTCCTACTTCGTCGAGAACGGCAGCTTTGCCAAGCTGCGCACCATCCAGCTCGGCTACAACGTTCCCTCGAAGGCCCTCGAGCGCATGCACATGCAGCGCCTCCGCCTCTACCTCTCCGCTCAGAACCTCTTCACCATCAAGAGCAAGAGCTTCACGGGTGTCGATCCCGAGAACGCCAACTTTGGCTATCCTATCCCCGTCAACGTGACCTTCGGAATCAATGTCTCACTCTAATCATCATACAGCAATCATGAAAAAGCTTATCAAGAATATATTATTTGCAGGTTCAGTATGTTGCTGTATCACAGCAACAACCGCTCTCACCTCCTGCTCCGACTTCCTCGATGAGCACACGCCGCAGGGCACGCTCAGCGACGAGCAGGTGAAGTCGCCCGAGAACGCCGAGGCGATGGTCGTCTCTGCCTACGCCATCTTCACTACTGCCGAGGACATCAACTCCTCCTTCTCCATGTGGAACTTCGACGTCCGCTCCGACGACGCCTACAAGGGCGGCAGCGGCACCAGCGACGGCGACGTCTTCCATCAGCTCGAGGTGCAGCAGGGTGTGCTGACCACCAACTGGAACATCAACGACATGTGGGTGCGCCTCTACAACAGCCTCTCGCGCGTCAACAGCGCCATCGCGCTCCTCAACGCCAGCGACTACCCGATGAAGGCGCAGCGCTTGGCCGAGATGAAGTTCCTCCGCGCCTACGGGCACTTCCTCCTGAAGCGACTCTACAAGCACATCCCCTTCGTCATCGACGAGAACCTGACCTACGAGCAGTACAACGCGCTCTCCAACACCCTCTTCACCAACGACGAGGGCTGGCGACTCATCATCGAAGACCTCATGGAGGCCTACAACACCCTGCCCGCTACGCAAGCCGACAAGGGCCGTCCCACCAAGGCTTCGGCGGCTGCCTTCCTCGCTAAGGTCTATCTCTACAAGGCTTACCATCAGGACGATCCCGCCACCAACCAGGTGACCAGCATCGACGAGGCCGACCTGCAGAAGGTCGTCGAGTTCACGGCACCCGCCCTCTATGCCAACTACGGTCTCGAGGACGACCTCCACAACAACTTCCGTCCCGAGGAACAGTACGAGAACGGCATCGAGAGCATCTGGGCCATCCAGTACTCACGCAACGACGGCTCCACCTACGGCAACCTCAACTGGAGCTACGGACTCATCCCGCCCAACATCCCCGGCGCTACCGACGGCGGCTGCGATTTCTATAAGCCTTCGCAGAACCTCGTCAACGCCTATCGTACGGGCGACGATGGCCTGCCCTTGCTCGACTCGTTCAACGAGCGCGACTACAACAAGGCTTCCGACAACGCCGACCCGCGTCTGTTCCTGACCATCGGCATCCCCGGACTCCCCTATATGTTCAATCCCGGCTACATGATGGAGGAGACCAGCATCTGGAGCCGCTCCAACGGACTCTATGGCTACAACGTCTCGCTCAAGCAGAACGTCGACCCCGCCCTCATCGACCAGTACCTCATCAAGGGCAGCTATTGGGCAAGCTCGATGAACCGCATCGTCTTCCGCTATGCCGACGTCTTGCTCATGCGTGCTGAGGCTCAGGCTCAGCTGGGCAACACGACCGAAGCCATCCAGCTCGTCAATCGCCTCCGCACACGTGCCGCTCAGAGCACACAGATGATCGGCAGCTATCCCAGCCGCTACGGCGTGAAGATGTTCATCTCCAACTATCGTGGCAGCTACTCCAAGGCCGACGCCCTCCGCATCGTCAAGATGGAGCGCCGACTCGAGATGGGTATGGAGTGCGAGCGCTTCTTCGACCTCGTCCGTTGGGGCGATGCCGCCACTGTGCTCAACAAGTACTACTCCGAGGAGATTGACAACTGCGCCATCTACTCCGCCGCTCACTTCACGGCCAATCGCGATGAGTACCTGCCTATTCCCTTCGAGCAGCTCTCTGCTTCTAATGGCAACTACACCCAGAATGTAGGCAACTGGTAATTTCTTTAATTCATAATTATCAATTCACAATTCATAATTGACTTCATTATGAAAGCTCTATATAAACTTCTTTTCCTCGGTTGTGTTTGTTGCTGTATCGCAGCAACCACATTCCTCGCCGCCTGCTCCTCCGACAACGTCAGCGACCTCCGTCTCTCTGGCGACTGCCGCATCGAAGCCCTTGCGCTCGACGAATTTGAGGGCGCCATCGACCTCGCGTCGCGCACCATCACCGTTCGCCTGCCCGAAGTCTATAAGACCTCGGCCATGCAGCTGACCAAGCTCTCCCTCTCCGACGGCGCCGCCTGCAACGCACGCCTGGGCGACCGCCTCAACATGGAGGCCGCACAGGTCCTGCATGTCACCAATGGCGACGCTTACCTCGACTGGACCGTGCGCGTCCTGCACGACGAGGCGCGCATCACCGCCTTTGCCATCAACGACATCTATCAGGGCACCATCGACCAGGAGGCCAAGACCATCGTCGTCTACGTCCCCGGCTCCGAGAACATCAAGGCCCTCGTGCCCACGATCACCTACAGCCAGAACGCCACCATCACCCCCGCGTCGGGTCAGGCTCAGGACTTCTCGCAACCCGTAACGTACAAGGTGACCAACAACTCCGCACAGAGCACCTACACCGTCACCGTCATCGCCATCGACAAGCCCAAGGCTCTCTTCGTAGGCGCTGCTCCCAGCATGAACGACCTCGATGCCGAGGCTAAGGCTGCTTGCGAGTGGATGCTTTCCAACGTGCCCGGTTCGCTCTACGCCAGCTTCGCCGACATCGAGGCCAGCGCCGTCGACCTTAGCGAGTGCAAGCTCATCTGGTGGCATTTCCATTACGACGGTGGTGTCGACGGGCATGATGCCTTCGTGGCCAAGGCTCCCGAGGCGCTTGCTGCCAAGAACCAGCTCCGTCAGTTCTATGAGAACGGAGGCGCACTCTTCCTCACCCGCTACGCCACCAACCTGCCGTCCTTCATCGGCGTCACAGGCGACGACGAATGGACCACGCCCAACAACTGCTGGGGTCAGGACGAAGGAGCTGCTGAGCTCTGTGGCGGCCCCTGGACCTTCCGCATCTTCGACGGCAAGAACGACCATCCGCTCTTCCAGGGACTCGTCGCTGGCGACAACCCGCAGGAAGTCTACTGCACCGATGCCGGCTACCACATCACCAACTCCACAGCCCAGTACCACATCGGTACCGACTGGGGTGGCTATGACGACCACGCTGCTTGGGAAGCCCGCACGGGTGGCACCATCCTCGGCGTGGGTGGCGACGGCGCTGTTGTCGCTTGGGAATATCCTGCCCACGACGGCAAGGGCGGCATCATCTGCATCGGTTCCGGCTGCTACGACTGGTACTCCTACACCTTCGAGGCCGGCTACACCGAGAACTTCCACCGCAACATCGCCATCATGACCACGAACGCCATCAACCATCTGACGAAATAACACCTCTTCCCCCCCGCCACCGCCCCCTCCCATTAGGGAGGGGCCCCAAGGCCCGGGATAACCAAAGCCCCCCGCCACCGCTCCCCTCCCGTTAGGGAGGGGGTCCAAGGCCGGGAGAACCAAAGCCCCCCGCCACCGTTCCCTCCCTTCAGGGAGGGGCCCAAGGCCCGGGATAACAACCTCCCCGCACCACCGCCCCTCCTAGGGCCCACGCAGGGCGAAAACAAATAACTTCAACAATAAGAGCACAACAATGAAAAAGATGTTTAATATATTCTTCGCAGGTTTAGTATGCTGCAACTTTGTTGCAGCCCTCACCTCCTGCTCCGAGGACTCCTATGGCCCCGACCCCGACCGCGCCTGGGCCTCTACCACCACCGCCTTCGCCAGCACCGACGACGACGCCTTCTTGACCTACTACAAGCCCGCCATCGGGCGTGTGGGCGACCCCATGCCCTTCTACGACCAGAAGGCAGCAGAGTTCAAGGTCCTCTATCTGCAGGAGTACGACAACAACGGCGCCTGCTATCACCCCTTCTGGGGACTCGCCACCAAGGACGGAGCCACCTATCAGCCCCTCGGTGAGCTCCTCCCCACTGGCACCTCCACCGCCCAGCAGGACGCCTCCCTCGGCACCGGATGCGCCGTCTACAACGAAGCCGACGGCCTCTACTACATCTACTATACCGGCCACAATCCCCTCCTGCCCAACCGCGAGGTCGTCATGCGCGCCACATCACCCGACTTCAAGACCTGGACACGCGATGCCACATGGAGCCTCCGAGGCGTCGACTACGGCTACGCTGCCTCCGACTTCCGCGACCCGCAGGTCTTCAAGGCCGACGACGGACTCTGGCACATGGTCATCTCCTCCAAGCTGCGCTTCGCCGACTTCAAGTCCTCCGACCTCAAGAACTGGCAGCACGTGGGCTCCTTCAACATGGTCTGGGACCGCATGTGCGAGTGCCCCGACATCTTCCAGATGGGCAACTACTGGTACTTCGTCTACAGCGAGGGCTATCGCGCCCCCTGGAGCCGCAAGGTCAAGTACATGATGGCCACCTCCTTCGAGGGACTCAAGGCCTGCTTCGGCGACCCCGGCGCCAACTGGCCTAAGGATGGCCACGAAGGCGTGCTCGACAGCCGTGCCTTCTACGCCGCCAAGACAGCCTCCAACGGCACCGACCGCTTCATCTGGGGATGGTGCCCGCAGCGCATCGGAACCACCATCCACGAGCGCAACGTCAACGTCGGTGCTGAGAGCGAACCCGCCTGGTCCGGAGCACTCGTCTGCCACCGCATCATCCAGCACAAGGACGGCACCCTCACCCTCGGCGCCGTGCCCGCTATGGCCGCCAAGTACACCAAGCAGCAGGAAGCCAAGGTGATGGCCAGCAACGGCAGTTCCGCCTCCGACGGCTCATCCGCCGGAACATTCACCCTCTCCGGCAACGAGGCCTATGTCCTCTTCCCCCGTCTCGGAACAGCCAACCACATCAGCCTCACCGTCCAGACCTCCAACAACTGGGATAAGTTCGGCTTCAGCTTCGTGCGCGGCACCGACTCCGAGCAGTACTACACCCTCGTCGTCAACCCCGAGGACGAGAACCACCGCAAGGTCAACTTCGAGCAGGAAGGACCTGCAGGCAAGGGCTTCATCGAGGGCATCGACGGCTACTGGTTCGAGCGTCCCGCCGACAACCGCTACAACGTCGACATCTACACCGACAACAGCGTCCTCGTGCTCTACATCAACGATGTCTGCGCCTACACACAGCGCATCTACGGCATCCAGAAGAACTGCTGGAGCATCAACAACTACGGCGGCAACATCACCGTCAGCGATGTCCGCATCGCTCAGCAGTAAGCCGTCGCCGCCCCTCGCCGTCCGCCTCTCGCTGAGGGCCGCAGATGGCTCCATCCGCCCCCGTGCCGTCCATCCTTTGCTGACGGCCACAGATGGCTCCATTCGCCCCTCGCCGTCCGCCTCTCGCTGACGGCCCCTAATGAGTCCATCCGACTTTTGATAGAGGACCCAGATGACCCGTTCATTTGGGCCCTCTTCTTCTTGTTCGTTCTTGTTCGTACCGCCCTGCCGCATCCCCGCCAAGTGCGATTCCCTCCCTTCCTTCCTCCCTCCCTTTTCGCACGAATTGTCGAGAAAGGCGACACGAATGCTCGCGAAGGCCCGCGCGAATATTCGCGAAAGCCTACATGAATGCTCGCGAAGACCCTCGCGAATGTTCGCGAGAGCCTGCGCGAATTGATGCCAAAGCCTGTGCGAAAAGCCGCGAATGGGGTAGGGATGGGGCTTATCCATCGGCTGCCTGATTGTTTTTTGTTGTCAGGTAATAGTCGCTGAAATCCTTGCAGCCCAGTGGCAGCTGATGATGCACGAGCGAGGGAAGGACCTGCTGCAGCTGCAGGAACAGGCGTTCGCCGGGCTCGTCGCGGTCGGGGTACATGTGGAAGGAAAGCCCCCTTCCGATCTCCCCGTCAGCGGAAAGCCCCCTTCCGACCTCCCCGTCAGAGGAGGAGTTAAGACCCTTTAGGAGTTCAATGTCCTTGCGCGTGAGCAGGGTGGCGGAGGGTATGGCGATGGCTTTGTGGCCTGCCGAGAGCATGGCCCAGCAGTCGGAGCAGCCCTCGGTTATCCACAGTTCCTCGCCTGGGCGGAGCAGGTTCAGGACGGGCAGGTTGTAGATGCCGCACTCGGAGCCGCTGGGGAAGCGGAAGCGGGGCTGTTCTTGTCCCTCTTGTTCCCTTGCCCCTTCGCTTGCCAGGCCCTCCCCTCCACGAGGGGAGCGGGGAGAGGAGCTTTTCAGGTTGCGGTTCTGCACGCCCACCAACTTGCCCTCGCGGTCGTAGTAAGGGATTTGCAGCCAGCTGATGCCCTGCTTGTCGCGCCATGAGGTGAGGCGGCACCAGCGCACCACTCTCGGGTCAAGCCGCCGCTCCTCGAAGAGGAACCGCCGCGCTGCCTCGTTCAACCACGGCCGCTCGAAGAATCGCTCAAACCTACTGGCGTCGAACGCCCTTTCCCCAGTGTAGCAAGAGGTTGCACTGCGCCAGCCCTCCCCTCCCTGACGGGAGGGGTCGGGGGTGGGTCTTCCACCCAGCCATTGGCACGCCTCGAGAAAGGGCTTATTCAGGAGCCCCATCGCCAAGTCTATCGTGCCCCCGTGTGCCCCGCAGGCGAAGCATCTATAGCTGTTCCTGCGCACGCTGAACGACAGCGACGCATGATGATCATCGTGGAACGGACACAAACACTTGTGCCTCACCACCTCGAGTCCGAGTCGCTCCGCGACCCCCTCAATCGGAAGGTCGCGAAGCTTTTGAAGTTCATACTTTTCCATAATAGCAGACCCAGCAGACCCAACAGACCCACCCCCCTGCCCCTCCCGTCAGGGAGGGGAGAGGGCTAGCGCCATGAGGGCAAGCCGACCGGGGAATGACTAAGCATTTTGTGGGATTGTTGGTTCATTTTTGTTTACAATTAGCTAGGAAAGTCTCCCCTGACGGGGAGATTTAGAGGGGTCTTTTATTTCAAATACTTCTCCGTCTTCGTGTACAGCCCCGTCTGCTCGTTGTAGGTGATGAAGCCGCGGAAAGCCCATTTGTTAAGCTGGTTCCTCGTACCCTCGGCCGTCTTGCCGAGTTCCACGCGGAGTGCCTGAAGTTGAGCCTCGTTGAAGGAGTCGGGCAGGCTGTCGAGCATGTTCTTGGGGCCTCGGCGCTGTGCCTCGCTCACCTGGTCGGCATCTTTGCCCAACAGGTCTGCGAAGATCTGCATCTTGCTCCAAATGTCGTGATAGACAAGCCATTCCACCATCTCGCCCATGGCCTTCGTCCACGTCTGATTGTTGAGCACCCAGAGGACGCAGCCAGCCTTCCACGCCGATTGCAGGGCGCGCTTCGAGATGTCCCATAGCACATCGTCGTCGGCGAGGTCGGCCAGCGAAGCCAAGTCCTGCGCGATGGCGTCCGTCAGCTTGTTCAACGGACGAATGATGTAGCGTCCCTTGCAGATGTCGAGACGCGTGAGGAACACGTCCAGCTTCTGGTAGAACTCATCTGTGTACTTGCCCTGTCGTGGGATGCGTCCGTCGCGGCTCTGACGCGGCTTGTAGGAGAACACCATGCGGCCGAAGGTGCCGTTGAAGAGGTCGTACTTGTAGAACTTGCGGGCTGCGAACGGAGTGGCTGAGATCGTGAGGTTGGCACGGAGCAGCGGGTTGCCCGTCACGCCATCGGCCGTAGCGCGCAAGGCTCCGGCACGTTTCATATCGTAGATGTTGCGCAGGACTTGCGACACCTGCTTGTGACCTCCGCACATGCGGTCGGCCATCTCCACCTCAGGCATGTCGACGTACTGCGAGCGACCGCCCTGCGCCTCGAGCGCCATGGCGTTCTGAATGAAAGCTGGATTGGTGATGTCGGAGGGCGGGAACCAGAAGGCCACGTCGGGGCGGGCAGGCTTCTCCTTGTTGGCGCCCTTCGTCTTCACCTGCTTCTGCCATTCCACGAGTTTCTTCAATTCCATCTCGTCGTGCTGACGGAAATCGCGGCAAATTGCTTCCACAAGATAGGACAATTGGCCCTTATTACAGCCCGAATCCGCCACCAGATTGGCCATCATGCCGCATGGCTCCTTCCAAGTGAGGTCGGGGTACTGAAATTCCGAACCGCTGATGTGTGCGCCAAGGACGGGGAAAAGCATCGGAATCAGGGGTTGGCGCATGTCTTTTGAGGCCTGCGAGAGTAGAATTTGGATACATTCTGTGCCTTTACCCAGCTTTGGCATCGAAGGCGCAGAGCTTTTAGTGATATCGTATTTCATTGTAAATCTGCTTTTTAGATGAATATTATCTTATTGATGATTGACCTATAATTCCAATTCCAGTTATTCCAGTTTTATTTTCGAGGTTCCAATACCCTATACTTATATATATAACTATTTATATATTAATTAATTATATATTGTTTATAAGAGGGTTGTATACCTCTTTTTTTAATTGGAATAATTGGAATTGGAATTGTAGCAGTAGAGACACTTGGTCTGTTGACGACTTACTCGCCTTCTTCTACGAGGCCCTTGAGTGCCTGGCGCAGTTCGTTGCAGACGTTGATGGCATAGGCGTCCACGTGGAAGTTCTTGCCGATCTGCATCGGGCGGAAGTTAGGGTGGAGCGAGCCGTCGGCCCATCGGGTGATGGTGACGAACTCTCCGCGGAACACGTGCGGATTGCGCTTGCCGGCGGCTTGTGGCAGCGTCTCGAGGAAGGTGAAATGATCGTCGAAGTTGAACTCCTCGCTCGGCTCATCGCGGCGAAGCACGCCCAGATAGCTCTTGCCAGTCTTTGCGCAGCGGTCGCAACGAAGGATAGTTTTCAAATTCACGCACGGATGCGTGTTGCGATTTAATACCTTTTTCATTTTTTATTAGTGGTATTAAAATGCCTTCTCGCACTCACACGATGACATAGACAGGCGTTCTTCATCTCGTGCTCGGGGCCGTGCTCAGTTTTTGACTGCTGACTGACATCTGAAAAAGAAAGCAGCAGAAACCCCGATTGGAATTCCTGCTGCAATGGTACGGCAATATGAACTACCTACAAAGAAAAAACAAATATATGGGTTTACAGCCAAATTGCTGGATTTACAGGCGTTTGCCTTCTTTTATAAAACGTTTTTTACGGATGAAATAGGTTAGTACGGAGACTGACGCATGAAGTTTTTACGGGAATAAGGCGCCCTGTAAAAACTTTGAGAAATAATTTTTACGACGATAGTAAAAACCAAAAAAAAAGATAGATTATTTTTTTCATAATCTGTCAAAACGAACGAAAGAAAAACGCTATCTACTAATTCCTATTCGGGAATGTGCTCAGCAAATTGTTGTGCCATCCACCGCATACTCACCTTTTTCTCATACAAGAACTTCCTCTCACGGCAAACCGCCTGCCATGAGGGAAACATGTAGTCGCCCTTATACTTTTCTCGCATGTAGAGATAGAACTGTCTCTCTTTGGCTTCGTCGATAACTGTCTTTCCATCGTTGCTCATCTTGCTCACTCCGCTCCACTTGAGCATATACACCATTTCGCGTGCCTCATACGTACCTTTTTTACCTTCAGCCTCAGCTTTCTTGCTATGCTTAAACGGGATGGGCAGGGTGTCGAGTTTTGGAATAAGGTTGCAGACCTTTATTCCCCATTCGGGATTATTTGCCCACAGGACAGAAGCCTTATCGTCCAGCCCATACTGACTTCCTGAAGTAAGCCTATAAATATAAGCTTCTTGCTTCATCCACTTCTTATCGTGAGCGTGGTAATCTTTTGCAAGCCTCTCCTGTAATGGTCGTGCATTCTTGCGTCTCATGGCAAGTTCATCATCAGATATCAGTTTCACCTGTCCAAATGTGTCATAAACCTCGCGGACGGATTTAAGCACCTCTTCACAACTGTTGTCGTAGATTTCCTTCAACCGCTTGAAATCGCCACGGACCTCATTTTCCTTGTGAATCATGTCCTTGCAGACTTTCAGCGTTGCCACAAGATGATAGAAGAAGGTTGTCATTTCGTGTAGCAAAGTCTTCACGGATTCAACATATACTTCAACACCAAAGAACTGGCCATGGAATCGTCGGAAGGTGAGTCGCGAGTAATCAAGCACGGGGACAATATTCCCCCTGGCGTCCAACTTGCGATGAACCCTTGGACAGAATTTCCGAAATATTTTCATGCTGCCGGTAATGGTGGTTCCGATGCGGCGGATTAACTTCTCGGCGACCCGAAAGCACTCATTGTGATCGGTAGCATACTGCTCGATGAAATTGTCGGAGAACTCCACCAAATCCATCGACTCGATATTAAGGCGGTTCTGATAGATACGCATAAGGTTCAGCGTTTGCTCTACTTTTTTCTGGTCAAATTTGCAGTCAATGATGGCTTCCAGCACATTCTCTTCTTCAAAAGCATGTGCCGCATCATATATCTGGTTAAACCCAGTTTCATCTCTTTGAACAATAGTTGAATATAACATTGTGGTGATAGGCCTATTTTAAAGTATTATTATATGTTTTTTTGCAGCAAAAGTTGTGCCAAAACCCACGTCCTGACATGAGTTATGTCAGTCCCGTCATACCGACTGCCTTATAATTCCTGCATTTCACTACTTTTTTCCACCTCAAACCGCACCAATTTGAAAATTATTAGTATCTTTGCGACATATTTATGGGAAATCTCGCTTAAGTGATTTATATGGCAAAGCAGCTGACCACGGAAGAATTCATAGCAAGAGCTAAGGCTGTTCATGGGGATAGGTATGACTATTCCAAGGTGGAGTATGTTAACAATAGCACTCCTGTTTTAATTATCTGCCCAGAACATGGTGTTTTTGAGCAAAGACCCAATAACCATTTTAATGGTAATGGTTGCCCTAAGTGCGCTCGTGCTGCCCAATCTGTAAGACAAGCTATGAGTCAGGATGTATGGATAGAGCGGGCCAAACGTATTCATCATAATAAATTTGATTACTCTGGGGTTGTATACATAAATAATCATACTCCTATAAAAATAATATGTCCTATTCATGGAGAGTTCTTTCAAACTCCTGCTAATCATATCATAGGGCAAGGATGCCCAACATGTGGCGTGAGTAAGCATGTGCTCACCCAAGAAGAGGCAAGAAGACGTCTGTCAATAAGGCTATTTCAGTTACCATATGAAGTAGTAGAGCCTTTTGTATATATAGGAGACAGAGATACCAATGTGACCCTTCACTGTAAAATACATGACAATACTTGGACGACATCATGGCACCAGGTTATTTATGCTGGAACAAATTTGACAGGAGGATGTCCTGGATGTAGGACAACATATAGCAAGGATGTCTGTCATAAAGCAGCTTTACAATGTCAATTTCGCAGCGAATTTGCGGAGAAATTTGAAGGTGAATATATGGCTGCTCTCCGTAATGGATGGTTAGATGAAATATGCGGCCACATGATTGCAGTTGGCAATCATTATAAAAGATGCATATATGCCTATGAATTCCCTAATGTAGAAGGAAAAAATTATGTTTATGTGGGGCTAACTGATCATATACCTCAAAGAGACCTTGTACATGGACGTAAGGGTGCTGTACATACATTCTGCAAAAAGCATAATGTGGAACGTCCTAAACCAATCCAACTAACAGATTATATCGATAAGGAAAAAGCGAAAGAGCAAGAAGGTATTCAACTTGCTAAATATGTTTCAAAGGGCTGGATTCCTTTAAATCGGGCGAAGACGGGTAGTTTAGGTGGTCATTTAGCTAATGACGGCTTCACATTTGAAGAGTGTAAAGCAAGAGGACAAAGGTATAGTAAACGAAGTGAATGGAAACGAGAAGATTATCCAACATATTATATTGCGAGTAAGCGAGGGTGGATAGATAAGATTTTGAAGCAAAGTGAACGGTTTGGAAATGCAAAGCAAAAGTATTGGACAGAAGAGAGAATAGCAGAAACTGCTTTAAGATATGAATCAAGACGAGAGTTTCAGAGAAATGAACCAAGCGCATATGCACGCGCAAGGAAAATGGGTATATTGGATCAAGTATGTGCTCACATGAAACGACTGTGGAAGCCCCTTGATTATGATGTTGAGATGATTAAGCGCAAGATTGAAGAATACGAGAATCTAAGTGATTTTATAGCAAACAATAAGAGCATGTACTATTGGCTTTCAAGACACAAAATAAAACTCCGTGATATTTCAGATAAGCCGTATAAGATGTTACCCAATCAGGGTAGAAGAGGGCCATCGAAGCCTGTACATCAATTCACCCTTGATGGTACTTATGTGTGTAGTTACAATAATGCACGCGAGACAGAAGCATACGGATTCAATTATAAAAATGTGTCCCAAGTGTGTCATGGAGAAAAGAAATCTCACAAAGGATATGTATTCCGATTTGAGAAATAAGACAAGATTGTGTTTATGTTAGTACCAAACAAGTCCCAATTATAATGCCTCGTTACCTAATTGCATTTCCTGTGTATAATGCGTTCTTTGAAACAAATGAGTTATCATTCAAAGTCGCAGATGTAACATTTATGAGTAAGGCCTCTTTGTCAAGTGAGATTCCTTATCTTAATGAGGAAAAATCGCATTTCAAAGAGAACCAGATTTTCGCCACCGTTACAATTTGTAGGACATTGCCTAATGCAAGGGAACTAGCTTATGACAAGTGTTGTTTTGCAACAGATATATTCAAGATATGCTCGGATCTGTACCATAGCAATTTCTTTAACCCCAAGAAGTGGCAGTTTGATGTAAATAAAGACTTTATTACTTATGGGGAATCAGATTGCTATTGTAAAGAATTAGATTCGATAAACCCTGAGAATTTCCATGTAGCTTATAAAAGAGACAGATTCCCAGCATATATAAAATCGGACATATTATCGAGTATGAACAAATGGAACATAGATGATTTTGAATCATTGTATGATATGGTATATTCACCAGAAGCAGAAAGCATACATAAAGTACTCAAGAGGGCTTGTCGTATATATAGTCAATCATTCTCCATCAATAATATCTATGAAAGAGTTGTCTGGCTGTGTACTGTCCTCGACACGCTAGCAACTTGTGAGCGAGAAAATAAGGTTGGGCAACTCAAAAAGTATCTACCTGCTTTAGTTTTACAATCTGATAGGTCAAGCGAAGCATTAAGATGTTTTATTAGTGATTTGTATGACCTTCGTAGCGCATACATCCACAATGCAGAGGAAAACCAGATTTCAGAGGGCGATGTGGATAAACTCGAAAAGATGGTCTACAGACTAATCCTGCAATTAGTTCGTAAGTCTAAAGAGTATAAAAGTATAAAAGAAATATTTAAGGACATTGATAAAGGCTTGTTTGAACCAAATAATGATAATCTACAGGATATATACGTTCCAAAAGGTATAAGTCCGTATACCAAATGATACAGAAGCAGTCCTCGATGAAGTAAAAAGCCTTTTTATTTCCCCATCAACGAACATGTAGAGTTGCAAGGCTACACCCTGCCAGAAACATTCAAGACAAACTACGACCGCATCTATCTTGTTGATTCGTTCTTTATGAATAGAATCAAGTAGATGGAGGGCGTAGCGTATGTCGATTAAACGTTTGAAAATAAAACGATTTTCTGCAAAATAAATTACGATTTATTTGGCGTTTTCGCGGATTTTTCGTAACTTTGCATCGTCAAAGAGAAGGACGAAAGGGCCGATGTAGTGCGCAATGCGGAGGCTCGTGAAGGCCCGATCGGAGACGATAGTTTACCTTTTGTTTAACCTTAAATCTATTACTGTTATGCGAGAATCCATCAAGTACAGTGTCGCCCTGCGACCCAACCCCATGAATGCCGAGGAGGAGCCTAAGGCCTACGCCTCGATGCAGCACCAGAAGACCATCATGCTCGAGGAGCTGGCCGACCACATCGTGGAGCACGGCTCACCCT
>JAEEGL010134849.1_pt1 | contig 59746 bp, 64 predicted proteins | sample 9134231 | NCBI WGS metagenome assembly JAEEGL01 (sample SAMN16246548, study PRJNA631951) | gut metagenome | biome: gut microbiome; feature: rumen; material: fiber-attached | host: Bos | place: Iran: Karaj | collected 2018-10
AACATGATGATTATAACTACAAACAGCTCTACGGCAATACTCCGCCACCGTCGATGCAAATACCGCCGGCGGCGCAACAATCGGAGAATAATACCGCAAATGCCACACTCGGCCAGCCGAGCAGTTATTTTCAGAATAATAACAATACATTTGGTTGGAGTAGTAATATCAATAGCTTTAGTGGTAACACAAACAACGTATTTAGCTCAAATATAAATTTCGGAGCAAATTCGAGCTACGGCACAACACCGGCCCCGCAAAATCAAACTTCTACACCATGGAATAATGATATTCAGGTGAATTCCTATATATTATCGGATAATCAAAGACAATTAGCTAATAGCCAGGCATTAAAATATGCTAATCTTATAAAGCAAAAAGCATATAAGAATATAGATAATGAAATTATCAAGGCTGATAATTCATTAACTTCTAATCAAAAAATGATTAGATTATTTTGGAATAACCTACAGACTCTTAATCCGGCATATCGTATAGGAGAAACTTTCGGAACCTTAGAGTCTGCCAGACAAGAAATGAATAGTGTCAATAAAGACGGATATGATAATTATGCTCATCGTTATGGTATGTATACAAATGCACAAGACGGTATAGATAAAGCAGTATATACTTTGGCAGCCGGCGGATTAAAAGAGCTTAAAGATGTATATGATAAAATTATCACTAATAAGCAATTTTGGACTGAATCAAATAAAATTAAAAAGATTAATGCTACTTTGTCAGATAGCTGGAAGGATATCCAAAATAACTTTGAAGCAGTGAAAGCAGGGTTGCAAAATCCAAATATTGATGGTAGATTATGGTTAGAAGATTTTGACTATAAAAGTAACAAATGGAGAAAATGATGCAATATAAGTCGTTAAAAGAACGGAGTGGCTTATCAAAATTTATAATTAAATGTTCCAAAATAATTTTAACCATGATATTGGCTTTTTTGTTGATAGGTGTCTTCTATTTAAGTTGGCAAGAAAAACAGGATATAAAAAAGTGTATACAACAAGGAAATACTTTTGATTATTGCTATGACCTACATAATTGGTAAGGTTAAAATGAAATCTGCTTAAGCCTAATGTCAACAACCGAAAACCGTGCGTTTTATGACGTGCGGTTTTCGCATTTTAAAAGGAAAAATAAAATGATAAATTTTAAAGATGAAGATGAGCCGCAAAGCGAAACGGTGCGGCAAACTTTGGAACGGGTGGCGCGAGAACTGGGAGTGTTCGGAACAACTCCGACCAACAACATTACCCACTCGCCGCAATCGCCGATGCAACATCCGACAGCATTTGGCAGTTCGCCGAATTATTCTGCTACGGCGACGAACAATTGGCAGATTCAGCCGACAACAGCGGCGCCGCAAAACAGCAACACATTCGATAGCACTCCGCAATCGAACCAACCGACCGGTTTTACACCGTCGCAGGCACAAACGACGGAGCAAACTCCGGCGGAAGCAAATCAACCCGGACAGCCGTCTCCCGCCATGCAGGCGATTTATCGCTATTTAGCCAACACCTACGGTCAACAGAACCCGCAGATTACGGCACAGGTGCAAACATCGCCGGCGGTGCAACAGCCGACAAATAATATGCAAACGCAGATTAGAATGCCGACCGGTTCCGAACAGCAAATAACTTTGCTAAGGCCGCAACGACCGACAACTTGGAGTAAGTTTAAGGACTGGGCAGGAAACACCGGAGATGCAATGCAAGCCGGTGCCGTAGGCTATGCTTCCGGCACAACTTTGGGTAATTTTGACGAAGGAGTAGGTATAGCTACGGCGGTGGCAACCTTAAACCCAAATAACTACACAATGGCTCGCAATGCCATTAGAGAATTGCAAAAAGATTTACAACAACGCCATCCGATTATTTACGGCGGAGCTGAATTTGCTGGAGCAATGTTTACTCCGATGCATTTGGCAAAAGGAGAAAATTTTAAACAGAAAGCGTTTAATGCTCTAACCGACACCTTAAATGCTTCCACCGGATATGCCGAAAACTGGAACGATTTTGGAACTAATCTGGCGGTAAATGGAATTGCTAATACGGCGGGCTTGACATTTGATGCAATACCTTTCTTAAGGACTTTAGATAGCAGTACAGGGAAAAAATGCTAAGTGGCGGTAAGAAGTTTATCAAACAGGGAACAAATTCTTTTGCTGACAAAATGAAAAATACGTATTATAAAGAGGATGAAGAGGAAAAATACTACTAAAGAAAATAAACCTTGAAAGGAATAAGATATGGAAAAAGGGGTAATAAGAACAAAACTAATAGAGTTCATCGGTTATGCTATTATATTCGTTATCGCATTATTTGGTATAGAACTCTACGAATTGCATTTCATCGTACCTCTTTTTCCTATTCTTTTCCTGTTTGATTTGTGTCTTATCGTCGGATATCCGCTGTTTTTGCGATATGTTTTAAAAAAGAAATGGTTCGAGTGTTGCAAAGATAAATTGTTGCAAATAAAATATATATTATTACCGACATTGTTTTTAGAACTACTAGCGCTGTTTGTGGTTATAGTGTGCTATCCAAATGAAATATTACAAGCTTCGTAGCCAATAGAACGTAACAATGGAGCAGAATATGGAAAAAGAGGATAAAAAAGAAATTATAAAAAATAATATTTTTAAGTGTATCGATTTCATGCTCAACTTATTAATTGCATTTGGATTCTTTATAATAATTGTATTTCATATAACTGGTCCTTTTTTTCCTATTCTGTTTCTGTTTGATTTTTGCTTTTGGTTCGGACATCCGTTGTTTTTGCGATATGTATTAAAAAAGAAGTGGTTTGAGTGCACAAAGGATTACTATCTTAAAATAAAATATATTTTGCTTCCGTGGTTTATAATGGAACTCGTAGTATTATTATATTATCACAAAGCAACACTTTTTATCATAAAAATTGTTATGGAAAACAGCGACTAACAAAATGAAAAATACGCATTATAAGGAAAATTGGCAAGAACCTTTGCCGAGATGAAGGAAATTCCCGTGCCGAGTGAGAATTCGCCGAACCCGTTTGCCAATGAGATACAAAATTATTTATACGAACACGACGATTATAACTACAAACAACTCTACGGCAATACTCCGCCACCGAACCAACCGGCCGGATTTACATCTTCGCCGCCACAACCGACGAATCAAACTGCCGCGGCAACGCCAAATTAAAACAGCCAGCCGTCGCCCGCCATGCAGGCGATTTTTTTTTGTTTAAAAGCGGCAAAAAAGGCGATAAATCGCGTAAAAATCTGTTGCATTTTAGACATTTTTTTGCTATGTTAGACATAAAGAGAAACTCGGAGCGGTAACTATGGCTGAACGATACGAAAAATTTGAGCAAGACGGAACAACGTATAACCTTTACGATTTGCCGGACGGGTTTGTGATTAAGGGCGACTTGAAATTAAGCGGCTTCTATACCGAATTGCCGGATTTATCAAAAGTCATAGTGGAAGGGGATTTCAGGTGCGAAAATAACAGGTTAACCATACTGAAGGGAGCGCCGCAAAAGGTCGGCGGCAATTTTACTTGCGATAACAATGAATTAACCTCCTTAGAAGGTGCACCGCAAGAGGTTGGCGGTAGTTTTATTTGCAATAACAATAAATTAAACTCCTTAGAAGGAGCGCCGCAAAAAGTCGGCGGAGATTTTGTTTGCAATAATAGTTGGCTGACTTCAATCAAAGGTGCACCGCAAGAGGTTGGCGGGGATTTTATCTGCCATCATAACGGAGTGGAAACTTTGGAAGGCGGGCCGCAAATTGTGGGCGGAAATTATGATTGTCACAGCAATCTGCTGGTTTCCTTAAAAGGGGCTCCGCAAGTGATTAACGGCGATTTCGAATGCAGTTGCGGCGATTTGATTTCATTGGAAGGCGGGCCGCAAATGGTAGGTGGTAATTTTGAATGCGAAAGTAATAAACTCTCCACTTTGTTCGGTGCACCGCGCGAAGTCGGCGGACGTTTTAACTGTGCACGAAATGAACTTATTACGTTGCGGGACGCTTCGCAAAAGGTTGGCGGAGATTTTTGGTGTTCTGACAACAAATTAAAAACGCTTGCCGGATTGCCGGTATTAAATGATGAAAATGAGATTCATTGCGACTATAGTCTTGTAAAAAGGTATAATCTTGGTATTTTTGCCATCAGTTATAAAGATTTGGTCGCCAGTCAGACTTATCAAAATGATGTTAAAATAGAAAAATTGCGGCATGTGGACAGAGAAGGACGGCAGGAAGCGCAGGTTAAGCGTAATGCCGGATTTGCGGCGTTTAAGAAGCTTAAGACCAAGGAGCGGGAGTAAGAGGCATGGCGGAATTAAACGACAATTTTGAGTTTGAGCAGGACGGGAAGACTTATGACCTTTATAAACTGCCGGACGGGTTTGTGATTAAAGGCGATGTGAATTTATCCGACAGAGGTATGACCGAATTGCCGAACTTATCAAAAGTCTCGGTGGAAGGGGATTTTGATTGCTCTAACAATTTTCTTACTTCTTTGCGAGGCGCGCCGCAAAAGGTCGGCGGCAATTTTGATTGCTTCAATAATCAACTGACCATCTTACAAGGAGCGCCGGAATATGTCGGCGGAGATTTTGAGTGCTCTCATAACCATCTGACTGCCTTACAGGGGGCACCGCGCGAGATTGGCGGAAGTTTTAGGGGCTACAGTAATCAGCTGACCTCATTGGAAGGAGCACCGCAAAAAGTCGGCGGAGATTTCGGTTGCGGCGATAATCAACTGACCACTTTACAGGGCGCGCCGCGCGAAGTCGGCGGAGATTTTAATTGTAACAATAATCAGCTGACCTCTTTAGAAGGAGCCCCTAAGGAAGTCGGGGGGTATTTTGGTTGCAGCAGTAATCAGCTGACCTCCTTAGAAGGTAGTCCGGAGAAAGTCGGCGGGGACTTTATGTGTACCAATAATCGGCTGACTACCTTACAGGGGGCACCGCGCGAAGTGGGTGAAGATTTCAGTTGTAATGAAAATCAGTTGATTACTTTGCAAGGCGCACCGCGAAAAGTCGGCGGGTGTTTTTATTGCTACGATAATCGACTGACCACCTTAGAGGGAGCGCCGCAAGAAGTCGGCGGAGAATTCTATTGCCCGGATAACCCGGATTTATTCTCTTTGTTAGGATTACCAAAAATGCGGGAATACGGATATATATATTGCAATTATGAGGCGATGGAAAAATATGGTTGTGCGGAGCCGGAAAACGGCGGTGTCTGCTACCATGACCTGATTGCCAGCGCAAGATATCAGAGCGAATTATCCGCCTATAAGATTCGGCAGAAGAAAAAAGAAGAAAACAAAGTTACTCAGGTTAAATTCAAGGCCGGCTATGCCGCGTTCAAAAAGCAATTCAAACCGGCGGAGCGTGAGGAATAAGGAGTAGGCGTTATGGCAAAAAGTTTTTTGCAACAGTTAAAAGAAAAAGTCCAAAAGAAAGTGGGAATTGGTACTAAATTTCTGCCGTATGAACAAGACGGGAAAAGATATAATCTCTATGATATGCCCGACGGTTTTGTGATTGAGGACAGTATCGATATCAGCAGCAGGGGTTTGACCGAGCTGCCGGATTTATCCAAGGTTACTGTTACGGGAGATTTCAACTGCTCCAACAATCGACTGACTTCCTTAAAAGGCGCGCCGCAAAAGGTCGGCGGAAAGTTTGATTGCAGCTGTAATCAACTGACCACCTTAGAAGGGACACCTGAGAAAGTCGGCGGGGGTTTTCTTTGCGAACAGAATGCGCTGACTACCTTAAAGGGAGCTCCGCGCGAGGTCGGAGGGTGTTTTTGTTGTTATCACAATCAGTTGACCACGCTGGAGGGAGCACCGCAAAAAGTGGGCGAAGAGTTCAGTTGCCGCTTTAATTATTTGACTTCTTTGGAGGGCGCACCGCAAGAGGTTGGAGATGATTTTAATTGTAAAGACAATGAGCTGACTTCCTTAAAGGGAATACCACCGAAAATCGGCGGAAGTTTTTGGGGTAACGACAATGATCTTGCTTCGCTGGAAGGGGCGGTAACCGAGATTGAAGGAGATTTTTGGTGCCAGAATAATCGGCTTACCGAGTTAAAGGCATCTTCCGTGAAAATCGGCGGAGATTTTATTTGTGACAGCGAGGAATTGGAATCGTTTCTTGGGTTGCCGGTTATGAATGAACACGCGAAAATCTATTGCTCAAACAAAATATGCGCCAAATACGGTTTTCCGAGCAAGGGGGCGGATTTCGGTATAGAATACGGCGATTTGACGGATAGTACGGAATATAATAAAGAACTGGCACTACACAGAATTTCCGATAAAAAACGCGACGGCGAGCGGGATAAAAATGAAGCGGATATGCTGGAAAAAAGACGCGCCGGCTTTGCGGCTTTCAAAAAGAAACTGGCCGAAGAAAGAGAAAAGGAGTAACAGCTATGGCGGAATTAAACGATAAATTTGAGTTTGAACAAGACGGGAAAATCTACAACCTCTACGATTTGCCGGACGGTTTTGTGGTTGAGGGCAATTTGAGTCTGAGAAATAAACATCTGACCGAGTTGCCGGATCTGTCTGAAGTGGTTGTGAACGGGAACTTTGATTGCTCGTGTAACAATCTGACTTCCTTAAAAGGTGCACCGCAAAAAGTCGGCGGAAAGTTTGATTGTGGGCACAATATTTTTTTGGAATCGTTGTACGGAATATCGGAGATGGCGGAAGACGGCAAAATACATTGCAGCGGCGAGTTAAACGAACGCTACGGGTTTATTGAAGGCAAAGTAATCAGATACAAAGAGTTACTTGAAAGCTCAACCTATAAAACCGAGGCGCGTATTCACGAGATATTGAGCAAAAGACATACCAAAGAAAACGAAGCCGCAAAAGAGCAAAGACAAACGCAAATCAAAGCCGGCTATGCCGCGTTCAAAAAAATGAAGACTGAGGAGCGGGAATAAGGAGCAAGGCGATGGCGATATTAGACGATAATTTTGACTTTGAACAAGACGGAAAGGTTTATAACATTTATAACCTGCCGGATGGGTTTGTACTTAAAGGTTATGTCGATTTGTCGCAAAAAAATTTGACTGAGCTGCCGGATTTATCGAGAGTTACGGTTGACGGGGATTTTGATTGCTCAGAGAACAGACTTACCTCCTTAAAAGGAGCACCGCAAAAAGTTACCGGAGATTTCAGGTGCGACCATAATCAGCTGACTTTCTTAAAAGGAGCGCCGCAAAAAGTGGGCGGATATTTTTGGTGCCAACATAATCAACTGACCACCTTAGAGGGGGCGCCGCAAGAAGTCGGCGGAGATTTTTGTTGCTATGGTGATAGTTTATCATCGTTGTTCGGAATATCTAAAGTAGGAGGAGAAATAAAAGGCAGTTATTTATTGATAAAAGAATATGATTGTCGGAAATCGCCGGACTACGGTATTTATTATGCAGATTTGGTTGCCAGCGCGAAATATCAGAGTGAGCTGTCCGCAAATAAAATTCGGCAAAAGCATGAAAAATGGGTAAAGAAGGACGCCGATACCAAAGCAAAGCATCGAGCCGGCTATGCGGCGTTCAAAAAGAAGCAGGCCAAGGAGCGGGAATAAGGAGAGTAAGATGCTGAAAAAATTTTTGCGGCAAATAAAAGAAAAGCTGAGCCGGGCGACCAATCAAAATAAAACCGCGACCAAGATTGCGGTTAACGGTTACGAAGAAAATCTGACCTTTGTTCAGGACGGCGTAACTTATGATTTGTATCAGCTGCCGGCCGGGTTCGTGATTAAGGGCGATTTGGATATTGCCAATAAAGGTTTGAGCAAACTGCCGGATTTGTCGGGCGTAAGCGTTAAAGGGAGTTTCCTGTGTCACGGTAATAAATTATCCGATTTGCAAGGGGCGCCGCAAAAAGTCGGCGGAGATTTTATTTGCGATCATAATGTGCTCACTTCGTTAAAAGGTATATCGCAACAAATCGGCGGAAGTATAAATTGCAGCCATAACGAGTTGACTTCCTTAGAGGGTTTGCCGCGCGTGGTTAAAGGTTATTGCGATTTGTGCGGTAACCGCTTGACATCTTTGCAAGGCGCACCGGAGGAAGTAGAACGCGGTTTCGGTTGTTCCGCCAATTTGCTGACTTCCTTAAAAGGCGGACCGCGGAAGGTGGGGTGGAATTACATTTGCAAGAATAATAAGCTCACAACGCTTGAGGGGGCGCCGCAAGAAGTTGGTGATGATTTTATTTGTGACCATAATCAGCTCACTTGCTTAAAAGGGGCACCGCGCGAAGTTGGCAACGATTTTAATTGCGGCTATAATCAACTGACTTCCTTGGAAGGAGCACCGCAAGAGGTAGGCAGAAATTTTGTTTGTGAAACTAATCGTCTGACGGATTTACGAGGGGCACCGCAAGAAGTAGGCGGAGATTTTTGGTGTTATCAAAATGAGTTGACCTCTTTGGCGGGTGGGCCGAAGAAAGTCGGTAAAAGATTCTCGTGCAGCAAGAACAAGTTGACTTCACTTGAATGGGCGCCGGAAGAAGTAGGACATACTTTCTATTGCAGCGCCAACGAATTGATAACGCTCAAGGGCGCGCCGCAAAAAGTCGGCATGGGTTTCAGGTGTCCCGATAATCCGAATTTGCCGTCTTTGTTCGGAATATCCGGAATGACCGAAGACAGTAGAATATTTTGCGATGATGAGTTGATGGCAAAATATGATTGCCCGAATTCGGAAAATGACGGTATTTACTATAAAGATTTGATTGCCAGCGCCAAATATCAGAGCGAGTTGTCCGCTTATAAGATTCGGCAGAAAAAGCAAGAAGACAACAAAACTGCTCAGGCTAAATTCAAGGCCGGATTTGCCGCGTTCAAAAAGAAAAAGCAAACCGAGGAGCGGGAATAAACGGTGCCGCTGCGGCATCGTAAATCGGGCGTGCTAAAAACAGTCAGGCCAAGGTCAATATAATCGGGTTATTTTTCTCAACCGGCGTATCGCTTATTTTAATCGCTTCAAGCAAATATTTTTGAGCGCGCGCGAATTGTGCCTCGTCTTGATAATGCACGAGTGCCAGCGGGGCGGAAGCATCAACATAATCGCCGATTTGCGCAAAATTCGTATAGCCGGTAGCCAGGTCGAGTTTTTGCGTCGGAATGCTGCGTCCGCCGCCGAGTTCGATAATGCTCAGGCCGACGGCACGGGCATCCATGGCGCTGACATAGCCGCTTTTCTCGGCATAGATCGGCTTGGTGTGAGCGGCTTGCGGCAAATAGCGGCTGCTGTGCTCAACAAAGTCGGTCGGACCGCCCAAAGCCGCGACCATCTGCGCAAATTTTTCCAAAGCTTTGCCGGAGGTCAAAACCGTATCAATCAGCCGCGCGGCGGCATCTTTATCGGCGCAATGACCGCAAGCAACCAACAGCTCGGCGCACAGCGCTTTGGTAACCGCATCAAGGCGCGGATTGATGTTTTTGTTTTGCAAATATTCCAGCGCTTCGTTAACCTCAACCGCGTTGCCGGCAGTTGTTCCCAACACCTGATTCATATCGGTAATGATTGCACCGGTGCGGGTTCCGGCGCCGTTGGCCACCTCAATAATGGATTGCGCCAGGGTTTTGGCATCGGCAAAATTTTGCATAAAAGCACCGTTGCCGCACTTCAAATCCATCACCAGATATTCCAAACCGGCCGCCAGTTTTTTGGAAAGAATGGAAGCGGTAATCAGCGGAATCGATTCAACAGTGCCGCAAACATCGCGAATGGCATAGATTTTTTTATCCGCCGGCGCCAGGTTGCCGGTTTGGCCGATAATGGCGCAACCGACTTCTTTTACGGTGCAGCGAAACATGGTGTTATCCGCTTGGGTGTTATAACCGGGAATTGCCTCGAGTTTATCGACGGTGCCGCCGGTGTGGCCCAAACCGCGTCCGGCAATCATCGGCACATAAACATCGCAGGCCGCCAACAGCGGAGCCAACATCAGGCTGACCTTATCGCCGACGCCGCCGCTGGAGTGCTTGTCGACAATCGGTTTATCAAAATCCGCCCAATGCATAACTTCGCCCGAATCGCGCATGGCGAGCGTCAGGTCAATGGTTTCGCGCCGGTCCAGGCCGTTGAGAAAAATGGCCATGGTCATGGCGGCAACCTGCGTATCGTCAACCGTATGGTTACCGATTCCGGCGATAAATTCACGAATTTCCGCTTCGGATAAAGTTTCTTTGTTGCGCTTGCGGCGGATAATTTCCTGCGGTAACATTTTTATTCCTTTTCCATAAATTTGGTAAGCAACAGCGTGAGTTTTTGCGTAGCCTTTCCGACCTGTTGCAAAACTTCGCCGTGGTTTGGTTTATGCAAATCCATACCGGTAGCCAGGTTGGAAATTACCGAAACACCCATAACCTTCATCCCCAGCTGTACGGCGGAAATCACTTCCGGCACGGTGGACATACCGACCGCTTCAATATTGAACATCTGCAACATTCTGACTTCGGCCGGAGTTTCGTAGTTAGGGCCGGTCAGCATCATATAAACGCCCTGAAACACCGGTATTCTTTCTTCTTCCGCCACTTTCATGAAGCATTGCCGCATTTCAAAGTCGTAAGCGTTGCTCATATCCGGAAAATACGGTTCTTCGCAAACGCCGATAAGCGGGTTGGTACCGCTCATATTGATATGGTCGGCAATCAGCATAATACTGCCGGCCGGCATATACACTCTGAGCGAACCGGCGGCATTGGTAACAATCAGCCGCTCTACGCCGAGCCGCTTTAACACGCGTATAACCTCATAAATCATACGAACGTCGATACCTTCATAAAAGTGAAAGCGCCCCTGCATACAAATCACGTTATGCTTGCCCAGTTTGCCGACGCACATCTGCCCTTTGTGGCCGCTGACGGTCGGTGTCGGGAAAAACGGAATATCCGAATAAGGAATATACAGCGGATTTTCAATCGCTTCAACAACTCCGCCCAGGCCCGAGCCGAGAATCAATGCTGTATCGGGCACAAAGCCGTTCAGTTTTTCTTTTAAGTATTCATAAGATTTTTCAAGCATGTTTTACCTCTTTGGCGTTAAAGTTATGCGGCAGTAAATCAGCCAGCTTATAAGTTTTGATGTTGCCTTTTAAATCGGCACTGTGAACTAAGGTATCGGGCGTGCCGAATTCGGCGATTTTTTGCAGACAGTTACCGCACGGCAAAATATCGGCGGTGTCGGCAATAATCAGAATCTCGGCAAGGACGGTGTCTCCGCCGGCCACCATGGCGGCGATTGCGCCGGCTTCGGCACAGGTTCCGCACGGATAAGATATATTTTCCACATTGCATCCGGCATACAGTTTGCCGCTTCGGCTTTTTACGGCCGCTCCCACCTTAAAACCGGAATAGGGTGCATAAGCCATATTTCGTGAATGTTCTGCCAAATCATACAGTTGCTTCATATAATCCATTTTTTTGCCCCTAAGTAGAAAAATATGTTGATTTATTGTACGAATATTATACATTAAAAGTCAAGATTATCTTAATATCAATGGGAGAAGCGTTGATGAAAAAAATCATTTTGATATCTTTGGGTGTGATTATATTGGTGTTCGGATGCCTGGCCGCCTATGTTTCAATGATAGATTGGAACAAGCATAAAGACAGAATGTCCCGGCAAATTTCCGAGGTTATCGGTAAAAAAGTGGAATTTGACGGCAATCTGGAGGTTTCGTATTTTCCGCCGGTTATCTCGGCACAATCGGTAAAAGTTATCAATCCGCAGACCAATGACACCATCGCGCAAATTCCGCAACTCAAAACCGATGTGTCGCTTCTCTCCTTAATCAAAGGTGCACCTGATATTCAGACCCTGCATTTGGTGGATGCCGATTTGTGGGTGACGCTTGATGAAGAAGGCCGCAATAACTGGGTTCAGCAGGCGGCTTCTCCCGATTTTGTGGAAAACAACGGCTTTTTAATGAAAACGATTAATCTCAGCAACGCCAAGCTGCATTTTAACGATAAAACGCACAATATTCAGTTTGATTTAAGCGATTTTACCGCCGAAATTACGGCCAGCAGCGTGACCGGTCCGTATCGTTTGGACGGTAACTTTATGAAGGGCGAGGAGCGCTACGGTACGGCGTTTCAGATTGATGCCATATCGCAGCTCAACGATACCAATTTGATGTTTGTGGTTTTGCACCAGGGTTCGGAAAGCTATGTGCGTTATGACGGTCCGTACAATATGGGTACCAACACTTTTAAGGGCTTTGCCAAAGGCGATTTCAAACGCACGTCGGATTTTATCAATGCGATAGCGGGCGAAAAAGTGTTGCCGGAAGTGTATAATGTGCCGCTGCAATTTTCAACCGATGTTTCCATTGACGGCAAAAATATTGAATTGTCGCATTTTTCCATAGTGTTTTCGCAATTAATGGTAGGCTCGGGCGAAGTCGTAGTCAGCCAAACTCCGAAAGAAAACGGACAAATTCCGGTGACGGTCAAATATCAGTTGCGTGATTTGGATTTTCGGCCGCTGTGGACACAGATTAAGGAAAAATTCGCACAATATCAAAAAGGGGAAAAGTTTACGCCGAATTGGCCGTATGATGTTGATTATGACATTTCGTCGGTGCGGGTAATCATCAGCGACAAGCCGGAAGGCGTGCTTGAAAACGTCAGCATAAAAGGCCAAATCAGAAACGACGGCTTCAGCGTTGACGATTTTTATGCCGGTTGTGCCGGAAACATCGTGTTGAACGCCACGGGCAATCTGGTTGCCAACGAAGGAGTACCGCTTTGCTCGCTCAACGTTGTTGCCGACGGCCGTAACTTTCGCAGTATGATTAATTCTTTCGGCTTTAATTTGGAAGCGCCTTCGCAGGGAGCTTATCAAACCGGTAAGATCAAGGCCAGCGCCAAAATAACTCCGAGCGGTATTCAAATTGAAGAATTAACTTCTACCATTGATAAATCAAGCGTAAAAATGTCGGCGGACGCGGCATTGTTGACCAATGCTTATAATATTGTCATCAAGGCCGACAGATTAAATTTGGATAATTACATTTTCGCACCGGGGCAGGATATGCCGAAAGATTTGGAAACGGCGCTGAAATTTGATTTGAACGGATTGGCAAAGTTGCAAAACAAAAGCGTGCACTTGCAGGCCGATGTCGATGAGGCGGTTTTCCGCGGTGCCGCAATCAAAAAACTGCAACTTGATGCCCAATATGCCGACGGCGCTTTGAACATAGTCAAAGCAACGACCGACGATGTTTTGGGCACTTCGGCGGATATGACGGCTGTTGTGGAAGATATAAAGAGTTCTAAACCGCAGATAAAGGAAATGTCGTTTAATTTGAGGTCGCCGGATTTGTTGCCGCTGATTAAAAAAATGGCGCTTCCGTTGCCGGAATGGCCGCTGTTTTCGCAGAATAACACGACCGTAAACGGCAATTTGAGCGGCGACTTTAACCATATAAACCTCAAAATCAACGCGTTGGTCGGTACCGACAGCTTTGATTATGAAGGTTCGATTCAGGGGGCCGACGATAAGACGCAGTATAACGGCGATTTTGTTATTAAAACCACACGCCTGGAACAGCTTTTGAATAAAGTCAATATGACCGGTGCGGAAAAATCTTTCCGCGGTGCATTTAACGGCAAGGCGCACATCCGCGGCCGGAAAGATAATTTAGCCCTGGAAGAAATGGAGTTTCAGTTGGGCCCTTCGCAATATGTCGGCAAAATTACCGTGAAAAAAGATAAAACCTGCGCGATTAAAGGCGAGGTGAGTGTTAACGAGTTGAATTGGGCGCAGTTTATCAAAACCCAAAAAGATAAGAACACCGTGCCGCCGGCAGCGCCGACCGGCGGAGATACTTTCATCTCAAAACCTAATCTGAGCAAAGATCCGTTTGATTTCAGCATTTATCGTGATTTGGATTTGGATATTGCTTTGACCACGCAAAAGAGTATTTACGGCGACTTTTCCGCGGATAATCTCAAGTTCCGCCTCATCGGCAGCAACGGCACGATATTGTTGCAGAATATTGCGGCATCTTCCGCCAATGCTTCGGTTGTCGGCAACGTTAAAATAGATTATGCGCAGACACCTAAGATGGCGGGTACTCTGAACTGGAGCAAGGTGAAAGTCAATGAGTTGGGCGGAAGCATATATACACTCTCAACCGACGATATGGCACTCGGTTTGGATTTTGAAACGTCGGTACAATCTCTTGACAGCATTATTTCCGGATTGTCGGGAACGGCAAAAGTCAAAACTTCCAACCTGAAAATAAAGGGTATTGATTTGGTCGCCATAGAAAAAGATTTGGCGAAGCGCGACCGTTCTAAAGGGTTGTTCCAGATGGTGCAGGAAAATCTGCAAAAAGGAACAACGACGTTTTATCCGATCAATGCGACGGTGGCGATTAAGAACGGGGTGCTGGCTTTGGAAAGTATCGCTCTGAAAAACGAGCACACCAACGCGGTGCTGAGCGGAAAAGTCAATTTGAAGGATTGGCGTATTGATACCACGGTTAATGTCAAATATCCGCTGTTGACCGACATACCGGCGTACAGTTTTGAAATGACTACCGCGCTGAACAAGCCGATAGTCGATATATCCGTTGGCGATATTGCCCACAAATATGATGCCTATTGGGATAAGCTGGCGCAAGAGGAACAGGCGGAAAAAGATAAGGTTAAGCAAGCCAAGGACGAGCATGCCGGACAGGTAAAACTGCAGGCGATTAATCTCGGCAACAGAGTAGAAAAAATAACGACTTCGGCCAAGAGTTATGCCGATAAAAAAATCGTCGAAAGTAACGTATTCAAATATCAGGCGAAGATTGATCGTTTAACCGATGTACACCGCTTGTTGCAGGAAACACAGGGTAAGCTCAATCAACCGGATATTACCAACGAAGCAATTTCGCAAATCGAGCGTCAGCTACAGGTTACGCGACAGGAAATCGATATTATCGAGGGCGAGGTAAAAGAATATTTGGCGGCTGACATCAATCAGATTATGGAAGCCGGACGCGCCGAAATGGATAAAGAAAACAAGAACTGCACCGACAGTATGGAAAAGTTTGAGGCTCAGCTCGGCTCGGCCGCGGAAAAGCTTGAAAAGATAAATTCTAAGCGCTATTTAAGCGACAACAAGGAGATAAACCGCGAACACGAAATGGCGCTGAACAATATCAACACCGCCGGCGGAATCTACAGCGATTACAGTACACAATACGAGAAAATCAAGGATATGCCGAATAATACGGGAAAAGTGGACACGATAGCCAATCTCAACAAGATGTTGCAACAGCTGAAGAATCAGTGCACTTTGATTGCTGATGCGCAGAAGTCGGCCGAGGAAATGATAAACAAAATCGTAAACGAGCGTCAGGCCGTTTATGATAAGGAACGGCGCGCTGCCGAGAAAAAGCGTTTGGCCGAAGCTGCCGAAGACGCCAACAACCTGTTGGCGGAGAAAAAGAATCCGGAACCGGAAGAACCGATTGCAGTTGTTCCTGAAAATAAGGGCGTTGACGACAGCAAGAAGAATGAGACCGCGGATGATAACAAGTCCGCCGTTGAAGCAAAAGTTCCGACAAAGGAAGGCGAAAAAGGAGAAGTCAAAACTGATGAAAGCGTGGCAAAACCTGCCGAGCCGCTTATAAAGCAAGTATCCCCTGCGGGGGTGAGTGCGCCGAGCGGTATAATTATTCGCTCGTACGATGTGCCGAAAACCGAGCCGGAAACACCGAAAACAAGTTCGGGAATTCTGCGTCCGGTTGAAGGAGCAATACAAAAACCGAGCGGAACCATTATTGTAAAGTAATAATAAATTTTAAAAGGAGAATATAATGTTTAAAAGTCCAGAGGTATGTGTTTTACCGGTGGCGGGTTTGTCGACCCGCAACCTGCCGACCACCAAAGTTTTGCATAAAGGATTTATGACGCTTAACAATAAGCCGGTAATTCAGTATGCCGTTGATGCGTGTGCGGAGGCCGGTATCAAAGAAATCGTGTTTATTTACAGCGATGATGCCTGCAAAAATATGTTTGCAAAATATTATGCGCCGGCACCGGAGTTGGAAGCGCATCTTAAGGCAAAGCACAAAGACGATTTATTGAAAAGCCTGTTGGATATTATTCCGGCTGGCATGAAGTTCTCTTTTGCCTGCCAAAACGAGCCTAAAGGCAACGGACACGCTATTTTAATGGCCAAAGACATAATCGGTGACCGCGATTTTGCAGTGATGTGGGTGGATGATGTTTACATCAACCTGCACGGCGACGGCGTTTTGAAGCAGTTATGCGATGTTTATACCGAAAGAGGCGGTATTGTGGAAAATATTATGGAATGCCCGCGTGAAGAAATGGTGCGTTACGGCGCCTTAATCGGGGCCAAGCGTGACGGTAACATCGTCAGAGCTTCCGGTTTGGTAGAAAAGCCGAAGTTGGAGGAAGTGCCTTCCAATTATGCCTCGATGGGCCCGTACGTTATTCCGAATGTTGTTCTGGATATTTTGCCGGAAGTTACCAAGGGCTCCAACGGCGAAATCAATCTGACCGATGCCCTGAATTTGGCCGCCATACGCGGTACGCCGATTTACGGTGTTTTGACCAAGGGAATGCGCTTTGATTGCGGCACCAATGTCGATTTGCAAAAGGCCGATATTAAACTGAGCCTGATGAACAGCGGCGAGTTGCGTGCTTATACCCGCAATTTGCTGGATACGATGGATATTTAATCGTTAGAGTCAGACACAAAAAAAAGAGTTCCGTGAAGGAACTCTTTTTTTGTACGATAATTTATCGCTTTATTCTTGCGGGGCTTGCTGCGCCGGAGCCTGCTGAGGCGCCGGTGCCGGTTGTTGAGCCGGAGCTTGCTTGTTGTCATCTTCTTCCGCATCGAGTTTCGGATTAATCAGAACATCGATCAGCTTCGGATAAGCAAATTCTTCGGAGCACGGAACCGTAAATTCGGCACGGGTACGCGGAGCCATTTCCCACGCATCGGCGGTACCTTCGGCCACGCTCTTGCCGGTCGGGCCGTAGAATACCAACTTAACCTTAATGTGTTCGTAGTGGTTGTTGGTGCCGTTTTCAATGTATCCGCAGGCGGAAGCATTACATTTTTTCAAATCATAAACGCGCAAACCGTCTTTTTCGTAGGCGTTGTTGGTAATATAGGCTTTACCCGATTCTTCAACCTCAGCGCCGCCGGACGGCGAAAAGATGAAGTACAAACCCAATAAAACCACAACCAATATGGCAGTCAGCGGAATTTTGCGGCCTTTGACTTCAATATATCTGCCCTTAAGGTTGTTGACATAAAAAGCCTTGGTCAGCGGCCATAATTCGCATATGGCAGAGCCGACCTTACCTTGTTTCAGCAAGCTGAAAAAGTTTTTACAATGATCCCATGTCTTCATGGTTTCTTCAATAGTGTCATTTTGGTTAGTCATGATGCATCCTCTAAATATTTACATTTTCTTTATGCTAGCGCAAAAGTCTTGATAAATTATTAATATATGCGTTTTCCGCTGCGATTATTTTACGGCGTATCAAACAGCGGTATTCCGCGCGTCAAACGTACTCGTTGCGTTTCGATGGTGGTTGCCAGATTTAACTTTCCGCTCTTGATAATACCGCGAACCTGGTCGCCGGCGGAAGTATCCGGGTTGGCAAACACATATTCAATCTTCGGACGTTTCGGCACTCCCACCAAGGTTTGGTGCAACACGCCCAAAATACCGTTGCCCACCAAATCGTACGACATTTCTTCGGAAATACCGCTGGCGGCGGCATATTTAACTACCGAGTGTACGGCATCGGTAACCGTTGCCGCGTGGATTGAAGATAATACCAAGTGACCGGAAATGGCGGCACGCAAAGCTTCGGATGCAACGTCAGGGTCACGAATCTCGCCCAAATAAACATAACGCGGTTTGGAACGAAGCATTGACTTTAAGCCGTTTTGCCAAGAGCCGCCCGGAGGTGTCATCTGTTTGCAAATACCCAGCTCGCCGTTAATGGTTTCATAAGTGCCGTCGAGCGGCATTTCAACCGGGTCTTCCAACGTAAAGGCATAGCCGCCTTCACGCACCAGCCACTCGCGCAAAAGCGAAGAAAGCGTGGTGGTTTTACCCGAACCGGTGGTGCCGGCTACGAGCAACAATCCCGAGGCATTACTCAAAGAAATAAGATAGCGCAACAGACGTTCATCAATTCCGAGCTTGTTGATATCAGGTATGGAATGCGGCATTTTACGGGCGCAGAATTGTTCGCCGTCAATGGTGACCGTTCTTTCAACACGATAGTTACGTCCTTTATAGCGGAGCAAAAAGCTCGGGTTGGAACCGTCATAAGTGTCTTTAAGTGCCTGATAAAATTCTTCATAATCATCCGGATGCGTCGGAACTAAACCGCTCTGCGTCTTCTGCCCCCAAATATAGGCAGTTCCGTCCGGAATGATGTAAATATCGGAAAAGTCCGTATCGTTTACTGTTGCCATATCTATAATCCTTATAAAAATTGAAACTGGTTGTATCGTAAAATCTTTTTTTTAATTATGCTATATCCGTGAAAGTTATCCACAGAAAAAGCACGGCAAAATACCGTTTAGCTCCCTAAATAATCATTAGTTTCCTTTGGGAAACCACTTGTGTATAAATTTAAATGTTTACGCTCGGCGTGCCCGGTGTTAGCTTTATAGGCGTGAGTTTAATAAAGTAACACAAGAGAGGACTAATGAAAAAACTTTATTTAATGACAGCTCTTGCCGCAATTTTGGGCGCACATAATGCCAATGCGGCCGGCTATCAACTGAACGAATTTTCTACAACCAACTTGGGCCGTTCGTTTGCCGGTATCGGCGTGGTCGGCGATGACTTTTCCGCTCTGGGGTATAACCCGGCCGGTATGACCGCACAAAAACGTTCCGGCGCTCAAGTCGGTTTGACTTTAACCGAAATTGCCGCTAAGGCCAAAAGCGAGCAGGGTACCGATAAGATGGATTATTTTGTACCGCTGCCGAGCGTTATGGGACAATATAATTATAACGACAAAGCTTTCTTCGGTTTGGGTATTTATGTTCCGTACGGACTTTCCACCAAATATAAGCACGACAGCCATGTGGCAGAATCTTTGGGCGGTGCACGCAAGTCCGAATTGGAAGTTATCGATACCAACTTCTCGGCCGCTTATCGCTTTGATATGGGCTTATCACTCGGTGCCAGCGCTATCTTGCGTTACATCAAAGGTCAGCTGACCAGCAACCTCAATGCCAATAATCCGTACACCGGTGAAATCGCAAATTTGGGTTATAACGATTATCGCGTTAAAGGTTGGACCCAATCTTGGCAGCTCGGTGCAATGTATGATTTCGATGAAAATACCCGCGTCGGCTTAGCTTATCGTTTTAAGAGTACTCAACATGCGCACGGTAAACAATATATCTATATGAATGAGATGGGACAGATGTTTACCAGAATGGACGAGTTCAATCGTTACGATACCATGGCTGACCCGGAATTGCCGGCAAGCTGGATTCTTTCCGGTTATCATAAATGGAGCGATAAGTGGGCAACCGAAGCTACCGTTAAATATATTCAATGGCACCGTTTCTACACGTTCCCGTGCAAGGCTTCCGGTTCTCCGCTTAACGGCGGCAACTATGATGTGGAATATCGCTGGAAAGACTCTTGGACTTTTGCTCTCGGTCAGGAATATTATGCCAACGAAAATTGGACCTTCCGTGCCGGTACCGCTTGGGACCAAGCACCGACTGCCAACAACAATTTCCGTACCAATCGTATTCCGGATTCCGACCGTATTTGGCTCTCTGCCGGTGCCAGCTACACCACGGGCCATCATCAAATCGATTTGGGCTATGCCTTCTTGACCATGATGCACGGTCGTGTTCGTGACCACTATCAGGGCGGTGACTTAGACGCAAAATATCACAACCATAGTAATATGTTTGCTTTAACATATCAATATAAGTTTTAAAATCCGTATAATGGGTAACTACTTGGGGTTTTTCTCCTCGTGTACTTCTTTTGTACACGTCGCCGGAGGAACAAAAACAACCTCAAAATGTTGTTTTTGGACGACGGGCGAAGACCACTTAATGAGCCGGAACGGAAGCGACGGCGAATTTAGTGGACGAGTGACCGAAGCAAGCCGTAGGCGTAGCAAGAAAAAACCCCTTCGTATTTACCGCATTATCCGGATTTTCAGTAGGAATGTGCCTGTTTTGTTATGTACCTTTTTCGTACACCGCGCAAACAGACTTCCGTCGTATTTACCGCGTTATCCGAGTTTTTTGAGTGTGTGGCGCCAACCCGCTTGTTGATTAATCTTTTTGACTTGCTTGACATTCGACGTGTTTCGGATAAACTGAGCGGCGAATTGGGGAAAATTTATGGTAAAATTAATCACTCCGGCTGAAGCAGTCGCGCTATTTAAAAATAATCAAACCGTCATGGTCGGCGGTTTTTTAAACTGCGGTTCGCCGGAGCTGGTGATTGATGAATTGCTCAAAACCGACCTTTCGGGTTTTACGCTGATTGCCAACGACACCGGAGAAGCCGACACCAATCGCGGCAAATTGGTTTGCGCCGGCAAAATCAAAAAAGCCATAGTGTCACATATCGGCACTAATCCCGAAACCGTACGTCTTTATAATGAAGGAAAAATAGAAATTGACCTGCAACCGCAAGGTTCGTTGGCCGAGCGGGTGCGTGCCGGCGGCGCCGGTTTGGGCGGAATTTTGACGCCGGTCGGTGTCGGTACCGAGGTTGCTGAAGGCAAACAAATCATCGCGGTGGACGGTAAAGAATATTTATTGGAAACTCCGCTTAAGGCCGAAATTGCTCTGGTTTATGCCACTTATGCCGATAAGTTCGGAAATTTGGCTTTTCACGGTTCTACCCGCAACTTTAACGCATTGATGCCGCCGGCTGCCGAGGTGGTCATTGCCGAGGTTGAGCATATCTCCGACGAACCGTTGAATCCGGATAATATCGCGGTGCCGGGGATTTATGTCGACTATCTGATTGACGGAGGCCATAATGGAGCTCTCTAAGGAACAAATGCAGGAAATTATTGCCCGTCGCGTGGCACAGGAATTTAAAAACGGCGATGTGGTTACGCTCGGTATCGGTTTGCCGACCAAGGCAGTAAAATATCTGCCGCAGGGGGTTAATATCATAATTCAATCGGAAAACGGCGTTTTGGGAGTTGGCGGATATCAGGACGATACAACGCGCGATTGCCATATTATCAATGCCGGCGGGGTTGGTGTAACACTTAATCCCGGCGGTTGTTTTCTCGACAGTCTGGCCGCTTTTTCCATGATGCGCGGCGGTCATATCGATATTACGGTTTTAGGGGCGTTGCAGGTTGATGCCGCGGGAAACCTGGCTAACTGGTGTATTCCGGGCAAATATACTCCGGGGATGGGCGGTGCCATGGATTTGGTGGTGGGCACCAAGCGGCTGATTATTGCAATGGAACACACGGCCAAAGGGGCGCCGAAAATTATGCAAAAATGCACTCTGCCGCTGACGGCGGTGCACAAAGTAAACCGTATCATTACCGAAAAAGCGGTGTTTGATGTTACGCCGAACGGTTTGGTTTTGCGCGAAATCAGCCCGTATTCTTCGCTTGAGGATATCCGCAATACTACTACAGCCGACTTTGCGCTTGACCTGAAATAATATTTGACAAAAAATAACGAACGTGTTAAAATCCTTGCATAACAACAAAAAATCGAGGAAAAAATGGCTAATGTTTCGGTGATTTTGCCGGCATATAATTGCGGAGAATATATCAGGCACACAATTCGGTCGGTGCAAAATCAGGACTACCGAAATTGGGAGATGATAATCATCAACGATGCTTCCACCGACAATACCGCGGCGGAAATAAAAGCGTTTGCCGACGCCGACCCGCGTATCAAAGTCATTACTTTGCCGGAAAATCAGGGAGTGGCCGCGGCACGCAACATCGGAATTTCGCAGGCCGAAGGGCGTTTTTTAGCCTTTATTGATGCCGATGATTTGTGGGGCAAAGCCAAACTTTCCAAGCAAATATTTTTTATGCAAAAACACGACGCCGCTCTTTCGCATACGGCTTTCGGGTTTATCGATAGCGAGGGTAATATGGCAAAACAGGGGCAAAGCGGTGTTGATGAAGAAATTGATATGAAAGCTTATATGAAAACCTCGCAAATCCGTATGTCATCGGTGATGATTGACCGCAAGCGGATTAAAGATGTGCATTTTCCGGCAGACAGAAAAATATGCGAAGACGCGCGTTTATGGATGGATTATTTGCGCTCCGGCGAGCATTTTTACGGCTTGAATGAGGTGTTGATGCTGTATCGTGTGCGGCCTAATCAGTTGAGTCGGCGCAAAGATAAAATGGCCTGGGCGGCATTCAAACGCTATATGGGCGAAAAAAGCCTGTCGCCGGCGGAGCGTGTTTCCTGCTTTGCGCATTATGCCTGCAGCGCCCTGAAAATCTGGAAACCGAAGAACAATGTCGATATAAAATATATCAAAGAGAATTTTAACTGCCGCTAGTTTTTGCAGAGCTTATTTAAGTGTAATGCCGCCGGTTTTTCGGGCGGCGTTTTCGGTTTTAAAATATTGTTTATAAATCGTTGTTTAACGTGGTATTGGCGCAATATTCCGCGTAAAATACAAGCCGTAAAAATATGGAAGGACCAGATTATGAAGGGAATATTACTTGCCGGCGGCAGCGGTTCGCGCCTGTATCCGCTGACCAAAACCACCTCTAAACAACTGTTACCGGTGTATGATAAGCCGATGATTTATTATCCGCTGTCAACACTGATGTTGTTCGGAATAAAGGATATTTTGATTATATCTACCCCGCAGGATACGCCGAATATCGAAAAATTGTTCGGAGACGGTAAAATGCTGGGGCTCAATATAAGCTATGCCGTGCAGAACGAGCCTAAAGGGATTGCCCAGGCATTTACCATCGGTGCCGACTTTATCGGTAATGAAGATGTTTGCCTGATTTTGGGAGATAATATTTTCTATATGGGTCAACAATTCCACATGTTCAGAGAGGAAGTGGCCAACAACCAGGGCAAACGCGCCACGATTTTTGCACATCACGTATCGGACCCGGAGCGTTTCGGCGTGGTGGAGTTTGATAAAGATAATCACGTGCTTTCAATCGAAGAAAAACCGAAAAATCCGAAATCAAATTATGCTTCGGTCGGCTTGTATTTTTATCCGGCCGATGTGGTGGAAAAAGCGTGCAGATTGCAGCCTTCGGCGCGGGGAGAACTGGAAATCACCGACTTGAACAATATGTATTTGCAAGAAAAGCGCCTTAATGTGGTGGTAATGCCGCGCGGTAATGCCTGGCTCGATGCCGGTACGCCGGACAGCCTGATGGATGCCGGTCAGTTTGTGCAGATTATCGAAAAGCGGCAGGGGTTGAAAATTGCCTGTATTGAAGAAATTGCCTATCGCCGCGGCTTTATGAACGATGAGCAGATGTTGGCGCATATCGCTTCGTTGAAAGACGGCAATTATAAGAATTATTTGCAAAAAGTGTATGAGGAAAAACATGAGTTTTAATTTCATCAAAACGGAAATAGAGGGAGTTTATATCGTAGAACCGCGGATTTTTGAGGATGCGCGCGGCTATTTTTTTGAGAGCTATAACGAAGCGGAATTTATCAAAAACGGCATAACCAATCGCTTTATTCAGGATAATCAATCCAAATCAAGCTACGGGGTAATCCGCGGATTGCATTGTCAGCTCGGAGAACACAGTCAGGCCAAACTGGTGCGGGTTTTGCAGGGCAAAGTTTTGGATGTGGCGGTAGATATTCGTAAGGGTTCGCCGACTTTCGGTAAATACGTGGCGGTGGAATTGTCGGCGGAAAATCAGCGCCAGTTATTTATTCCGCGCCATTTTTTGCACGGATTTTCGGTTTTGAGCGAAACGGCGGTGTTTGCTTATAAAGTAGATAATCCGTATTGCAAAGAAGCGGAGTTCGGTATTCGTTACGACGACCCGCAAATCGGGGTTGATTGGCGGGTGCCGGCTGATAAAGTGCTGACTTCGGAAAAAGACAGAATTGCGAAAGGATTGAAGGATGTTCCTGATAACGGGTAGTAACGGCCAACTCGGTACCGAACTTTCCAAGCTGCTGCCGGAAGCGCTTTTGACCGATGTTGCCGATTTGGATATTACCGACGAGGCGGCGGTTAAGGCTTATGTTGCGGCGCATAAGGTCGATACCGTTATCAACTGTGCGGCATATACGGCGGTGGACAAGGCCGAAGATGACGAAACTTTGGCGGCAAAAATCAATATTGACGGACCGCGGAATTTGGCAAAATCAGGGGCTAAAGTGGTGCATATTTCGACCGATTATGTGTTTGACGGTTCGGGACATAAGCCGTATCGGCCGGAAGATGCGGCAAATCCGCTGTCGGTTTACGGGCGCACTAAATTGGCCGGAGAAAACGAGGTACTGAAGTATGCCAAAGAAGCGGTAATTATTCGCACGGCGTGGCTTTATTCGCCGTACGGCAACAACTTTGTGAAAACCATGCGCCGTTTGGGAGCGGAACGCGAGAGCCTGAACGTGGTGGCGGACCAAATCGGTACGCCGACCTATGCCGCCGATTTGGCTGCGGCGATTGTGCGGATTTTGCCGCAGATGAATGCCGCTAATAAAGGCGTATATCACTTTACTGACGAAGGAGTATGCTCGTGGTATGACTTTGCCCGCAAAATTATGGAATTGTCGGGGCTGAAATGTCAGGTTAAGCCGATACCGTCATCGGCATATCCTACCAGAGCCGTTCGGCCGTTTTACAGTGTGCTTGATAAGAGCAAAATAAAACAAACGTTCGGGATTGAAATCGAACATTGGGAAGAAGGACTAAAACAATGTCTAAAGCAATTATGATTACCGGCGGTGCCGGATTTATCGGTTCTAACTTTGTGCCGTATTTTTGCGAAAAATATCCGCAATATCAAATAATTAATGTGGATAAGCTGACTTATGCCGGCAATTTGGATAATTTGCGCGAATGTCAAAATATGCCGAATTATACTTTTATTGAGGCGGATATTTGTGATGCCGAAAAAATGGAGGAATTGTTTGCCGAGTACGATATCCGCGGGGTGATTCATTTTGCGGCGGAAAGCCATGTCGATAATTCGATTAAGGGACCGCGCGCATTTATCAACACCAATATTATCGGCACGTTCAATTTGCTTGAGGCGGCACGCAAACATTGGATGGAGGCGCCGCATAAGGTTAAACCGGGGTATGAAGATTGCCGTTTTCATCATATTTCTACCGACGAAGTTTACGGCGCGCTCGGGGCAGAAGGATTTTTCCGCGAAACCACGCCGTATGCGCCAAACTCGCCTTATTCGGCCAGCAAGGCAAGCTCGGATTTTTTGGTGCGGGCCTACCACCACACTTTCGGGATGAACGTGACGACTTCGAACTGCTCCAATAACTATGGGCCGAAACAGCATCACGAAAAGCTGATCCCGCATATTATTGCCAATGCCTTGGCGGAAGAACCGCTGCCGATTTACGGCAAGGGCGAAAATGTGCGTGATTGGCTGTATGTGTTGGACCATTGTAAGGCGATTGATTTGATTTTTCATACCGGAAAAGCCGGTGAAACCTATAATGTCGGCGGCCACAACGAACGCAGCAACATCAACATTGTTAAACAGATTTGTGCGCTTTTGGATGAGCGCAAACCGCGCGCCGGCGGCAAAAAATATGCCGAACTGATTACGTTTGTGGCAGACCGCGCCGGACACGATTTTCGTTATGCCATCGACGCTTCCAAGCTGACCGACGAACTCGGTTGGCATGCCGACGAGAACTTTGAAACCGGTATTGTCAAAACGATAGATTGGTATTTGCAAAACAGATAATTTATTTGGGGGACTAAGATAGTGATAAAATTCAATAATCCATTATTTACCGAGCATTCAACGGAGTATGTGGCCGACGCTTTTGCGCAAAAACACGTTTCCGGCGACGGTAAATACACCAAATTGTGCAACGAGTATATGCGTCAAAAATTAGGTTGCAGAGAAGCTTTGCTGATGCATTCCGGCACGGCGGCGCTGGAAGCGGCGGCGATTTTGGCCGATTTGCAACCGGGCGACGAAGTGATTATGCCGTCGTATACTTTCTGCTCCACGGCCAATGCGTTTGTGTTGCAGGGAGCGGTGCCGGTGTTTGTCGACATCAGACCGGATACGCTCAATATTGACGAGCAGAAAATTGAGGCGGCGATAACCCCTAAAACCAGGGCGATTGTGCCGGTGCATTATGCCGGTGTCGCTTGCGAAATGGATACCATAAACGCGATTGCCGCCAAACATAATTTGCTGGTTATTGAAGATGCGGCGCAGGCTTTTGATGCTTATTACAAAGGAAAACCGCTCGGGACTTGCGGGGATATGGGATGTTTTTCATTCCACGAAACCAAAAACATTATGTCGGGTGAGGGCGGTTTGTTTGTGACCGATGATGCCGAATTGGCGGAGCGAGCCGAGATTGTGCGCGAAAAAGGCACAAATCGCAGCAAATTTTTCCGCGGGCAGGTGGATAAATACACCTGGGTGGATAAAGGTTCGTCGTATTTGCCGAGCGATATAGTGGCGGCCTATCTGTATTCGGTTTTGGAAAAGGCCGATGAAGTTCAGGCCAAGCGTCGGCAGATTTGGCAGCGTTATTATGAGGCTTTTGCCGAAGCCGAGGCTGAGGGCAAGGTGCGTCGGCCGATTATTCCGGCGGAGTGTTCCAACAATGCGCATATGTTTTATCTGCTGCATAACGATTTGCAAACGCGTACCGATTTTATCGCTTATTTGAAAGAAAATGAAGTGGCGGCGCCGTTCCACTATATTCCGTTGCATTCGGCACCGGCGGGGCAAAAGTTCTGTCGCACGCCTTATCCGATGCCGGTTACCGATAAGGTTTCCGAAACATTGGTGCGTTTGCCGCTGTATTATGATTTGAGCGTTGCGGAGCAAGACAAAGTTATAGCGCTTTGCCGAGAATTTTTGGAGAAACTATGAAAATATTTGAAATAACGGACGGCAGCGTCAAAATTTGCGGGTGGAGTGCCCTTAAAATCAAGTATAAAAACGGACGGAGCAAATTTTATGCTTTCGGTTTGCCGTTGTTTAAAATTAAAAGTGATTTGGATGCCGTGCGCGCCGATTTTGCAAAAAATGCCGATTTTGACGTGCGGCACCTGGATAAGCGTATTGATGAAATCGTCGCGACCTACGAAAATATCGAGGGCTGTATATCAAACCCGCAACGCGTGGCGTTTTTGGCGACCAAAATTTATGATATGGGCGGGCATACCAAGTGGATGCGCGATATGCAGAAAACTTTGGCCCCGCGCTATGAAGAAACGCTGTTTCTGACTACGACGGTTACTTCGCGCAAGGCAGCCCCGCAGACTTTGGATTATTTGCGGAAAATATCAAAGATTAAAAACTTTCGGCAGTTTTCCTGCTCGGAGGAAAAAAATGTTCGTGAGATTTATGATGGTATTGTAGCGTTTGCACCGCGGGCGATATTCGTGTTTATTCATACCGACGATGTGGTGGCAACGGCGGTGTTGGCGTTGATAAAGCGGCATACGAACATTAAGATTTTCTTTGTTAACCACGCTACGCACCGGCCGGCTCTTGCTATGTCTTTTGCCGATTTGGTGCTCGAAGAAACTCCGAGTTCGGCTTATGTTACGCAAAATTTGCGAAAGATTCCGCAGACGCATATTGTCGGGCTTATCTCCAAGCCGGAGGAGGAAAATCCGCAGTTCAGCGCCGGGCAAATTGCCGAAATGCGGCAGAAGATGGGGATTCCGCAAGGCAAGTTATGCACTTTGTCCGGCGCGGCCAGTTATAAGTTTTTTGATACCGACGGTTCACGCTATTTTGAGATGGTTAAAAAACTTTTGACCGAGCATGACAACGTCTATCACGTAGTAATCAGCGAAATGCGGGATTTTGAAGCGCGAATCGTGCAAGAAATGTTTGCCGACTCGCCGGTTAAAGAACGCCTGATTCTGTTGCCGTATCAAAAGAATTATGAGCTGGCCTTCAAAAGCGCCGATTTGTTTATCGACAGTTTTCCGATGTCTTCGGCTCTGGCGTTTATTGATTTAATGCGGCTTAAAGTGCCGTATGTGGTAAAAATCAATACCGAAAATGCCGCGCTGTCGTTTCATGAATATCAGGCGCCGGATTTTCCGTATATGTATGAAACGGTAGAGCAGATGTATGCCGGAATCGAGGAACTGTTGGCCGATGAAGCAAAACGCACGGCGATGGTGGAGCAAAATTATCGGCATTATCTTGATAAATATGAGCCGAAAGCGGCCGACAGAATATTGCAAAAAGTGCTTAATTGCAGCGATTTTACCGAACTTTATGATGAGCTCGGCGATATAAAATATTCGTTGAAGTTTGATTAGTTTTAGGCGCGGTCTTCCGGTTCCCACGGAAAGTTTACCCACACTCCCGGCGCTTCGGTCAGAGCGGCAAAATCGGGCTTAATTTCGGGATTTTTATTAATCAGCGTATAAATTTGCGCATGCGGATATTTTTTGCGCAGATATTTCAGCGTTTCGCCGCTGTCGCAAATATCGTCAATAATATAAGTGTCCGGATTATCGGGGATTTTATCGGTGGTGGTATCAACCATTGCGGAGCGTTCTTTGGCGGCATCATACGAGGAAAGGCGGATAAACAGAATATCTTTGCGGTTAAGATAATGCGCAATCAGGGCCGTCGGCATCAGACCGCCGCGCGAAACTGCGGCCAGTGTATATTTTTCCGGCGATTGTGCTTTGATGCGCTGGGCAATCAGCCGGCACGCCGCCTCTACTTGTTCCGGAGATATAATTTTCATCGTTCGCTCCTTATAAAAATTATAATGCGGTCTTATAGCAAAAAAGAAAAAATGCGTCAATACATATTTTTGAGTTTGACAAAATAAAAGAAATATGTTATACAGAATTTCAGTGTTTTACAATTTAGGTATTATTTACAAAAAAAATCAATTAGCGTATGAAAAAGATTGATGTCACCCTTAAGGGTGTTGTTAGCTGTGGCTTGAAGTCGATTGGTGAGAAACTTTCAACCTTCAAGATGTTTGTAACCGAGGCAACCCTCCACAACCAAGGAGATGCCAAGAAGCAGTACACGTCACCGACGTTGCTCTCGATCCACGTTCGTGATTTCTGCGATATGACGGCCGAGGATATGTATGCCTTGCTGATCATCGGCACCGAGGTCAAAGTGCGTGTTACCGGCGAGCCGGGCAGCCTCGAAGTCAAGGTGGTTTCTGTAGTCGGCAAGACCCGCAGCACTCTGGAGGACTTTGTGGTTTCTCTGGAGAAGGAGGCCGAAGCCTGAACAGTACAATTTACAAAAAGCAAACCCGTCGGAATCGAATCCGGCGGGTTTACTTTTAATCGGCGCTGTCGGCATACACCTTTTCGCGCGCCAGGTTGATGATTGTCATGCGCTGCGCTTCGTTGATGGGTTGCTCCAGAAGCGAATCGATGAAACGAATCATGTCTTCAAAACTGAGCGTGCTGAGGGCGCGGCGTAGTTCTTTTTCCCCCTTGCGGAAGGTTCCATCCGCATCAATTACCACCTCAACCGGCAAACCGGGGACATTGAGGCCGCGGTGACGGGCTTCGGCGGCGATGGCCGTGTAACATTGCTCGATAATCTGGTGCTCAATCTCGTGGAGGTCAGAACTCAATGTTACCAACCTCAGCGCAAACACCTGTTTGAACAAAGCCGATACTTTCTCGTTATCTAACTTGGAAAGCTGGCAAGACTGGATATAGCGGCTGAGCTGCCATATCACACTACGGATTTCGTCATTCATAACTAAATAATTTTTGATTGCGAGTATTAATTTAACAAAAATGTACAAAAAATGCAAGATATTTTTCGTACTTGCCTATTTAAAATTTTTCCCTACAATACATTTAAACAACGGAAAGGAAAAATAATGTTACATATCGGCTGTCATCTCTCAATTTCAAAGGGTTTTATGCATATCGGCAAGGAAGCCGCTTCCATCAGTGCCGACACGTTTCAGTTTTTTACGCGTAATCCGCAGGGCGGCAAGGCGAAGGATATCGATGTGGCGGATGCCGAAAAATATAATACCTATGCCGGCGAAAACGGCTTCGCTAAAATAGTGGCACACGCACCGTATACGCTCAACCCGTGTTCGGATAACCCCGAAACTCGCGAATTTGCGCTGATGGTGCTGGCCGATGATTTGCAGCGGATGGAATATGTGCCGCATAATTATTACAATTTCCATCCCGGTTCGCACGTGGGGCAGGGCGCCGATAAGGGAATCGCCATGATTATCGATGCGCTCAACCGGATATTAAAGCCGGGGCAGACTACCACCGTGTTGCTCGAAACCATGTCGGGCAAAGGTTCGGAAGTGGGGCGCAGTTTTGAGGAACTGGCGGAAATTATATCCGGTGTAAAGTTGAAGGATAAGATGGGCGTTTGCTTGGATACCTGTCATGTTTTTGCCGCCGGTTACGATATTGTGAATAATCTCGACGGGGTGTTTGCCGAGTTTGATAAAATCATCGGCTTGGAGCGTTTGCTGGCGGTGCATTTGAACGACAGTATGATGCCGTTTGCCTCCAACAAAGACCGCCACGCCAAAATCGGCGAGGGCGAAATCGGTCAGGCGGCGCTGGAACGTTTTGTGCGTCATCCGGCGGTTAAAGATTTGCCGATGATTTTGGAAACACCGAACGATTTGGCCGGATATGCCGCCGAAATTAAAATGATGCGGGCTGTCGCAGAAAAATAAACAAAATTAATTTTATGTTTGACAAAATAAATTGAACATGTTATAAACAATACGTTATCTTTACTTTTTATATATTATATAGCGTATGAACAAAAAGAAGTTGTTTATCAAGTCCGTTAGTACACGGCATGAGGCTTACGACGTAACGTTTGAGGCCAACGAGGAGAACAAGGTAGTGGCAACCGTTGAGAACTGTGCAGGTCAGGTGACCCACAAGGATTTGGGACTGGTTGATTTGTACGGCCGTCCGACCAAGGTTCCCGCCGCCATCCACAACGCTTTGCAGGACCCGACACCGGTACAGCAGCAGATGCTCGACAGCTTTGCCCGTATCTGCGTCAGCCGGCTGAAGTGGAGCACCGGTTGTTTGCTTCTGTAACGTCAAGCCTTAAAAAAATAAAACACCCGACATGTTATGTTCGGGTGTTTTATTTTATACATATTGATCGGCCCAATGGCAGACACTCGGAGCATAAACCGTAAACAGTATCACAGCAACCGCGACAAAGACGATTTGTTGCACATGCGCCAGCGGTATTGGGAACGATATAAATATAAAAACCATCGGTACTATGAACGATGTAAGCAACGACATAGCACATACCGGTATTAACAGCAACGCCAGAGCGAGGGCGCGTAATACCAATTTTTTAATAATTTTCTTAATTTTCTGTTTCATAAGCTAAAATAATTGATTTTTACGGTAATTTAACACGAAATACGCACTTAATCAAGAGTTTTTTTGGCAAAAATCGATTATAAAAAAGGCCGCGAGTTTCGTCGCGGCCGGATGTATGAGTAACAAATGCTTTATTTGCGCTGAGTTTTGGACTTGGATTTGCCCACATTTTTATCAAATTTGAACAAATTATCGGACATAGCCTCGTCTTGCTCAACATCAAACAAAGACACGGTGATTTCGATATTTTGCGGGTCAATCACTTTCCATTGTTTCAAGCGGAACGGCTCGTTGTCAAACACCAGCGTAATCGGCTTAACTCCAGGAGTCTTCGGTGTTTCTACCGTAATTGAGGTTTGGCCGCTGTCTTTATATAAATCCGTAACTTTCAGGTTACTGCCGTCAAACTTTATCTGGCGGGTCAGGATAACCGTGGCCGGAATGTCTTTATAGTCAATATTGGTAATCTGGTCGAGTTCTTTATCATAATAGATGATGTAATCGCCGTTGCCGACAATCAGCAGCGGTTCCGGCGCGGTATATTCCATGCGCAGTTTGCTCGGCTTAGAGATATAAACCTTGCCCTCGGCGGTGCCGCCGTTGCTGGCCATTTGGATAAAATTCGCCTTGAGCGAGTGCAAATTATTGAGATAGTTCTCGATTTTGGTTAAATCTTCCTGTCCGGCGTCGGCCGTCGAACTGCAAAACAATATACCGCAAATAACTGCTAATAACTTTTTCATTTCTACATCCTTATAAATTAATCAGACCATTTTTCCCAATGAACTCTTTCGGCATGGTAACGGTCATTGACTTTGGCATTCGGGGTTGCCGGAACACCTAAAGGAATAATGGCCGTCGGGCGAATATTGGCAGGCAACCCGAAACGCTCCTGCAATTTTTCAATCACGAGAGGCATCGGAGCCGCACCGCAAAAACAAGCGCCGTACCCCAAGTCGTGCGCGGCCAGCAAAATGCCGTAAGCCGCCAGAGTGCCGTCGATATCGGCATAACTCCATTGGTCGCTCTCTTTTTCACGATGGAACGAAACCTCGGTATCGGCACACACCAAAATTACGCAAGAGGCATCTTTGGCAAACGCGGTCCACGGTTGCAACGTGTGTAAAGCAACCAGCTGCTCTCTGTCTTCAATCACCACAAAATGCCACGGCTGTGTATTATGCGCCGACGGAGCATAAGAAGCCGCCGCGATTATTTTTTCAATATCGGCGCGCGGGATTTTTTTTGTTGTATCAAAGCGTCGTACGGAACGTCTGGTTTTAAGCCCTTCAATGATATCCATTTTATTCTCCTTTAATTGGGTTTGCGCTGCAATTCGGCAATATGCGGCAATGTATAATTTTCAATAACAAAGCCGATGGATTTCATCGCCATTTTATCACAATCGATAATCGCGTCAAATATATTTTGCAGGTTGTCCTTTTTTTCGATTTTGGCGGCCAGCGATTTATACAAAAGCGCCAGCTGACTCAGCGAATCGACGATTTCGGCGATATAGGCCGGTATTTTCAAATTATCCTTGCCGCCGAAAAAGCCCTCGACATAGCCGGATTCAACCGCCTCGAAACGCTCGCGGCAAACGGCCGCCAAATCGTCGTTGATGCTGATGCGCGAAAGCTTTATGTTGTTGTTTTTTACGGCCAAAAACATTTCGTCCCACAACCCCATAAAAAACTTGAAAAATAATTCCGCCTCGTTTTTGGTTTCGAGTCGCGGCACGGCATTTTCCGGCCACAACGACGATATAACGTCGGTCGGACGCAAGTCGGTGTTAGGACTGCAAATTGCACCGGCAAAGCGCATTTTTATTACCTCAAGCGGTGCCTCGCACTTGTAGTGTTCGAGGAATTTTTTGAACTTATCGTCACCGATATATTTATTTTCGCTTTTCATTTTAAGAATCTTCGTTTATTATACCAAAACTAACAATATAATTTAATGGAGTTTTTCAAATTGTCTAGTCTAAAATTTTATATTGAGTGTTTGTTGTTGTTTTGTATATGCGGTTGCGGGGTGCTTGAACCTTTTGTGGACAGGCGCCGTAATCCGGGTGTTTCCGACCCGAATATGCTGTATGTCGGCGAATCCACGCCTTGGGCACCGGTTATTTGCTATAATCCACTGGTTACGGGAGATGAGGAACTGCAACAAATAGCAGATAACGTCTGTATAAACGAGGAAACCGGAGATTATGCCGAATTCGTGGATAAGAGTTATTTGGACGGCAAATTATTGCTGCCGGCACGGGCGTATTATAAATGTGTAAAAAAAGGTATGGAAAACTTAGAGGAAGATAAAAATGAACCTGTTATTGGAGAATAAAATCAATAATATTTTGGCCGATATATTTAAACGGCTTGATTTGGATGAAAAATTTGCGTTCGTAAAGGTTTCGGACCGTCCTGATTTAAGCGATTTCCAGTGCAACGGCGCGTTGGCGCTGGCAAAAATCGCCCATAAAAATCCGCGTGAAATCGGCACCATGATTGCCGACGAGTTGCAAAAATGCGACTTTTGCGAATCGATTTCGGTGGACGGGCCGGGATTTATCAATCTTAAACTCAAAAATGAAGTTATAGCGCAAAATGCCGATAAAATGGCAGAAGACGAGCGTTTGGGCTGCGGTACGGTTGAAAATCCGCACAAGGTGGTGCTGGATTACGGCGGACCGAATGTGGCAAAAACCATGCACGTCGGACATTTGCGCTCGGGTGTTATCGGTGAATCGGTTTCGCGTATCGAACGCTTTGTAGGTAACGAGGTGACGAGCGACGTACATTTGGGCGATTGGGGTACGCCGATGGGGATGATTTTATCTGAGATTATCCTGCAAGACGGGAACCTGGATAAGGTTTCGAGCTACGATATAGCGCAAATTACCGAGTTTTATAAGAATGCCAATATTCGTTGCAAAGAAGATGAGGCAGCGCGTGAAAAAGCCCGGATTATTACGGCAAAATTGCAGGGCGGCGATGCCGATTATCGCCGGGCGTGGAAGTATTTGCGAGATGAATCGTTAAAAGCTGTAAAAGCCAATTATGAGCAACTTGATGTTAACTTTGATTTGTGGTGGGGCGAAAGCGATGCGCACGAAACCTGTCGCGAAATCGTGGAAATTGCCCGCGCCAAAGGTATTTCCGAGATTGATAACGGAGCGGAAATCATCAGATTGGAAGAAAGCAACAAGCCGAAACCTCCGGTGATTATGGTTAAAAGCGACGGCGGATTCGGGTATCAGCTGACCGATATTGCCACCATCAAAATGCGGGTTGATGATTTGCACGCCGCGGAAATAGTGTATTTTACCGATAATCGGCAGTCGTTGCATTTTGAGCAGATTTTTGAGGCAACCGATAAACTCGGAATTGCGCCGAATGTTAAACTGCAACACATTATGTTCGGTACGGTCAACGGTGCCGACGGCAAGCCGTTTAAAACCCGTGACGGCGGCGTGATGGATTTGGAAACGCTGATTGAAATGTCTAAGGAAAAAGTGCGGCAATCGTTGCCGCAGCCGGACGAGGTCGCGGGTTACGGCGCGGCGGAAATCGAAAAGCTGACGCAACAAATCGCCATCGCTGCCATAAAGTTCCAGGATTTGAAAAATACCATTGCTTCAGGCTATGTGTTTGAGCTGGACGATTTTGCCAAGTTTGAGGGCAAGACCGGCCCGTATATTCAGTATGCGGTGGCCCGGATTAATTCGGTTTTGCGCAAGGCGGAAGCCGCCGGATTAGAATGCGGCCCGATTGTTTTGGAAGCGCCGGAGGAACGTACGCTTGCGCTTAAACTGGCCCAGGTACACAATGTGGTTATGCGCGCACACACAGATAAAGAGCCGAGCATAATTGCCGAATATACTCACGGTTTGGCACAGGTGTTCAGCACGTTTTATAACGCTTGCCCGATGATGAGCGCAAGCACTCCGCAGTTGGCGGCTTCGCGTTTGAAACTGGCCAAATTGACGCGCGATATTTTGAAACTTATGCTTTATCTGTTGGGTATTGAGGCACCGGAAGTGATGCTGAAGGCCGAAAATAAAGGAGAATAACTGATGGTTACAAAGAAAAAAACAACCGCGGCTAAGGTCGCACCGGCCAAAAAGCCGGCGGCGGCAAAGAAGGCTCCTGTCGCCAAAAAGCCGGTAGCGGAGAAAAAGACTCCTGTCGCCAAAGAGCCGGCGGCGGTAAAGAAAGCGCCGGCCAAAAAGGCGGAGATAATTTCGCAAAAGCCGGCAGCAAAGCCGATAACCAAAGAAAAGCCGGTTATTGCAACTCCGAAAGTTGTGATGCAAGCTCCGCGCAATGAAAACTATTGGTTTATGATTTTGCTGTATTTTGCTTCGTTTTTGGTGGGGCTGGGGATTATTGCCATGATAGCCGCCAACTGGCAGCAGATTCCGAACAACGTGAAAATGCTCGGAGCCTTAGCGGCAATGGCGGCCAACGCCAGTCTGCTGATTTGGACGATTAAGGCCGGGAAAAATGTGTTGAAGCAGGTGGTGTCCTGTGTTTATGCCTTTTTGATTATGGCGGTTATCGGGCTTATCGGGCAGATTTTTCATTTGCCGACCGATGTGGAAAACGGTTTGCTGTTGTGGAGTTTAATCAGCTGGCCGTTGCTGTTTGCGGCGCCGCGTTTGCTCTGGCTGTGGATTCCGCTGTTTTTCGGCGGCATCGGTTGTTTTGATTTGAAATTCTGGTGGCATTATATTTTTGACGGCTTCTTCGGCCCGTGGTGGCGGCATCCGACCGTTGCGGTATCACCGTCAGGAATCTGGCTTGATTTCGGGCGCAACCTGTGTATGTTGGCGCTGTTCACTATTTATGAGCTGTTTATGCTCAAAGGCCCTTCCGAAAATAAGACCATTCGTCGGCCGTTGTTCTTCTACAGCGGGTTGATGATGTATTTCCTCTATGCCCGCATAATCAAGGCGTCGTATGCTATGGTTTTGGTGCCGGGGTTGTCGCCGATGATTAAACTCGGCTTGTTCGGTGCGTATATTTTGCCGTGCGTTATTCTCGGCGTAGTGCTGTTTATACTGAATCGGGCGCAAAAACGTACCGGATTTATGCCGCTGTTTTTGGTAGGAACATTGGCCGAGTGCCTGTGGGTGTTTGCGATGATAGCCGGCGATATAAATACACCGTCGTTGCTGGCCGACGGAATGTTCAATCACTATCCTTGCGAGATTTATTGTCCGCTGGTATTTTTGTTGATTACCACCGGCTATACCTCTTGCCATCGGGTTGATTTCCGCGACCGTCTGGCTTGCTATATCGCCTTGCTGGTATGGTTCGGCGTAACCTTCAACGAAAATATTTTTGATTTGATTCCGTCGTTGATTTTGTGCACCGTGGTGGCTTGGTTGGCTTATAAAGAAAACAGCCGCAAATGGTTTAATATTGCGGTGTTGGCGGCGGTTATCCGCATATTGGCCTATTATGCCGATGTCAGCGATTTGCAACACGCCGGATTTTATTTAATCGGTTCCGGATTGTTTATTATTGCGGTGATTTTGCTGCTGATGAAGTACGGTCGTTTGTTATGGGAGAACAGAAATGCAGAATAAATATATATTTATGCTCTTTTTTCTGCCGGTTTTGGTACTCGGTATCGTAATGGGGTATTATATCCGTGCTACTCGGTATAATTGGGTGGAAGTTGTGGTTTCCGGTTATGATCCGAAGGACTTTTTCTCCGGCTATTATATGGAATTGCGGCCGAATTGGCAGGCAACCGATTGCACGCAGTTTAATAATGCCGAATGTCCGATAAAAGCTTTTCGCGAGCGCTATAAATTTTATATTCGCCGTGAGCAATCGGCCAAATTGACGCAGGCCGTCAATGCCGGTATCGTGAAGCTGATTTTTGCTTATACCGACGGTCATACGCCGTATATTGTGGATTTGGTGGCGGACGGCAAGTCGTATATTGATTATCTGTCTGGCGAAATGCCGAATGAAGAAAATACTCCGGCGGTGCCGAATACTCCGCGTGAGGGGCGTGTTCATTTTAGGATAAATTAACGACTGCCGCCGGCATGATAAAAAGCACTCGCAACAAAATGCGGGTGTTTTTTTATGCGACGGATTAATTAAACAAAAAAACTTGACAAATTTTATGAGAGTGCTAAAATTAGAGGTATCAGAGAGTTATTAGCACATTATTATTCACATCAAAAACATTACGAGTATGAAAAAGATAGTATTTTTCTTCGTGTTTGTGTGTGTGATGGTACTGTTTAGCAGTTGCGTTGCGCCGCGAGCCGTCGTGGTTGATACGTATCCGAGTCCGGCGGTTGTAGTGTATTCTGACGGTTATTACCGCCCGTATTACTACCGTCCGTACTATGGCCGTCCGTATTACAGCAGACCGTATCATCGTCCGACGCCGCCGCCACCGCCGCCGCGCCATCATTCAAAACCTCATCACCATCATCATTGATTGTGATTATCAATTCCAAAAGTGCCCTGCAAGAGAAATCTGCGGCGGCACTTTTTTATTATGCGCGGTGCGGGCGGAAAAATATGCAAAGGCGGTGTATTTTTTGCTTGACAAGTCGACCATATTATTTTATACACGCAAGCAATGAATGCAAATTGCTGTGTTCATTACTGTCCAAGACCGTGGGTGAGGCAGGGGATTTTATGAATGAACCTGTTTCTTAATATCCGACGCAGACGGAGTGAACTTGAAGAAATTTATCTTTATCTCCTAAAGGACAGAAATGGGTTCCGCATTGTGCCGTTCGGTATGATGTGGGTTTTGGTAACGTTCCGCTAAAGGAACATAATTCGTATGGAGACAATAAGTGAACCGCGAAGAAAAAGCAGAATTGCTGGCTGAATTAAACGGTATCTTTAAAGAATCCGAATCCGTAGTGGTGGCCGAATACATCGGTTTGACCGTGGCGGAAGCGGAAGCTTTGCGTAAAGAAATCCGTGAAGCCGGTGCTTCATTGAGAGTTACTAAAAACCGTATTGCCCGTTTGGCTTTGAAAGACACAAAATTTGAAGGTTTGGCTGACCTTTTCAAAGGTCCGGTTGCCATGGCTTATGCCAATGACCCGATTGCCGCTTGCAAAGCTTGTGTTAAGTTTGCAAAAGAAAACGAAAAGTTGGTTATCGTCGGCGGTGCTTTATCCGATAAGATATTGACCTTGAACGAAATCAAAGAATTGGCCTCGATTCCGTCGATGGACGAATTGCGTGCCAAACTCGTCGGCTTGTTGCAAGCTCCTGCTTCGAAAGTTGCAAGAGTATTCAAAGCTTACAGCGAAAAGGAAGCCGCCTAATTTTTTATTTTTATGCGGTTCTCGCTTGCTGTTTTTTCGTTCGTGTACCTTTTTGTACACCACACTCAAAAATAGCGGCGCGATACCTCGCCTGAAAACAAAAAAGGTTTTTTGCTTTTATGCTGTTCTTACTTGTTTGTTTTTCGCTTATGTACCTCTTTGTACACCGCGCTCAAAACAAACTGCGTAATCTTCAGCCTAAAAACAAAAAAGATGAGTGGGTTCTTTACTGGGTAAAAAACTAGTTTTTAGTAATAAATTTGTAGAATTAACTTTATTTGGAGAAAAAAGATGGCAGATTTAGCCAAGATCGTAGATGAATTGTCAGCGTTGACCGTTATGGAAGCTGCTGAATTGTCAAAAATGTTAGAAGAAAAGTGGGGCGTTTCCGCTGCTGCCGCCGTTGCCGTTGCCGGTGCCGGTGCTGGTGCGGGTGCTGCTGCTGCCGAAGAAAAGACCGAATTCGATGTTGTTTTGGTTGAAGCAGGCGCTAACAAGATTAACGTTATTAAGGAAGTTCGTGCAATTACCGGCTTGGGCTTGAAAGAAGCTAAAGACCTGGTTGAAGGTGCACCGAAGACCGTTAAAGAGAGTGTTGCCAAGGCTGATGCCGACGCTATGAAAGCTAAGTTGGAAGAAGCCGGCGCTAAGGTTGAATTGAAGTAATTTAACTTTACACACTTGTTCTATAAAATATCCCCGTCGCAAGCCGGGGATATTTTTTGCGGAGCGGCAGTATTCGTCATTCTGACATCTGAACGTAGTGAAGTTAAAGAATCCGGTAACACCAATGGTGTTGTTCGTTCTATTGGAACGCATGGATACTTCGGGCTTTGCCCTCAGTATGACGATGAGTAAGTTCGAGCCCTATACGCACAAAAAAAGACACCATTGCAGGTGTCTTTTTTTAGTGGCGGAGCGTATAGGACTACGCCTTTTTATAAAAAAAGCTCTTGCTCTGGAAAATCAAATTTCGCCGCGGTTGCTGACGCCACCCTTGCTCAATAAGATTTTCAAGCGCTTGCAGACCAAAACAACATTTAGAGGTTGTTTTGGCTTAGCGCGCCTCTCGGTTCGAGCCCTATACGCACAAAAAAAGACACCATTGCGGGTGTCTTTTTTTAGTGGCGGAGCGTATAGGACTCGAACCTATGCAGCCTTTTAAGGGGCTGACGGATTAGCAATCCGCTGTATTACCACTCTACCAACGCTCCGTGGCTTCAACTCTTTTAACTTAACTTTTATGTCAGGTCAAGCATTTTTTATTAAATATATTCTTTTTTTTGCGAAAAGCGCTCGGTGGCCGCAATTTATTTGATTCCGTGCTTTTTCAACCACGCAAAAATAATCGGCAAATTCTTCTCTTTGAAGAAAATATTATGGTGATCCGTATGTTCCAACAGCACCAGTTCCTTATCTTCGGCGGCAGCCGCATCATACATCATTTGCCCGTGATGTACCGGAATCAGTAAATCGTTTTGCCCGTGAATGATAAGCAGTGCGCCGTGATATTGCCGCAGATAATCTTTTGAAGGGTAGGTATCGCGCATCAGCAAACTGCCGAGCGGCACCGATTTTTCCGCCACCAAACCGCGCATCGAGGCAAACGGAGAGGTCAAAATAAGTTTTTTCACCGGTCGCAAAGCAGTCAGGCCGGAGGCAACCGCCGTACCGTAAGAATAGCCGTATACAATGATTTGCGGGTATCCTTGCGACTCTAACCAATCATACGTCATCGCCGCGTCGGCAAAAATATCTTCTTGCAAAGTTGTGCCTTTGGTGTTGCCGAAGTTGCGGTATTCCATCGCCAAAACACCGTAGCCTTGCCGCACAAACGGCATTAATTGTTGCGCAAATCCGGAAATTTGAAACGCGTTGCCGTGGAAAAACAAAATCGCCGGTTTGTTCTTATCGCCCGTGGCATACCAAGTCATAATCGTTGTGCCGTCGGTTGCCTTTAGGTGATTTTCCGCAAACTCCGGCAAGTCGGCTTCTTGCGGCGATACATAATCGTGCGACGGCCAAAATAACAGGTAGCGCTGCATTGACCAGAGAAACAACACGTAAAGACCGCATATTGCGGCTAAACCTGCGAGGATTTTTGCGTATGACTTCATTTATTTTCTCATATTAAAAAAAGAGGAGCCGTCGCAGCTCCCCTTTTTTACGGCATAAATTATTTTACCTGAGATGTACAATGCGGACATCTGGTAGCTTCAATGGCAATGTCGGAGCAGCAATACGGGCACTTCTTAGTGGTCGGAGCCGCTTCGGCTTCTGCCTTAATCATTTTGGCTTGCAGAGTATTAATGGCCTTAATCAGGATAAATACGGCAAAGGCTACGATAATGAAGCTGATTACGGTGTTCAAAAATGCGCCGTATTTGATGGCAACTTCTTCGGCTTCGGCCGACTTTTGCACCAAAATCAATTTCAAATCGGAAAAGTCAACATTGCCCAAAACCCAGCCTATCGGCGGCATAATTACATCTTCAACCAAAGAGCTGACGATTTTGCCGAAAGCGGCACCGATGATGATACCGACGGCCATATCCATAACATTGCCGCGCATGGCGAATGTTTTAAATTCATTCAAAAAGTTTTTAATCATTTTTGTTCCTTTCTATCGATAAATTGGAAAATCGCGGCAAAGCGCCACAATTTTTTGTTTGGTGTGAGCAATCACCTCATCGGCGTTACCCGAGTGAGCCAATGCGTCAATCACATCGCCGATGCAGTTGCCGATTAACTCAAATTCTTTTTCTTTAAATCCGCGAGTGGTGCCGGCCGGAGTACCCAATCGCACGCCGGAAGTTACTTTAGGCGGTTGCGGGTCAAACGGAATGGCATTTTTGTTGCAGGTTATATTGGCGCGTTCCAGAGCGGTGGTTACCACATCACCGGTCAGGCCTTTCGGACGCAAATCCACCAGCACTAAGTGAGTGTCGGTGCCGCCGGAAACCAGCGCCAAACCGCGCTTGATAAGAGTTTCGCCGAGCACTTTGGCGTTTTTAATTACCTGGGCGGCATAATCCTTAAACTGCGGAGTCAAATCTTCCTTAAAGCAGACGGCCTTGCCGGCAATCACGTGTTCGAGCGGACCGCCCTGCGTGCCCGGAAATACCGCCGAATTGACCTTTTTATAGATATCTTCGTTGTCGGTCAAAATCATACCGCCGCGCGGACCGCGTAAAGTTTTGTGAGTGGTGGTGGTAACAACGTCGGCCCATTTGAGCGGGTTCGGATGCATTCCGCCGGCAACAAGGCCCGCAAAGTGTGCCATATCTACCATCAAATACGCCCCGACTTTATCGGCAATCGCACGAAAACGGGCAAAATCAATCTGCCGCGGGTAGGCCGAACCGCCGGCCACTATTACGCGCGGCTTATATTCCAACGCCAACCGCTCCGCCTCGTCATAATCTATCAGCCCGGAATCGCGGCATACGCCGTATTGCACCGCGTTGAACATTTTGCCGGAAAGCGAAACTTTGGAGCCGTGAGTCAGGTGGCCGCCGGCATCGAGGCTCATGCCCATCAGGGTATCGCCCGGTTTCATCAAGGCAACATATACCGCCATATTGGCCTGGGAGCCGGAATGCGGCTGTACGTTTACAAACTTGGCGCCGAAAAGCTGTTTGGCACGTTCTTGCGCCAAAACCTCGATTTCATCGATAAATTCGCAACCGCAATAATAGCGGTGCGCCGGATAACCTTCGGCATATTTGTTGGTCAGAATCGATCCTTGCGCTTCCATTACCGCGCGTGAAACAATATTCTCCGAGGCAATCAGCTCAACCTGTTCCTGCTGGCGTTGCAGTTCTTTGGCGATAATCGCGGCAATATCCGCATCTTCGGCCGGTAAGTTTTGTTCAAAATCCATGTTTTACTCCATAATATCCAGTTTATTCAAACGGCGTTGGTGTCTTCCCCCTTCATACGACGTTTGCATGAAAGTATCAATACGATTTATCACGTCATCAACAGCCATGGTGCGTCCGCCGAAAACCAAAATGTTGGCGTTGTTGTGGGCTTTGGCCAGCCGGGCGGCTTCTGCGGAATAAAGCAGGGCGGCGCGGATGCCTTTGTAGCGGTTGGCGGCAATCGATATACCGATTCCGGTGCCGCAAATAAGAATCCCCAGGTCGGCCTGTTCCGACAAAATCGCCCGCGCGACTTTTTGCGCATAATCGGGATAGTCAACCGAATCAGCCGAATAGGTGCCCAAATCGATTAAATCAAGGTCGGCATAATGTTGTTTTAAGGCTTCTTTGAGTTCAAATCCGCCGTGATCGGCAGCAATGGCAATTTTCATGATTTTTCTCCATAAGTCTGAGTAACTATATAATACATAAGAAAAAATGAGTGATAAAAAACGCACTTTTACACAAGCAACCGAAAAAAATAAAATTTTATGAAAAAAAGTGTTGACGTTTGTAAAAAAATAGATATAAATGATTTCTGTTGAGTGAGTTTGGTACTCCGCGTAGCGAACTGGCCGGTTGGCAGAATGGCTCATGCAGAGGATTGCAAATCCTTCTATATCGGTTCAATTCCGGTACCGGCCTCCACCTTATTCCGACTTAGCTCAGCGGTAGAGCAATCGGCTGTTAACCGATTGGTCGTTGGTTCGAATCCGACAGTCGGAGCCAATAAAAGAAAGACCTCCCTTGTGGAGGTCTTTTTTTATTGTCCCGGTCGGATTTGAACCAACGGAGGAGTTGGTTCGGTGAGGAACACAAGCCGGACGGGAGTACGGCGGTTGTCTTCAGACAATGTGTGACGAAAGTCGTGAGGGCATTTATGCCCGAAGGACAATCCGACCAAGCCACCCCTTGCGGGTGGTTTTTTTGTGTTTTAAACTCCGACACGGATACGAACCGATGAGAAGGTTGCGGCCGACGTTTGGCGGTTTATTTTTCGCAATGCAGCGAATTTACATATTCTTTAATGCCAGAGCTTCCAATTCTTTAAGTTGGTCGCGATAGACCATAGCCTGCTCAAATTCGAGATTTTGCGCGGCCTCCCGCATCAGTTTGGTCAGTTCTTTAATCTTTTTATCGATATTGCGGATTTTCTCGACGTCTTGCGTGTCGGTTTTCACAAAATCGGTTTCGGTCATTTCTTTCAAGGTGGAGGAAATACTCTTTTTGATGGTTTGCGGGGTGATGCCGTTGGCAATATTATATTGCGATTGTTTGGCGCGGCGGCGGTTAGTTTCATCAAGCGCAACTTTAATCGAATCCGTAATTTTATCGGCATAGAGAATTACCCGACCTTGCGCATTACGCGCGGCGCGGCCGATAGTCTGAATGAGCGAGCGGGTAGAACGCAAAAAGCCTTCTTTGTCGGCATCCAAAATCGCCACCAGCGAACATTCCGGAATATCCAAGCCCTCGCGCAACAGGTTAATGCCGACCAACACGTCGAACTTGCCGAGGCGCAAATCGCGGATGATTTCAATACGCTCGAGGGTTTCGATATCCGAGTGCATATAGCGCACCTTAACCCCGTTTTCGCTCAAGTATTCGGTTAAATCTTCCGCCATTTTTTTGGTTAAGGTCGTAACCAGAACGCGCTCGCCTTTGGCCGCGGTTTTACGACACTCTTCCATCAAATCGTCTACCTGATTTTCCACCGGTCGCACCAAACACAGCGGGTCGGTCAGACCGGTCGGGCGAATAACCTGCTCGGAGAATACGCCTTTGCTTTGCTCCAGCTCCCAATCGCCCGGAGTGGCGGAAACAAAAATGGTTTGCGGCCGCATTTTATCCCATTCTTCAAACTTGAGCGGGCGGTTATCCAAACACGACGGCAGGCGGAAGCCGTATTCCGACAGGGTGGTTTTGCGGTTGCGGTCGCCGCGATACATAGCCCCGATTTGCGGCACGGCGATATGACTCTCATCAATAAAGAGCAGGGCGTTTTTCGGAAAATACTCAAACAATGTCGGCGGCGGCTCGCCCGGTTTGCGTCCGGTCAGGTAGCGCGAATAATTTTCAATGCCCTTACAATGGCCGGTAGTGTCAATCATTTCCAAATCAAAGCGGGTGCGCTGTTCGAGGCGTTGGGCTTCGAGCAACTTGTTTTCGGCATTGAATTCTTTGAGCCGGATTTCCAAATCTTCTTTGATATGCGTCATCGCTTGCGAAAGCGCCGGCCGCGGAGTGACATAGTGATTGGCCGGATAGACCGTGATTTCTTCAAGTTGGCGTGTTTTTTTGCCGGTCAATACGTCAAACTCATAGATTTCTTCGATTTCGTCACCGAAGAAAGACACCCGCCACGCGCGGTCTTCATAGTGCGCCGGGAAAATATCGAGGGTATCGCCGTTGACCCGGAAGGTAGAGCGCACAAAGTTGACGGTGCAGCGCTCGTAGAGCAAATTGGCGAGTTGGCGGTTGATTTCCTGAATATCGATGACGTCGCCGACTTTAAGAGTAAACACCATTGATGAATATGATTCCATGCTGCCCAGGCCGTAAATGCAGGAAACGGAAGCGACGATGATTACGTCTTTTTCTTCCAAAACATTACGGGTGGCACCGTGGCGCATCCGGTCGATTTGCTCGTTGATGGCGGAATCTTTTTCAATATATGTATCGGTTTTCGGAATATATGCTTCCGGCTGATAATAATCGTAATACGACACGAAATATTCCACGTTGTTATGCGGGAAAAACTCTTTCATTTCGGCATAAAGCTGGGCGGCCAGAATTTTGTTGGGCTCCATAATCAGCGCCGGTCGCTGGCATTGTTCAATGATTTTGGCCATGGTGAACGTTTTGCCGGAGCCGGTCACCCCGAGCAGAACCTGATTTTTTTCGCCGCGGTCAATGCCTTCGCACAGCTCTTTAATCGCTTGCGGTTGGTCGCCGGACGGCTCAAACGGGCTCTCGATTTTGAACGGATTTTCTTTCATTCTTTGCTGTTTTCTATAATGTATTCAATCAAACGCTCGCGGTCGGAAAGCATATCTTCGGGTAATTTTTCCGGAACCGGTTTGTTCATTTTTTTAGCCTGAAATCTTTTAACCAGATAAATACGCCGGGCAAAAACGGACAATTCTTCGGTAGACATCATAGCGTACACCTGCCGCATTTTTTCGGAATCCGCATACATTTCCGGCAGGGAACGTCTTTGCGGAGCATCTGCCGTTGCGGTCGATGTTTCGTCGGCGGTAATGCTTTGCGCCGAAACAACGGTTATGCCGGCGGCAAGCAAACAACTCAACAAAAATACGGTACGCGACATCATGTTTTTCTCCGCTTATTGTTTCAGCATTTTCTGTATCTGATTAACCGAGTTTTCCGCTTCGTTTTCCAGTTTTTTAATGCCGTTTTTGGCTTGGTTGTAATAGGCATTGGAGGTACGTTTTGCCTTGTTGTATTTGCGTTCGATATCGGCAAGAGTGCGGGCAAGTTCGTCAGTTCCGGAAGAAAAGCTTTTGGCCGGAGATGAGGCCGGTTGCGTCGCTTTGGCGATGTTGCCGGAAGATTTCGGCAGCATGGCGTTGATGTCTATTTGCGGCATCAGCTCTTGCCAACTCGGCAGATTCATTTGTTGCGACGCGCTGGGACGGCGTTCCTGCTCGGGCAGAGATTCGTTAATGATTTGCATCAGCTGGGTTTGCGAATTATCAAATTGTTCGTTGATGGATTGGGTCAGACGGGCGGTTTGAGCCGCGGTATTGTCGGCGGACGCACCGTTGTTTGAACGCAGCTTAACTCCGCCGGTTTCGGAATGAAGCCACGGATTGGTGGGAAGTTGCTGGGCAAAAGCCGGCAAGGCGGCCAGGCAACAAAACCCTAAAGCATAAAAAATAAATGAGCGCATCGTATATCTCCATAATCAGTACGCTCATTGTAACATAAAAAAATCGGGTTGTCAGTATAATCTTTTACTTATTTAACTTTTTTCCGTTTTGCGGCAGATTTAGGGCTTTTGGTCTCGCTTTTTTCCGGTTCGATACCGTATGCGCAGAAATCTTTGGCCGGGGTATGGGATTTTTGCACGATATAAGCCGGTGTGTTTACCACGGTTGAATCGGCCGGAATATCGTGGATAACTATGGCATTTGAGCCGATTTTGACATTGTTGCCGAGGGTTATCGGCCCCAAAATCTGTGCGCCCGAGCCTATGGTAACGTTGTCGCCGACGGTCGGATGGCGCTTTATCAGCTTATGGCCGTGTTCGTCGTATAATTTGCGGCCGCCGAGCGTAACATCGTGATAAAGCGTAACATTGTCGCCGATTTTGGTGGTTTCGCCGATAACAATGCCCATGCCGTGATCAATCATAAAACCGCTGCCGATTTCGGCGCCCGGATGAATCTCAATACCGGTCAAAAAACGTGCCGTCTGCGACAAAATGCGGGCCAGCAGAAAAAATTTGCGTTGCCACAACCAATGTGCAACCCGATAGAGCCATATAGCGTGCAGCCCCGACGAGCAGATAATCGCCTCAAGTTTGCTGCGGGTTGCCGGATCGCGATCCAGCACCGCTTGAATGTCTTGCAAAATTAACTTGTATTTTGGATTCATTTTGTGTTATACTCCCAAAAGTTATCTTGATACCATACAGATAAAATAAATAAGTTAAGATTAATATAATAAAGTGAAAAATATGGAAGAAGTAATGTTTAACGGCCATGCCGGCCGAATTGAAGGCAGATATTTCAAGAGCCCGCGACCGAATGCGCCGGTGGCGCTCATCTTGCATCCGGATCCGAATTACGGCGGAACCATGAATAACAAAGTCGTATACAGTTTGTTTCGTTGCTTTAAGGATTTGGGTTTTTCGGTTTTGCGTTTTAATTTTCGCGGAGTGGGGCGTTCGCAGGGGCAGTTTGATAACGGCAACGGCGAGCTTTCCGATGCAACGATAGCCTTGGATTGGCTGCAAAATATGAACCCTGATGCCAAACAATGCTGGATTGCCGGATATTCCTTCGGGGCCTGGGTCGGGTTGCAACTGTTGATGCGCCGTCCGGATATCAATAATTTTATTGCCGTCAGCCCTCCGGCCAATGAGCAGGACTTTACCTTTTTGGCACCGTGCCCGGCTTCCGGGCTGATTATTCAGGGCGGGGCCGACGATATAGTGCCGCCGACCATGGTGGCTTCAATGGCGCGTCACTTAAATCAGCAACGCAATGTTGAAATTGATTTTGCCATGATTGAAGATGCTGACCATCAATATAATAACCGTCTGCCGGATTTGTATAAAGTCAGCGGGCAATACGTTATCAGCGCCATGCAACGTCGCGAACCGATTAAAAAGCGTCGCGGCCGTCGCAAAAAATCGGATATGGATGATGAGTTGCTGCTGGAAAATGAAGCCGATGACGAAATCGAAGATAACGACAATGTTGCCGATGATTTTGCCGACGGCAATAATGAGGATTAGCCGTGACTGATACGCAAAATAAAGAAAACACCGGCGATTTCAAGAAAATGCTGGCGGATAATATAAAAACCATTGTGTTGGCAATTTTGATTGCGGTGATTATCCGCAGTTTTTGGTTGGAACCGTTCCGTATCCCGTCCGGCTCGATGTATCCGACTTTGCGGGTGGGTGACTATTTGTTTGTCAGCAAATATTCTTATGGTTATTCACGCTATTCGTTTCCGTTCGGATTGCCGATATTTGAAGGACGATTGAAATATAAACAGCCGGAACGCGGCGATGTGGTGGTGTTTAAATTTCCGCAGAATACGCATACCGATTTTATTAAGCGCATTATCGGGCTTCCGGGGGATAAGGTACAGGTTAAGGAGGGGCGCTTATACATCAACGGCGAGATGGTGGAGCGCAAAAAAACCGGCAGCTATATAATTGACGAATATGTGGCCATGCCGGAGTTTTATAAGCAATATACCGAAACTTTGCCGAACGGGGTAAAGCATGATATTTTGGAAATCTCGGATAAGGAACGGATTGTCGACAACACCGAGGAGTTTGTGGTGCCGGAAGATATGTTTTTTATGATGGGTGACAATCGTGACCGCTCGGACGACAGCCGTATCAGCGTGGGTTTTGTGCCGAAGGAAAATTTGGTGGGCAAGGCCAAATTTATTTTCTTTTCGCATAACGATAAAAGCTCTTTGTTTAAGCCGTGGACTTGGTTCAGCTCCATTCGTTGGAACAGATTTTTCAAAGGTATTCATTAAAGATGGAAAAGTTACAGGAAACACTGCAATATAAATTCAGAAATCCTAAGCTGTTACAACAGGCGCTGACGCACAGCAGTGTTACCGGTAACGAACACCGTAATTATGAGCGACTCGAGTTTTTGGGCGACCGCGTGCTCGGGATGACCATGGCGCATTTGCTGTATAAAATGTTTCCGCACGACCGCGAGGGCGAACTGGCGCAACGCCATGTTAAGCTGGTGCGGGCCGAAACGGTGGCGGCGGTGGTTAAAAAACTGCATATCGATAAATATATTATTGCCAAGGATAAGGAAACCGTGCAAAGTACAAACGTGTTGTGCGATGTGGGCGAGGCGATTATCGGCGCGGTTTATATCGACTCGAATATCGAGCAAGCCATAGCATTTGTCGAGCGCAACTGGCGGGATATGATTGATATGGCCGACAGCGGCTCGGAAAAAGATTATAAAACCCGCCTGCAGGAGAAGTTTCATACGCTGAAGTTGGGTTTTCCGGCTTATGAGCTTGTTTCTAAGGAAGGCAGCGACCATAATCCGCTGTTTACTGTTAAAGTGGCGCTCGATGACAAGACTTTTGCCGAAGGACAGGGGAAAAATAAAAAATTGGCGGAACAGCATGCCGCCGAAAATTTGTTGAAACTGATGGAAAAAGAACATGGCTGATACCAGATGCGGATTTGTGGCGTTGATCGGGGCGCCTAATGCGGGAAAATCGACGATAACCAACAACTTTGTCGGCTCCAAAGTGTCGATTGTTTCGCCGAAAGCGCAAACGACGCGCACCACCATCAAAGGAATCGGTATTTATGACAATACCCAGATTATCTTTTTGGATACGCCGGGGATATTCTTGCCGAAACGTCGGCTGGATCGGGCGATGGTGGCTTCGGCCTGGAACGGTTTCGGCGATGCCGACATCAATGTTTTGGTGGTGGATGCCAAACGCGGTATGAACGAGGAAACGTCGGCGATTATTGACGAGCTGATTAAGCGTAACGCGCACGCGGTTTTGGCTTTCAACAAAATTGACCTGATGGAAGAAGAGGAACTGCAGGCCTTAAAAGAAGAATTTGAAAACGTGTTCGCTTTTGATGCCGTGTTTATGTTTTCGGCGCAATCGGGCGACCATATTACCGAGTTTTATCAATATCTGGCGGATAATCTGCCGGAAAGCCCGTGGTATTATCCGGAGGAGCAGATGTCGGATATGCCGCTCAGATTATTGGCGGCGGAAGTGGTGCGCGAAAAGTTGTTTTTGAACTTGCGCCAGGAGTTGCCGTATGCCCTGACGGTGGAGCCGGAATTGTGGGAGCATAAAGACGACGGTTCCATCCGCGCCGAGATGACGATTTATGTGGCGCGCGAGGGGCAAAAGACCATTATTTTGGGTAAAAACGGCAGTATGATTAAAAAAATCGGCCAGAGTGCGCGGCTTGAGTTGGAAGAACTGTTGGAAGAGCGGATACATCTGTTCTTATACGTCAAAGTGCGCGAAAATTGGGAAAACGACCCGGCACGTTACAGCGATTGGAATTTGAATTTTAAGGCGTAATTGCTTCACTTTAAAATTGCCCTTTCTCCCGATATTTTTCGGGAAAAAGCGTTTTTTATTCATTTTCTCGCGTTGTTGACAAATTATTAAGGTGTTTGTTGTATATTATACAATTATAAAACGCACGAGGGACAATATGAAACGAACAAAAGTTGCTTTTGTATACGATTTTGATGAAACGCTGAGCACTACCTATATGCAGGATTATCTGCTGATTCCGGAACTGGGCATGAAACCGGCCGATTTTTGGCACGATGCCAATGCGTGGTCGGCCAAAAACGGGGTGGACCAGGTTACCGGCAGTATGTATTACTTTACCAAAATCGCCAAAGAGCGCGGGTTTAATTTAACCAAAGAAAATTTGGCCTATTGCGGTGCGTTGATTGTGTTTTTTAAAGGCGTGGAAGAATGGTTCGAACGCATTAACAGATACGGGCGTTTTTTGGATTTGGATATTGAGCATTACATTATTTCTTCGGGCTATGAGGAAATTATCGAGGGTTGCCATATCCGCCCGTTTTTCCGCGATGTTTACGGCTGCGCTTTTGCTTATGGCGAAAACGGCAAAGCGGTATGGCCGGCGCGCGTGGTAAATTATTCCGGCAAGGTGCAGTATCTGGCTAAAATCAATAAGGGCTTGGGCAAGTTCGACGATAAGGTCGTGAATGAATATATGCCGGACGAGCAGCGGCGCATTCCGTATTCGCGCATTATTTATTTCGGCGACGGGATGACCGATATTCCTTCAATGAAAATGGTAAAAAGTCACGGCGGTACCGCCATCGCGGTTTATAAGCCGCACAGCCGTCATAAAGCCAAAGCGGTTAAGCTGTTGCAGGACGACCGGGTGAATTTTGCGCTGTCGGCAGATTATCGCGAAGGCAAAGATATCGATACGGTAGTTAAAACCATATTGAATAAAATTGCCACCGAGCGCGATTTGGAAGTATTAAAGAAAAAAGAAGATATGAAAAAGAAAAAGGCGTAGTTAACGCCTTTTTTTATGCTTTATCCTCGACCAATCGGCAATAGTGACGAAAATAAAAATATTCCGAAATGCTGATAAGCCCGTAAATCACAACATAAGTGCCGGCAGTCAGCACCAACGCCCATTCGCCGAATTGTTGCGAAGTCAAAATAAAATAGGCCAGAATTACCCCGATAACACCGCTGGCAAGCGACCAACCCCAGGGCATGGCGATTTTGCGCGCTTCAAAAGCACCGGCAATCTGCATAACGCCGGATGCCAGAATCCACAACGCAAAAAATATCGGCAGAGTTTCGGCGCTCAAGCTGAGATTAGTCATAAAAATCAGCCCCATAAACACGTCAAGCATACCGATTACCATATACCAACCGGAGTATTCGGTCAGCGAAAAAGTGATATAACCGCAGCCGAGCATAAACAGCATCAAACCCAGATAAAAAGCCATACCCAAAAGCGAAACGGTCGGATGCGCCCAAATCAATATACCGAGCACCACCATAATCAGGCCGGCAAACAGGTGCCAAATACTGCATCTTTTATCTTTTTGCATAAAATCCTCCTTTGTTGACGGTGTAGAAAATATGCTTTGCCGCGATTTTTTCAAGCTGCCTCAAAGGAGATGATTGTAACAAAAATGTTATACAATAAAGCTTGATTTCGGCACGAAAAATAGTGTATATTAAAACATAGAGTATGTATGAACCAAAGGACTGATTATGGCTGGCGAACGCTTAGTTGTTCCGGATTTTGACAATATCGGCGAGTTTAAAAAATGGGTCGGTAATTTGGACGAGCGCGCCATTCAAAAATGGACAGCTGCCGATTGGGTGGCATTTTATAAAAAAATAGAGCCGTTGAGTGCTGAATGGTTCAGCAGTCCGCACAAGATGATGACAACTTGTACGGAAGAATTTATTAAACTACACAGCAATTATCGTCTTGAACCAAAGCAGTTGGAATATATAAGAGAATTAGCACGTCAGGCCGGTAAAGAATTAGCCGAACAAAATGTGGATGCCGCTGAGTTGGCCATCAAAACAACAAATACCGATTTAATAAATCCGGCAAATCGCAATAACGCTGTCAGAAAAATGACTGAAAAAGTAGATAATATTGCGGCAGAAAGTACAAAATATGCGCCTGAACATCGTTTGCAAACAATGAGTATAATTGACGAGACTATGGGTAATACACAAGGTGTGGCGAATATGAAAGGGGAAAAAGGTTTTGCTTCCATTAGAGTGAATACCGCATCTGCCGTCGATAATACCATCAACGTATCAGCACATGAGGCGGCTCATGTCCATTTTCAAACCGGAAATCCACTCCAGATGGAATTGTTGCAAAAGAAAATATTGGCTCATCCCGAATTGGGAGATGATTTTGCCGCATTGATGATGTATAACAATAAATTCTATTTGGATTCCAGAACCATAGATGATTGGTTTACATATAAATCTATCGCTCCTCTGGATGAATGGGGTAAAAAATTCCGAGGGTACAGCCACCAACCGGTAGAGAAGTTCAGCGAAATATACGGTATTGAGGTGGAACGTGCTTATCGTCATGCCAGCGGACAGATTTCAGAGAGAACAGCCCTCAAAGTTTGCGGTTATATCGGGAAGACTCCGGAAGCCGTGCAATATACCTCCAAAGGAATTGAAATCACCTATCGGGCCGGGTTGGATGAAGACTTAAGCGGTAAAAAGCTTATGAAAGAGCTGAAAAGCAAGTTCGGCGGATCGATGGCGGATGAATTGGATGTTAAATTGCTTGATAAAGCCGGAAAAGATGTAAAAATTACGATTCCGCAAGACAGTAAATTCACTCAAAAATTTGAAAAATTTTTAGCATCACGGCCTGAATCTGAGGCGGTTGCGGACTTTATCGCCAAAAATCCGAGTTTTGCTCAATATAGTGATTCGGAAATAAAGTTAATGTTTCCCAAGTCGGAAATTACCGAGAAAGAAATATATTTGCTTCATAAAATGGAGCAACAGACGGGAAGTGCGGTAATAATTGAGGAAGCGGGTAAGAAAAACGTTTTTACCACGGTTACCGTTCCGCGCGATAAAGAATTTTTTGCTAAGGTTGAAAAGGCAGGTAATACCTCAAAATTTAAGAAAGCTGCCCGGAAAATAGACAGGGCGATTGATAATACCATCGAAGATTGCGGCAAAGCGCTCAATAATTCTAAAGTCGGTAAGGCTTATGCTAAAGCAAAGCAAGCCGTAGCCAATTCAACGCCGGTGCAAAAAACCAAAGAGGCGGCGAAAAAGGCAAAAACCGCGGTGGTGCAAACCGCTAAAAAGGTCGGGCAAAAGGTGGCGCAATCGAAGGTCGGAACCGCCGTAAAACAAGCGGTAAACGGCACGGCGGCCCAAACCGCCAAAAAAGCGGTCGACAAGGCCGCCAAGAGTGCGGTAACGCAAGCTGCGAAAAAGACGGTAACCAAGGCCGTTACCAATACCGCGGTTAAGGCCGTGGGCAAGTCCGTATTGAAAAAAATTCCGCTTATCAGTATCGGTGCCGGTTTGATATTCGGGGCACAGCGCGCCATGGCCGGAGATTTTGCCGGCGCCGCCGGTGAAGTTGCTTCCGGTGTATGCGGTACTTTTCCGGGAGTAGGGACAGCAGCCAGCGTGGCCATAGATGCCGGACTTGCCGGTCGCGATATTTATAAAGAAGTCAAAAACGCCGACGATGCCACCAAACAGCAGGTTAAAAAGGATAGGGAAAACGCCAGAAAATACGGCGAGAAAAAACAAAAACAGGTAGCCAGAGCCTCGGCAAAAGCTAAGTCCCCAACAACGCAAAAACAGGCAACCGCCGCCAAAATGAAAACCGATGCCGCCAATGCCAATAAATATCAAAAGCAGATGGAAGCCATTATTAATAAGCTGAATAAGGCTAACGGCAAGGCTAAAGCCATGGATGCGGCCCACACCGCCGCCGCGCTGTATCAAAAATACGGTGATAATGCTTATGCGTTGTTGCAAGAGGCCGTACAAAGTCCAGGCTCGTATCAAAAGCTGGGTGACGGTAAACTGAAAACCTCACGCGATGTGATTCAGCACTTGTGCCAAATGCCGGATACCAAACAGAATCAGCAAATTGTACAGAGTATCGTGCAGAACCGTGCCAGAAGCAAGTAATCAGCGCGAACGGCGTCTTTTAGAGGCAGCCATGGCAATAACGTTGTTCTTTTGCTGTTCATCGTCAATTTCGCAAAGTCTTTGAACAATCTGGCGCGAACTGGTCAGCAACTTGCCGTTTTTATCGCGTAAATCCAGCTTTTTCGCCATTGTGGTCGGAGCCATCATTACTTTTGCCAATATTTTGGAAGCATTTTCGCCATATTGCGCGCTCAGAGCCTCAATAGTTGCATCAACATCAACCTGCCGCGATTTGCCGTTGGCCTTGTTCAGATTATTCAACATAGAGCGCATTCTGGCCTTGTCTTTATCCGACGCATTACCGCTGTTCTCGCTTTGGCGCGGTTTAGCCTTAGCCGGAGTTTGTGCAGGTTGCTCCGGTGTTTTGGCCTTGCCGCTCGATTGTGGCTGAGTCCGTGTTTGCGGGCCTTGTGCCACTCGGGAATGCGGCTGTTCCGGCGCTGTGCGGGATTGCGTATGTTCGCGTCCGGCCTCGGCAGCTCTTACTTGCTGTTCGGTATATTGAGCAAGCTCGGAGTAGAAGCTGCCGGTATAGTGAATACCGTCGCCGCCTTTGCTGCCGTAAACCTTGGAGTTGGATTGGCTGCGGACATAAGATTGCGTGTCGATTACCTTAACGTCGTCGGATAAGTATTGCTGCATATAGCGGTTGAAATCATCAACGCCTTTATTGACCTTGGCCGCATCCGAGCGATTGGTGCTGACCGGATTGACCGTGGTAAAGTATACCTGTTTGCCCTGTCTTTTCATTTCGGCGGCAAATTCGTTCATTTGCGCGGCATATTCCTTGGCCATTTTTTCAATATTTTTGTTGCTGTGAACCGCGCCGTATACATCATTAAAGCCGAGGTTGACCACCACGCAATCGCAATCTTGGGCATCTTGTTTAATATCGTTTAAATGCTGTTTGAACCAGGCAAAACCTTTACCCATTTGCGCATACCAATCGTCGCCCGATCTATCGGTTTTTTGGACAAGACGGCTGCCGTTTTCTCCGGCCATACCGACCGTGCGGCTGTCACCGACGTTCAAAATTTTGCCGGAGCTTGCACTTGTGCGGGATGGCGAAGGCTGAGTTCTGGCGTCGGCGCTTGCCTTTCTGGCTTTTTCTTCTTCCGTTTTGGATTTTTTGGCGGCCTTCTTTTTATCGTCACTCATTACTCTTTTGGTGGTGTTGAATTCAAACTCGCCGGTAGCCATGCAAGCGGCATTGTCACGGGCACGGCGGCCTACATCTCTGGCATATTTCGAGCGGAGAATTTCCTGAGCGGCGGCGGTATAATCGCCGTTTTCCATCGCCGTCAGCATTTTGTTGAATTTCTTGGTTCTCGGAATTCCCATGTTGTAGCACATATCTACCAAAACAAACTGCCGTTCGTCATCAAGTTTTTCAAACAGCGGGCCTAAGCGTTTATCGGCCTTTATGCCCTCAATAACCCGGTTCAAATCATGTTGCAACAGCTTTTGCGCTTCGGCTTCGGTAATTCCGTTATCAATACTGCTTTTGTTTAAGATTTTGCATACTTCTTTTTTGGCACGGGCGATTGCTTCCGGCGTGCTGCCGTAACGCTCCAAATTATAGCCGTAACCGATGCTTAAAAATCCGGCCGGGCAACGGCGCTGTGTGCTTAAAAAGCCCTCGCTGCGTTTAATGCGATCTAAATATTCCTGATTATCCAACATCGGTTTTCTCCTTGATGAAAGTTACCTTATATATATTATGTTACAATGATATATAGCAAAAAACAATTACAAATTTGTTAAATTTGTGTTACAGAAATACCGCGGAAATTACCGCGGTATTTGAGGTATCGTCTATAATGTCCGAGATTAAGCTTCGCGGCCGCGGCGACGGGCGGCAACCATAGCCAGGGCGTTGTCGCGTTCCTGGGTGGTTTCCGGCTGGCTGAGACGTTGAATTATCTGGCGCGAGCTGGTAAGTAATTTACCGTTTTTATCACGCAAATCCATATTCTTAGCCACCGCAGTCGGAGACATCATCACCTTGGTCATGATTTTGGAAGCTTCGCTGCCGTATTGCGCGGTCAAAGCCTCAATCGTCTTATCTACGTCAATCTTGCTGTTTTTGCCGTTAGCCCGGTTCAGATTGTTCAGCATGGAGCGCATTCTGGCCACATCTTTATCGGTGGCGTTGCCGGTTCTGGCCGGAGCGGCCGTCTGTTTTTGCGCCGGAGCAGCAGCTTGTCTTTGTGCCGGAGCGGCAGCACGCGGAGCGGCGGTTCGTGCCGGAGCTCTGCCGACTTCGGATCTGACTTGCGTGGCCTGACGCGTTTCGGCTTCTTTTTTGGCTCCGTACGTATCGGCTTTAGCCTTATCGGTTTTTATTTGCTTTTTGGTCTTCTTTTTCTTCGGGTCCTCATCCGACCATTCGCCGGTTCGCAGAGCTTCCACGTTACGGCGGGCACGCGGTCCGGTTTGTTTGGCATAACGCGAACGGCGCAGTTCTTCGGAGGCTTTTTCATAATCGCCGTTTTCCATCGCCGTCAGCATTTTATTGAATTTTTTGACTTTAGGAACACCCATGTTGTAGCACAAATCAAGCAGAACGTATTGACGCTCGTCATCAAGTTTGGCAAATAACGGGCCTAATCTCTTATCTTCTTTGATGCTTTTTCTAACCTCATCCAAATCGTATTTAAGCAGTTTTTTGGCATCACCCTCGGTAATTCCTTTGTCGATATCTTTTCCAAGGAATTTATTGGTGGCGGATTTGCCCATGCCGCTTTGTTCAAGGTTGTGTCCGTAGCCGATACTAATGTGTCCGGCAGGACAAGGCGCCGGTACTCTGTAAAAACCTTCGCTGTGACTTACGCGGCGCATTAATTCTTCATCTTTAATCATCGTCTTTCTCCCGTTCTTATGAGCGGTTATCCCCCTCCTATTATGATTTTATATTAGCATAATTTGCGTTAAAAAACAATATCTAAAATGTTAAATTTATGTTACAAAAAAGCCGCGGAACGTTGCCGCGGCTCGAAAATACAGGATGTTTGCGGTTTAAGCCATACCGCCGCGGCCGCGTCTTTTGGTAGCGGCAATCGCCAGAATCTGCTGATTTTGCTCCTCGTTGTCGATTTGGCACAGCTGTTCCAGAACATCACGCGAGGAGGTGAGGCGCTTGCCGTTTTCGTTGCGCAAATCCAAACGTTGCGAAAATTGCGACGGCGACATCATTATCTTGGTCAAAACCTTGGAGGCGTCGGTGCCGTAGAGCTCGGCCAGGCGATCGATGGTTGCTTCGATATCAACCGGATTTTTCTTGCTGACTTTGTTCAAGTTGTTCAGCATTGACTCCATTCTGGCCTTATCTTTATCCGAAATTTCGTCGGTGCGGACAACCTTTTTCTCGCTCGAAGCTTCGGCCTGTGCTTCTGCCTGCGCGGCCGGCTGCTCGGCTTGGATGGCGGAAGATTCACGCTGCTCGTTGGTGGCCGCCGTAACATAGAACATCGAAAAACGTCTTTCCTGACGGGAGGCTTCTTCTCCGGCATTTTCGCCGTCGATACGCATTACGGCCGGAGTAGCACTCGGAACATTGGCATTTTTAACGTAAGAATCCGCATATTGGATAACCTTATTATTTCTGCCCTGAGCGGTAAAGAGGTGATTTTCGGTTTTTTCCAAATCGTCGACGCGAGTACCCAGTTTTTCCCGCTCCCGGCTGACCATACGCGCCAAATCGGTGGTTGAGAGTTCGCGATATTGATCCAATTCATCGTTCATCTGTTTGGTCATCCAGCGATTCATATCGCCGGCTATGACGTTTGAATACAGAACTCGTGATGTTACAACCTCAAGATTGTTGCTGTTATTGGCCTGCAGAACATAATTTTTCAGATTACCGTTTTCATCATAATTTACGGCAATAACCGTTTTGGCATGATAGCCGGAATCCGTGTGACTCGGTATACCGATGGTGGCTCCCGGGCCGACCTTGCCCTCGCTGATTAAAGTCCATAAATCGCCGCGCGCGGTATACCCCTCAAGAGCCGGGTCGTCCATAAAACCGTTGGCAAGGCGATAGTGCTTCGCTTCCGGATATTTTTGATAAGGCTGTACAAAGTTGTCGGCATCGTCAAAACCCATTTCCGCGGAAATTTTTGATTCCAAAGCCTTACTGCTGACGGCGCAACAGCTGGCCGTACGGCCGGACAAGGTTTTGGTAACATATTGCGGAATGCGGGCATAACAACTGTCGGCAACGGCTTCTTTCATATCGGGATATCTTCTCATGATATCTGCACAGCCGTTCCAGGTTGCTTTGTTCATGGCTTTTTTGTTGCCGGTGCGGCTGCAGATTGATACGGATACATCGTAGGCTTTCAGGCCTTCGTTTAAGCATACATACTGATATTCTTGTTGGCGCATGGCACGATATTGTTCCAGCAGAGCTTCGCGGAACTCTTTGTCATTGGCATAATCTCCCGGATTAAGACGCGGGAAGTTGTCTTCAATTTCCCGTTTTCTTCTTGCTGCTACATCGTCGGTCAAATTACCGGCTTCGGCCGATTTTGTTGGTACAGTCTGCCTTCTTACCACTCTCTTTCCCATGGCCTTTCTCCTTAAATCAACACTTTATTTAGCTTTATCATAGCATAAATCGTGACAAAAAACAACAGCAAAAGTGTTACAGTTGTGTTACATTTTGTACAGCCTTTATTTTTTTTGAAAAATGTTTAAAAAAGTGTTGACAGACATTATTTTTGTGATAACATCGCGCACACTGATTGCTGAGCGTTTTTTAATGCTCGGCGGTTAGTTTTGTGTAATTAATTTAATAACTTAAGGAAAATGTGATGCCTACAATTAATCAGTTAATTCGTAAATCACGAACACCAAAAGTGAAGAGAAACAAAGTTCCGGCTTTGAAATCTTGTCCACAAAAACGCGGTGTTTGT
>JAEEGL016020612.1_pt1 | contig 59717 bp, 44 predicted proteins | sample 9134231 | NCBI WGS metagenome assembly JAEEGL01 (sample SAMN16246548, study PRJNA631951) | gut metagenome | biome: gut microbiome; feature: rumen; material: fiber-attached | host: Bos | place: Iran: Karaj | collected 2018-10
AAAATGTTAAAGGATAGGGTAAAACCTAAAAAGCAGGTAAAGGGATTGGAGAATGGACTGAACCTACCGAAACATATGGCAGAACATATCTACATGTTTAGTGGTGATAGTGTTCGAGTGACTTTTAGGGCGAAGAAATATTTGCTGAGTGAAATCTTTGATTGGTTTGGCAAGGATATTATCTTTTCTGATGAAACAGAAGATGAAGTGACCTGTTCGGTGTTCGTGAATGAAAAGGCTATGAGAAAGTGGGCATTGCAGTATGCGTTGCATGTAAGGGTGTTGAGTCCGCAGAGTATGGTCGATGGAGTGAAGGAAGATCTAGAGAAAGCGAGGGAGATGTATGGGTAAAAGAACGTGGAATTTAAGTGAACAGGCACAGGAATTCTTTGTGTATTCCGTATTGGGGATTGTGCCGGAAGAATATTTTGATAATGACACTTATAAAGAATATTTGAAAACAGAATATGAGTATGACTGTGAGGAATTATCATATAAAACATATTGTGCTTTTATGTGCGCAGTGCGAGCATATAAGGATTTGGCAAGAACACTAAATTATGTGGAGAATGAGGAAAACGAAAAGGCTACATTTAAAAATACGGTATATGGATATCTTGCTAATGAGTGCTTGATAGAGGAAAATATTTCAAATGAAAAGATTATAAATATGATTGAAGAGGTAAAAGCGATTGCAGACAATAATAAAGTATTGTTAAAAAATGACTTCACATATGGTCAAGCACAGAAATGGGTGAACATGACGATAAAATATTTGCGCTTAATAAAAATGGTTAGGTGCGATGATATTATACATATCCCTGTTGATAGCTATATTATTGATGCTTTTTGGGAAAACAGAGAGATTGATTTTTATTCAAAACAAAGCGAAAAGTTCAATCATAATCTATGTCAAAGACCAAGTAATCATATTTTGGCATGGAGTAAGTGGAACGAAAGCGTCTACAATGCTTTTGTTAATAAGTTCAAAGAATATATAGAAAACAAAAAACTAAAAGATAAAAGAATTAATTCATTGACATGGGAACATGAAAACTGGATAAAAATATCTGAGTCAAGGAAGATAAAATAATAAAAGATGTGTGATAGTTAGAGGAAAGGAGTAGAATTATGAATAAGGAAAACAAATATTGGTTGCATAGAATAAGTCATGAATGGGCCGTTTCATATGAGTTGTTTGAAATGGGTTATTTAAGTATGGGTTGGTCTATGTTTTCGAAGAGTGGAATATTAGAGACGGCTAGAGAAGAGACATCAGAACATTTTGAAATAACGTATAAGAGTATTATGAGCGATAGAAATAAATCGAGATGGAGTATGTGGTATTTTGCTCAATTTGATATAGATGATTATATTGTTGTTCCAATGTTTAATGGAGAATTTTCAATTTGTAAAGTTCTAGAAAAAGCAAAACCTATTTCAGAGATTAAAAATATAATTGGTGATTTTGAAGATAAAGAAAATAAACAGATAATGTGGAAAGATGATTTGTTGGTACGTGAAGGTGAAAAGATTGATCTTGGGTTTGTGATAAAGATTAAGATAGTGAAAAAATGTCTAAAAAGAAAAGAGTTTGCGGACAGTGCACTAACAGCACGAATGAAATTACGCAAGACCAACGGAAATATAAGTGACTTGAAGGAGAGTGTTGACAGGACATTAAAGGCTGAAAAACCAATTAATTTTTATGAAAACGTTATAGAACAGGGGGCAGATTTATTGCATAAACAGATTATGCAAGATTTGTCAGCTGAAAAGTTCGAATTGCTTGTTAAAGCGTATATGAAAAAAATTGGAGCAGATAGTGTTGGTATTCCACCGAAAAACGAAATGGGAAAAAAAGATTATGCAGATGCTGATGTTATTGCTACATTTGATTCATTAAAAATTATCATTATGATTCAGGTGAAATTTCATACAAACAGTACAAATTCTTGGGGAATTGAACAGATTAGGAGATATAAAGAGCAAATTGAAGATGAAACGACAGAGTTGGAAAATGAAAATTGCGATGAATATGTAAATATTCCGTGGGTAATATCTACTTGTGATGAGTTCTCTAATGATGCAATTGAAATAGCAAAGAAGGAAAAAGTTTTTTTGGTTAATGGTAAAGAGTTTTCGAAAATGTTATTAAACGCAGGATTGGAAAAGTTAGAAATATGAATTGATTAAAACAATTAATTCAAAATATTCCTCACCACACGAAAGGAGCAACTTATGCAATTAATCACAGGAAAATATAACACTGCCAAAGTTTTCACTGCCCAATGTGACGACACTTGCGTTGAGCAAATACGCGAACTCTTGGATCAGGAACCCTTTCAGGATGCAAAGGTAAGAATTATGCCGGATTGTCATGCAGGGAAGGGATGTGTCATTGGATTTACAGCGGACCTAGGGGACAAGATTATTCCGAACGTTGTGGGCGTTGATATAGGTTGCGGAATGTTGACTGTGGAACTGGGGAAAATCGATATTGACTTTCAACGACTGGATACGGTGATTAAGACCTTTATCCCGTCAGGAAGAGAAGTGAATAAAGGGCGGTTGATGAAGTTTCCGAAGATTCAGCAGTTAAAATGTTATAGAGAGCTACAGGATACAAGAAGATTGGGGCGGTCTATAGGAAGCCTGGGAGGCGGAAATCACTTTATTGAGATTGATGCGGATGAGGAAGATAATAAGTATCTCGTGATTCATACTGGAAGCAGGAATCTTGGTTTGCAGGTTTGTAAGTATTATCAGAAAATCGCTGTGGGAATTCACATTGGAAAAGAAGAATTGTGGAACGAGGAACAAAAAATCATAGCGGAGTACAAGGCGGCCGGTCGTAGGAAAGAAATCAAGGAGGCAATTAAGGAACTTCGGAGAAATTTTAAACAAAAGACGCCGGATATTCCACTAGAACTTTGTTATTTGACAGGAGAGTATAGTCAAGATTATTTGCATGATATGAAAATATGTCAGGAGTTTGCAGAGGAAAATAGACATATGATTGCAAAGTTGATTGTAGAGAACTATGGGTTTAAGCCGATTGGAGAATTTTCCACAGTCCACAATTATATTGATCATGAATCAGGGATTATTCGAAAAGGAGCAGTGTCAGCGAAAAAAGGAGAGCGACTGCTTATTCCGATAAATATGAGAGATGGGTCGCTGATTTGTATTGGAAAAGGGAATGAAGATTGGAATTGTTCGGCACCTCATGGAGCGGGGAGATTGTTTTCCAGAACGGAAGCGATAAATCGCTTTTCGATAAATGATTTTCAACAGACAATGAAGGAGGCGGGAGTCTTTACAACTTGTGTGAATGAATCGACATTAGATGAAAGCCCGTTTGCTTATAAAGGAATGAAAGATATTGTGGAAAATATTGAACCTACTGTGGAAATTATTAAAGTGATCAAGCCGGTTTATAATTTTAAAGCGGCAAACGAAAGATAAAATCAGAAAGAAACACTCGAGATGGTTGAAATGTATTGTCTCGGGTGTTTTTATGCCTCTAAATACCGATAACTGATGTTACAAAAATGTCCCATGCCCTTCGATAGAATATATTTACAATCATAAAGAAAGAAGGTGGCTTTTATGAAATATACGTCAGCAGAAGCGGCTAAGCTGGTCGCAAAATTGCAGCAGGAACATATGAATGTTTTGAGTTTAGAAAAACAGTCAAGGACATTTCTCGCAAGCGTTGGAGAAGATGTGGAATCTGTCCGTCCGGAATACAATTACGAAAAAACAAAAATACATCTTTTGACACTGGAAAGAAAAATTAGAAAAGTAAAGCATGCGATTAATGTCTTTAATGCAAAGACAGTGATTCCTGAATTTGACATGACAATCGATGAAATGCTTGTTTACATTCCTCAGTTAACAAAGAAAAAGGATAAATTAAAAGAAATGGCGAACGCTTTGCCGAAAACTCGAAGCGATGAATACCCTATGTCAAATATTATTGATTATAGGTATGCAAATTATGATTTAAAAAAAGCCAGAAATGATTTAGAAGCGATTACGGAAGAATTATCAAAGGCGCAGTTAGCCCTGGATTCCGTAAATCATACGATAACTTTTGAAATTGAAGAGTAAGAAATAATCCGTTGCCATTGTGTCGAAAAAAACATCTGATAGAGGATTAATGATAGGTTAATGGTTAATTCTTTATTATGTTTTTCAAATTTTATTTTGTAATAGGTTTTTGTTTAGAGTAATACAGTTTGAAAATTTAGATGATTGTTTTTTTCGTTTCAATGCCATAAAAACTTTAAGGTGCAGGGAAGTATGGTTACAACTGCTTACCTAGGAGTATAAAGTAACGAGGTACTATAGAGATAAAGTTTTGGGAGGTGTAGATATGCAGTTTTTCAAAATTGATGGATTGATTGAAGATGAAAAATGGGTAAAAGATTTTGAAGACAGACAGGCTTGGAAGGAAAAAGAAGCGAATATTCTGATCCATAGTGATAACTTCAATCAGCGGTGTAAGATGAAAATGTATTTGTTTGTAGGACATGCATCCTCTGTAAAAATTACAATAGGGGCTATTTGCTTAGATTCTTTGAAATTGTCTGAACGACTTACGCAGTTTATGAAAGAGATTGATGTGAATGTGGGCGAACTTAGGGTTGAAGAAACTACAGGAAAAAATATGTGTTCTTTACTCCAAGGTGCAGAGCGTAAAGGATATATAGAATCCGAAGAAGATATCTTGGAAACTTTTAGAATTAACAGGGTTTTGGGACGGTATGGAAGAGATATAAGTTATGGAGAAAAGATTATTGATGGATTGAAGAAAGAAGAAGTATTTTCGAAAGTCGAACAACTCTTTGTGAGAGAATGCTTCGTTCCGGAATTAGAACGGATTTATATGGGAACAGAAAGAAAAAGTCCGGTAGGACATCCGGTTCATTATATGATTCAGGCAGATGATTCTGAAATGAGAATCGAAATGACGAAACTATTGATTGAGGCGCTTTATTCGGCAGGAAGAATCAAAAATAAGCGCGTTACATATCTTAGTGTCGATCCCCTCGATGGTGTTCCGGAAAAGGGGGGCGATGATCTGTATCGGTGTAATGAAGGTGGTGCAATTGTTGTAGAATATATGGCTGAAGATGTTATAGAAGATCAGTTTGCATCTTTTGCAAGAGATATTACAGAAAGATTATGTAAGACCATGAAAAAATATCAGAATAAGGTTTTGACAATTTTTTGTTTTCAAAGAGAGTGCTATAGACAGAAAGAGATTTTCTACGAAAACTTGGGGAATACCAGCCTTGTAGAATTGAAAGAAGACTTGGCGTATGGAAAGAGAGCTGAGAGTTACCTAACTGCACTTGCGAAAGATAAACAAATTTTGACAGATTCTTCATTGTTTGAATTGATTGATGAAGAGAAAGGATATTTGGCCACTGAATTAAATGAAATGTTTACGGAATGGTTCAACCGAAAATTAAAAACAGATTATTATCCGCAATATAAAGAAATGACTTCGGTAAAGAAAGAAGTAATCAAAGCAGCACCGAAAGGTACTGCTTTCGATGAATTAAACGAAATGATAGGAATTACTGAAGCAAAAAAAGTAATAATGCAGGCATTAGATTTCTTTAAAGCGCAAAAAATTTTTGCGGAAAAGGGAATGAAGAAAGAACGGGTTGCAATGCATATGGTTTTTACCGGAAATCCGGGAACTGCGAAAACGACGGTTGCTAGATTATTTGCCAGAACCATGAAGGAGAATGAAATTCTTTCCAATGGTCATTTAATTGAAGTGGGACGGGGAGATTTGGTAGGTAAGTTTGTGGGATGGACGGCCCCAACGATTCAGAAAAAATTTCGAGAAGCAAAAGGTGGAATCTTATTTATTGATGAAGCATATTCCTTAGTAGATGACAGGGACGGAAGCTTCGGTGATGAAGCAATTAACACCATTGTTCAGGAAATGGAAAATCACAGAGAAGATGTGGTTGTGATTTTTGCAGGTTACCCGGATGAGATGGAGCAATTTCTGCAAAAAAATCCGGGACTTCGTTCTAGAATTGCCTTTCATGTTCCGTTTGAAGATTATGATACGGAAGAATTATGTGGCATTGCAAAACTGATTGCAAAGAAAAAAGAGTTATTGTTGTCTGAAGATGCAGTAGAGAAAATGTCTGAAATTTTCGAAGTTGCGAAGAAAGAGAGTGATTTTGGAAACGGAAGATATGTTCGCAATGTGATTGAAAAAGCAAAAATGGCACAAGCCGGAAGATTGATGAAAATGGATTTTGAAACAATAAAATCTAGAGATGTTCGAACTATTTGTGCTGAAGATATTGAAAAGCCTTCCGGTGTGAAGAAAAAGAAATCAAATCCTATTGGATTTGGTGTGGCGTAAAATGAAAAGGAGTTTCGGGTGAAAAAAGGAATTTTTTGGTGTAAAGATATGAATGAGAATCCTCCACGTTTGATTACTGTCAGTGTGGAATGTTCTTTTAGTGGAGAGTGCGAAGGTAATGTAAATTACAGCTCAAAGTCCGGAAAGAATTTTAATCACAAAAAGGAGTGGAGTAAGCTAGACAAAAATGTGACGGAAGGTTATCCGTACAATTATTATCCTAGGGGGCGTGTGGAAATAAAAAATGGAAAAGTAACTATTTTTCTTAATCCTGACATTAATACGGATGAAGTGTTAGATGTAATACTGACAGAGTTTGAATTGAAAGATGATCGAAGGAAAATAATTAAGGTAAAGAGTGATGGCTCAAATCACTACCAATATTTAATGCACAGGGACGAAGTGTCAAAAAAGCAATTCCGATTTGAAAATGCAGAAAAAAGAGTGAAAGAGTTCTGCATGGATGCCATTGCTCGCAAATATGGAAAAACAATTCCAAAAGCAGCAAGACATCGATTAGATGAAGAACTTTTGAAGATTTCAGAATGTGACGGCTGGTCGCAATATTTGCTGGCAGCTAAATTGGCAGAAAAAAACAGAAAGATGGGATATGTGCATAATGTTCGTGGATGTGCAGGTGGATCGTTTGTAGCGTATTTACTAGGAATCACAGAGACAAATCCTTTGCCGGCAATGAGTGGTTATGAGGATGGAAATGATATCCCTTATGAATTTTTTATGGGGAGTTCTACAGCAAAGAACCCCTCCTTTGATTTGAATTTTGCAAATGAAATACAGAGCAACCGGTTGGATTTTTGTAAAGAGATTTTAGGTGAAAATCAGGTTTTTTACGGAGGGGTTTTTAGTGATACGGTGGGAGAAAATTACTTGAAGATTGTGAAACATCCGGGAAAACTTGTGATTGTTCCAAAGGATTGCATGGTTGATTGCTTTGTAGATAAGAAAAAGGGAATTATATATGATGAGCGGAGACGATTTGATTCTATCAATGTTTTGGAACATGATATGTTTTCGAGACTAAAAAAAATACAAGATTATATTGGAGTGAATGTACACGAGCTTCATGTGGGAAACGATATTGTTGAAGAAATAGCCAAGTGGAAACCGGAAGCATTTGAAGGACTGACAATGAAAGAACTGGGACAAAATGAAATATTTAGAATAGTAAAACCGAAGAACTTTTCTGAATTAGTAAAAGTGTATGGATTATCTCATGGTAGAGGGACTTGGAATGAAAATGGCGAAGAGTTGTTTCGTGATGGGATTCCATTAGATGATATCATTGCACATCGAGAGGATGTTATGCTGAAACTTTTACAATTTGGACTTTCCAGAGAAGAATCATATCAGATCGCTGAATATGTGAGAATGGGAAAAGTCTTTCGTTTGGGATTCCAAGAAGAACAAATCGCTCGATTAAAGGAAGTTAATGTTCCTGATTGGTATATTGAATCAATGCAAAAGATAAAATATCTTTTCCCGAAATCCCACGCCGTGGAATATGTTAGAAATTTTCTTCGAGAGGCCTGGATTAAGGAACATTATCCTGATGAATTCAAAAAGGTGATTGAAGTATGAACGTTAAAATATTCTCAAGAGAAGCAACGGAAGATTTGCTAAGGCAAGTGGAAAAATTAGAAAACACTGCTGTGATCAGTTTCTATGATCCTCCAAGTAAAACATTTTTCACGGAGAAACCCATTGATTTTGGAAAGAAAGTGGATTATTTATTTCAAGTAGCAGTCAATGACATTGATATTGAAGTTTTACCCCGATATGGACTGACAGAAAAGTCCTTTTTTACGGAAGCGGAAGAACTGGCTGAGTTTATTCGAGAAGCAAAGGAGAACGGCATGGATATCATTTGTCAATGTGAGTATGGTCAGAGCCGAAGTGCAGCGTGTGCAGCGGCCATCTTGGAATATTACGATAGAAAAGGAATTACTGTTTTTGCAGATTATAGATATTATCCAAATCAATTGGTGTTCAATAAAATATATGACGCATTAAAAAGTGAAAATAGTTTTGGAAACTAAAGATTCCCCATTTGCCATTCCCTCCACTCAATGCTATCCTATATTCAGAAGATTATGAACTTGCAAGGAGGACTGGCATGAACGAAACAATCACAAATAGAATTTCAAAATTACGTGACCTGATGTCTCAGCATAGCATCGATGCTTATCTCGTAGTTAGTGATGATTTTCACGCTTCAGAATATGTGAGCGACTATTTTAAAACAAGAGCCTATTTGTCCGGATTTACCGGTTCGGCAGGAAGCCTTTTGGTGATGAAGGATTGGGCAGGACTGTGGACGGATGGAAGATATTTCTTGCAGGCAGCGGATCAGTTAAAAGAAACCGGCATTGAACTGATGAAGATGGGAGAGGATGGGGTTCCGACGGTTACGGATTATCTGGAGCAACATATTCCACATCACGGTGTGTTAGGCTTTGATGGGAGAACGATTCGTGTGAGCCTGTATCAATTAATGAAGGAAGCGTTGCAGGGAAAGAACGCCACCATCCAATCAGACCTTGATTTGGTGGGTGAACTATGGACAGATAGACCGGCTTTTCCAAAAGAAAAAGTTTGGGTTTTGGAGGAACAATATACAGGAGAATCAACAAAGGAAAAACTAAAGAATCTTAGAAAGACATTGGATGAGAAAAAGGCGGATGGAATGATTCTTGCCACACTAGATGATATTGCGTGGCTTTTTAACTTGAGAGGAAATGATATTTCCTATAACCCAGTCTTTTTGTCCTATGCCTATATCGGACAGCAATTAACAATCTTGTACCGTGATGAGGAAACCCTAACGGAAGAAGCGAAGAAGATGCTGAAAGAAAATAGTGTGGAAATCAGACCATACTTTCAGATTTACAAAGATGTGAAAGAAATTGAAAATGAAACCATCGTGGTAGATGAGCACGGAATCAATATTGCATTGAAGAATAGCTTTTCAAAAGATACCACATTACTAAATGAGAAAAATCATACATTTTTAAAGAAAGCAATTAAAAATGAAACGGAGCAGCAGAATGAACGAAAAGCACATGTGTTGGACGGTATTGCTGTGACAAAGCTAATCTACTGGTTGAAGAAACAGCAGCAGGACGGAACGGTTACATCCTTAAAGGAAACAGACGTCTGTGAAAAACTGGAAGAATTGAGAAAGCAGGGACAAGGCTATCTGGGTCAAAGCTTTGCACCGATTGCGGCTACAGGTAAGAATGGAGCCATTGTTCATTATGAACCAATCAAGGGTGAGGATGAGAATCTGGAAGAAAATAACTTTGTTCTGATGGATACCGGAGGACAATATTATTATGGAACCACGGATATTACCAGAACAGTGGCAATTGGAAAACTGACGCAGCAGCAGAAGAGTCATTATACAGCGGTACTTCGAGGTCATATTCGTCTGGCAATGGCAAAGTTTAAATACGGAAGCACGGGAGCCAATCTGGATGTGCTTGCCAGAGGACCATTGTGGGATTTGGGGCTTGATTACAATCACGGAACCGGCCACGGCGTGGGATATCTGTTAAATGTTCATGAAGGACCGAACGGAATTCGAATGAAAGAGGCTGACCGCAGTGTGGGCGTGACATTGGAAGAGGGAATGATTACGTCGGATGAACCGGGACTCTATCTGGAAGGAAAATATGGAATCCGTATTGAAAATATGATTCTGTGCAAGAAAGAGGAAAAGACGGAGATGGGTCAGTTCATGGGATTTGAAACACTGACGATGGTTCCTTATGAAAGAGAAGCAATTCTTCCGGAAATGTTGGAAAACAAGGAACTTGAGTGGCTGAATCAGTATCATAAGAGGGTGTTTGAACAAATCTCACAGTATTTGACAACTGACGAACAGAAGTGGTTGAAAAGTCAGACAAACCCATTGAAAAAATAGGAATGCCAATCAGAGAATTAGCACAATGATGAATAGGTAACCTCCATGAAAAAAGCATTGAAATTATGCGTTCTTGTGGTATAATATTCTAAGAATTGTGCGTTTCTGCGCATATGGATAAAAGTATTGGAGGAAATATGATGAAACATATTAAGACTTTAACAGGAAAAACATTAAAGGAAAGCATGAAGAAAGGTGGATGTGGCGAATGCCAGACATCATGCCAGTCAGCATGTAAGACTTCTTGTACAGTTGGAAACCAGACTTGCGAGAATAAATAATTAATTTCATAGAAATTTATTCCTATAACAGAGCCGAATTATCGACTCTGTTATAGTGCGTTTAAAAACTTAATAATGTTAGGAGGAAATCACAGTGATTCATCAATATAAAAGCAATGGGTATAACATTGTCATGGATGTGGAAAGCGGTGCTGTTCATGTTGTGGATGATGTAACTTATGATGTAATTGCTTTGTATGAGAAATCTTCTGCTTCGGAAATTGAGGAGCAGTTAAAGGATCAGTATCCGGTGGATGCGATTCGAGAATCAATGAAAGAGGTTGAAGAATTAAAAAATGATGGTCAGCTGTTTACAGAAGATATCTACCAGCCGTACATTGAGGAATTTCAGGACAAGAGACAGACGGTTGTAAAGGCGTTGTGTCTTCACATTGCTCATGATTGCAACCTTGCCTGCAAGTATTGCTTTGCAGAAGAAGGAGAGTATCATGGCAGACGTGCCCTGATGAGTTTTGAGGTTGGTAAGAAAGCTCTTGATTTTCTTGTGAAAAATTCCGGAAACCGTGTGAACCTGGAGGTAGACTTTTTTGGCGGAGAGCCGTTGATGAACTGGGAGGTTGTAAAACAGCTGGTTGCCTACGGTCGTAGCCTGGAAGAAGCGAATAATAAAAAATTCCGTTTTACATTGACCACAAACGGTGTTTTGCTCAATGATGAAATTATGGAATTTTTAAATAAAGAAATGTCCAATGTTGTAATTAGTCTGGACGGAAGAAAGGAAGTCAACGATCGAATGAGACCGTTCCGTAACGGAAAGGGAAGTTACGATTTGATTGTTCCGAAGTTCCAGAAACTTGCGGAGAGCAGAAACCAGATGAATTATTACATCCGTGGTACATTCACAAGAAATAATTTGGATTTCTCCGAAGATGTAAAGCATTTTGCAGATTTGGGATTTAAACAGATGTCCATTGAACCGGTTGTAGGACCGGATGATGATCCGTATTCCATTCGTGAGGAAGATCTTCCTCAGATTTTAGAGGAATATGACAAACTGGCATTGGAGTATATCAAACGTGAAAAGGAAGGACGTGGATTTAACTTCTTCCATTTTATGATTGATTTACAGCAGGGACCTTGTGTGTACAAGCGTCTGTCCGGTTGTGGATCCGGAACAGAATACCTGGCGGTAACACCGTGGGGGGATTTGTATCCGTGTCATCAGTTTGTTGGAAACGAAGAATTTCTGTTAGGTAATGTGGATGAAGGCATTACAAAACCGGAGATTGTGAAAGAGTTTGGTTGCTGTAACGTGTACACGAAAGAAAAGTGTAAGAACTGTTTTGCCAGATTCTATTGTAGCGGCGGTTGTGCAGCAAATTCTTATAACTTCCATGGAAACATCAATGATGCTTATGAAGTGGGATGTGAAATGGAACGAAAGAGAGTGGAATGCTCAATTATGATTAAAGCGGCGTTGGCCGATGAATGACAGCCGGAGGAGACGGCGATATAAAATAAGTCGATGGACTTAGAAAGAGGTTAGAAATGAAGTTTAAAACAATTAGTAAGGCAAAAAGTATTTCATTATTTGTTTTATGTATGGTACTTGTTGTCGTAGCAGGTGCAATTGTAATGTGGGGAATCCCTAAAAACTGGAAAGGTATCGGGGACAGAGGTAAAGCTGCCTACATCACACAGGGATTGGACTTAAAGGGTGGTACAAGTATTACTTATGAAGTAGAAAAAGGTGCCAGCCAGAGTGATATTGCTGATACAAGAGCAAAGTTAGAAAAGAGAGTTCAGAGCAAATTCAGTTCTGAAGCTACAGCATACAGAGAAGGTGAAGACAGAATTACTGTTGATATCCCTGGTGCATATGATGCTGGTAAGGCTATCAAAGAATTAGGTAAGCCTGGTAAAATGTACTTCACTACAAAGGCTGAAGATGGTTATGAACCTACAGAAGAAGAATTAAAGAACGAAGACTATATTAAATTTGAAGATGCTTACTATAAAGTATGGCTTACAGGTGACGAAGTTGCAGAAGCAAAAGGTCAGTCATACACAGATCCGGATACACAGCAGTTAAAGAATGTAGTAGCAATTACATTTACAGAATCAGGTAAGACAAAGTTCGGTGAAATGACATCTGCAAATGTTGGAAGCCAGAACTATGTTATCTACAATGATAGTGTAATTACAGCTCCTAAAATCGATGAAGCTATCCTTGGTGGTTCTTGTGAAATTTCAGGAAGTTTCAAAACAATTAGCGAAGCAAACGAATTAGCAACAAACATCCGTATCGGTGGATTAAAGGCTTCTATTAAAGAATTAAGCCATAGCGTACAGAGTGCTCAGCTTGGTAATGATGCCTTATCAAAGAGTTTGAAAGCCGGATTAATCGGTTTCATCATTATCTGCATTTTCTTACTATTCGTTTACAGAATTCCGGGACTTGCAGCTGCATTATCATTAGTTGCATATGTAGAAATGATGCTCCTTGCATTAAACGGATTTGATTTAACATTAACACTTCCTGGTATCGCAGGTATTATCCTTGATATCGGTATGGCGGTGGATGCCAACGTTATTATTTACGCACGTATCCGAGAAGAAATTGCGGCAGGACGTCAGGTTCAGAACGCTATTTACACAGGTTTCAAGAAAGCTACATCAGCAATTGTGGATGGTAACATCACAACATTAATTGCTGCATTAGTACTTCTTTGGAGAGGTTCAGGTACTGTGCAGGGATTCGCAACAACACTTGCAATCGGTATTTTAGTACAGTTATTCGCATCCCTCGTTATTTCAAGAGCTTTCGTTTGGTTACTTTACTACATGGGATTCCAGAAGGAAGCGTTCTACGGAAAAGAAAAAGTCAGAAAGACAATCGAATTTGTACAGAAGAAAGCAATTTTATTTGCAGTTTCAATCGCAGTAATCGCAATCGGATTAATCTCAATTGCATTCAATGCTTCAAAGGGTGATCCGTTTGATTACAGTATCGAATTCAAGGGTGGTATTTCCATCGACGTTGAATTTGAAAAAGAATATAACGTTGATTATTTCAACGATTCCATTAAGCCTGAACTTGAAAAAATCTTGAATACAACAGATATTCAGGGACAGCAGGATACAAACAACAAGAAGATGTTCAAGATTAAGACAAGATCATTGTCTGAAGAAGAATTTACAAAGGTTAAAGAAGCTTTAATTAAGAATCATAAGGCAGTAGATAAAGAACAGAACTTTGGTAATACAGAAATTTCCGATACAATCAGTTCTGAAATGAGAAGAGATGCGGTAATCGCTACAATCATTGCTACAATTTGTATGTTGATTTACATCTGGATCCGTTTCAAGAACATCCAGTTCGCTTTAGCAGCCGTAGTTGCTTTAGTACATGACGTATTAGTTGTAGTTGGTTTCTATGGTATTTCAAGAGTTACTGTTGGTACAACATTCATTGCCTGTCTGTTGACCATTGTCGGTTACTCAATCAACGCGACCATCGTAATCTTCGACAGAATTCGTGAAAACAGAGCTTCTATGAAGCGTGGAGACGAATTAATCGATGTTGTAAACGCAAGTATTACACAGACATTAACAAGAAGTATCTACACAACATTAACAACATTCGTAATGATCTTCATGATCTTCATCATGGGTGTTTCTTCAATCAGAGAATTCACATTACCATTGATGGTAGGTATTATTGCAGGTATGTATTCTTCAGTTTGCGTAACAGGTTCATTATGGTATGTAATGAAAAAAGGCTCTGAAAAGAAAGCAGAATAGTAATAAAAAAGATATGATGATATAAACAGCAGCCCCCTGCCGATTGGCAGAGGGCTGTTCAACATAAGGTGGGATAAAACAAGATGAATGAACGATGGTATCTACAGACAAAAAGGGCAGATTTTAATGAAATCGGCAAAAAATTTCATATCAGTCCTATTGTGGCAAGAATTATCAGAAACAGAGATATTGAAGGGGATGAGGCAATCCAAAATTTCCTATATCCGGATATTTCTTCCCTTAGCTCTCCATGGCTTTTTAAGGATATGGATAAGGCGGTGGATCTCATCAATATCAAGATTAATTCCCAACAGAAAATCCGTATTATCTGCGACTATGATGTGGATGGGATTTGTTCCGGTTACATGCTGTTGCGTGCTTTTCGCAAGATGGGAGCAATCGTAGATTTGGTGGTACCACACCGAATCGACGACGGGTACGGAATTAATGAACGGCTGATTCAGAAGGCCTTTGAAGATGGAATTGATACCATTGTAACCTGTGATAACGGGATTGCCGCTTTGAAACCCGTAGAAGAGGCAAAGAAACTGGGAATGACCGTAATTATAACGGACCATCATGAAGTACCTTTTGAAGAATTACAAGGGGAAATTCATTATATTCTCCCGCCGGCAGATGCTATTATTAACCACAAGCAGGCGGATTGTGATTATCCCTTTAAGGAACTGTGTGGTGCTATGGTGGCTTACCAGTTGATTCGAGGAATCTATGAAAACCGTGGTGAATCTCCGGAAGCAGTCAAGGAATTACTTCCCTACGGTGCCATTGCTACCGTGTGTGATGTAATGGATTTGACGGGAGAAAACCGTGCCATCGTAAAATATGGTATAATGAAACTAAATAAGATTAAAGATATGGGAATACAAGCGTTGATTCGTGCCTGCAAACTGCAGACCGCAACCATTTCTCCCTATCATTTAGGCTTTGTTATTGGACCTTGCTTAAATGCCAGCGGACGACTGGATACGGCAAGAAAAGCCATTGAGCTGCTGGATGCAACGGATTTGCAGAAGGCGGATGCATTGGCAGAAGAAATTGTTCAGTTGAACAATGAGAGAAAAGAAATGACGGAACATTACCGATTGGAAGCGGTGCGACAGGCAGAACACTGTGAGGACCGGGTATTGGTTTTGTATTTTCCGGAATGTCATGAAAGCATCGCCGGAATTATTGCTGGTAAAGTGCGTGAGGCATTTAATAAACCTACATTTATTCTGACGGATGGTGAAAAGGGAGTGAAAGGCTCCGGAAGATCCATTGAAGAATACAATATGTATGAGAAGTTGACTGAGGTCAAAGACCTGCTAACAAAGTTTGGTGGCCATAAAATGGCGGCAGGGGTTTCTTTGGAAAAAGAAAATGTAGAAATATTCAGAAAAAAATTAAATGAAAATTGTAATTTATCCGAAGATGACTTATATTTAAAGGTATGGATAGATATGCAATTGCCTTTTGAATACGTTACAATTCCTTTGGTAGAGGAATTGAAATGTTTGGAACCTTTTGGAAAAGGAAACAGCAAACCGGTCTTTGCAGAAAAGGATTTACAGGTGGTACATTTGAAAATCCGTGGAGCAAAGGGGAATGTGATTTCACTTTTTCTGGAAGATGCAGGGCATAACAGAATGGAAGCAGTCCTGTTTCAACGAACCGACCAGTTTTTGGCATTCTTAAAAGAGCGGTTCGGACAGGAAGAAATAGAGAAAGCAATGACAGGAAGAAAAAACAAAATCCGGTTTATGGCAACTTTTTATCCCACAATCAATGAATTTCAGGGCGTGCGGAAATTGCAATTGGTACTGGACCGATTTTGTTAAGAGACCGATGAAATATGGAGGAATAAGAATGAACGAAGCTTTAAAACTCAGTAATGAGAAGAGAATAGAATTGGCAGAGAAGGTGGACTCCTATGTGAGAAGTATTCCGGATTTTCCGGAACCTGGAATTATATTCAGAGATATTACAACAGTAACCCAGGATGCAGACGGTTTACAGACTGCTATTGACTCTATGGAACAGTTGATTGAATGGATGAAAGAGGACATTGATGTGATTGTTGGACTAGAATCCAGAGGCTTTATTTTCGGAATGCCAATTGCAAGAGATTTGAAAAAAAGCTTTGTTCCGGTTCGTAAGAAAGGAAAACTTCCTTGCGATACGATTGGACAGAAATATGACTTGGAATATGGTCAGGCAGAAATTGAAATGCATATTGATTCAATTAAGCCGGGACAGAAGGTATTGATTGTAGATGATTTGATTGCTACCGGAGGTACTATTGAGGCTGCAATTAAGTTGATTGAACAGCTTGGCGGCGAAGTAGTTGGATGTCTGTTCTTATTAGAATTGGCAGGATTAAACGGCAGAGAAAAACTGAAAGGTTACTATGTTGAATCTGTGGTAACTTATGAAGGAAAGTAGCACAGTAGCGGGGTAAGAGACACTCGGGAAAACAGACAGTTGAGAAAAAGAGGAAGCAGGTGTTGACTATGAGCGAAGAAATCAGAAATGTAAAAATTGAAAATCATGGTGTCATTCCAAAGGAAGAAGAACATGCAACACCGGAGGAACTCTACGCACGTTTAATTGATAAGATTAAGCATTATCATCCATCCGCAGATGATTTGGAATTGATTGAACGTGGATATGAGTTTGCAAAAGCATCTCATGGAGACCAGAAGAGAAAATCCGGTGAGCCTTATATCATCCATCCACTTCATACTGCCTTGATTCTGGCAGATTTGGAATTGGATAAAGAATCAATTATGGCAGGATTACTCCATGACGTTATGGAAGATACTACCGTAACAAGAGAACAGATGATTAAAGAGTTCGGTGTGGAAATCACAGATTTGGTCGATGGTGTAACTAAATTGACTAAATTGGATTATGACATGGATAAGGTAGAAGAACAGGCGGAAAATCTCCGAAAAATGTTCCTTGCAATGGCAAAGGATATCCGTGTTATTCTGATTAAACTGGCAGATAGACTTCATAATATGAGAACACTGCAGTACATGAGACCGGAGAAGCAGAAAGAGAAATCCCGTGAAACCATGGATATTTATTCTCCGATTGCAGACCGTCTCGGTATTTCCAAAATTAAGATTGAATTAGATGACTTGGCTCTTCGTTATCTGGAACCGGAACGTTATCGCGAAATTGTGGATGGCGTTCATGAGCGTCTGGAACACCGTGAAGAATTTATGGCGGATTTAATTGCTGAAGTTGCCGGACATATTGAAAAGGCAGGCATTAAAGCCACCATTGACGGTAGAGTAAAGCATTACTTTAGTATTTATAAAAAGATGGTAAATCAGAATAAAACACTGGATCAGATTTATGATGTGTTTGCCATTCGAATTATCGTAGATTCCGTTATGGAATGTTACGGAGCTTTAGGTATTATTCATGAAAAATATACTCCGGTTCCGGGACGATTTAAAGATTATATTGCCATGCCAAAGCAGAATATGTACCAGTCCTTGCATACGACTCTGATTGGACCGAACGGTCAGCCGTTTGAAATTCAGATTCGTACGATGGAAATGCATAAGACCGCGGAATATGGTATCGCCGCACACTGGAAATATAAAGAAAATATTACCGGTGACGGAAATAATGAAGAACAGAAGATTGCATGGCTTCGCCAGATTTTAGAGTGGCAGAGAGACTTGTCTGATAACCATGAATTCTTGAATCTGTTAAAAGACGATTTGAACATGTTCTCTGAATATGTTTACTGTTTTACACCAAACGGCGATTTGAAGAATTTACCAAACGGTTCTACACCGATTGACTTTGCTTACAGCATTCACAGTGCTGTCGGCAATAAGATGATTGGCGCCAGAGTTAATGGGAAAATGGTCAACATTGATTACAAAATCCAGAACGGTGACCGTGTTGAAATTGTCACTTCAAACAACTCCACCGGACCAAGTATGGACTGGTTGAAGATTGTTAAGAGTACACAGGCAAAGAACAAGATTAATCAGTGGTTTAAACAGCAGAATAAAGAAGAAAATGTCCTGAAAGGAAAGGACATGGTGGAAAAATACTGTAAGGCAAAAGGGATTGTTCTTTCGGATATTTTGAAACCGGAATATATGGATAAGGTTCGTCTGAAATACAGTTACAAAGACTGGGATTCTCTGATGGCTTCCATTGGACACGGCGGACTGAAAGAAGGACAGATTGTCAATAAGATGCTGGATGAATACGAGAAGGATCATAAGAAGCCGATTACGGACGAAGATGTTTTGGAAGCAGCATCCGATTATAAGAGAGAAAGCTCATCAAAATCTTCCAAGAGTGGAATTATCGTGGAAGGTATGGATGATGTGGCCGTACGTTTTTCAAAATGTTGCAGTCCTGTGCCGGGAGACGAAATCGTTGGTTTTGTAACCAGAGGACGAGGCGTATCCATTCACCGTACAGACTGTATCAATATTTTGAATCTTCCGGACTTTGACAGGGCCAGACTGATTGAAGCAAGCTGGGCTGCAGATGAAGGACAGCAGGACGGCAAGTATATGGCAGAAATTGCCATTTATGCCCACAACCGAGTTGGTATCTTGGCAGACTTGTCCAAGGTATTTACAGAACGAAATATCGACGTTGTTTCCATGAGCAGCCGTGTCAGCAAGTCTGATGTGGCAACCATCTCTATGGGATTTGAAATTCAGGGAACTGACGAACTGAATGGACTGATTAAGAAAATCCGATCCATTGACAGTATTATCGATATTGAACGTACAATGGGCTAAAAGGAGAAGGTATGGAAGAGGAAGAACGCAAAGGAAACCCTCATTATTTCTTGTGTGCCGTGTTAGCAATCATTACAGCATTCTTTTTCGGATTAAGTATGGGAGCCTTTCGTTTTGATAATCCCTTCCGACATCAGAATACAGCTTCAGAAAAGAAGAACGAGGCTACCACGGAGGAACCGGGAATACAAACCGCGGTTTTAACTTATAAAATTCTGGACAAGGACTATACGGATGAAGAGTTAATGATTTTGCAGGAACGATTGAGTCAAAGACTTCATTTCTGGGATTCCAAGGGAACTGTAGAATGTAATGACAAAGGAAATGTTGTGGTTCGGATGCAACGGGATTATGCCTGTGATGCGAATATTAAGGTGCTGACGCAGGAGGAACATATTTCGTTTTGCGTGGTTTGTGAAAAGAAACCTACGGACGAAGAACTGAAATCTGGTCAGTGTTTTGAAGCTTCGGGGAAGTACTATCAAACAATTTTGGAAGAAGATCAGATGAAGGAATTGAATGTAATTCCAAGAGGATATTTGGAAACAGATGTCACTGTTTCGGTTTTCCAAATTGAATTAACGAAAAAAGGAAAGAAACTTCTGAAAAAAGAATTGTCAGATAGAAAAAAAGATGAGCTGTTGCTTTTGTACAACAGAGAGTTAATCGGAACCGTGGATGTGGAAGAAGCAATCCGCGAAACCCCATTGAGAATCTTCAGCATGATTAGTGCTGATCGAGCAAATATAATGATGTCACGAATAAGAGTCGGAAACCTGCCATTGAAACTGGAACTGGTTTCTAACGAACAATAGGATGGAATGATGGAATTGGAAATTAGAAATGTATTGGTGGGAGAATTGTATACCAACTGCTATTTGGTAAAGAATTCCGAAACCGGAAAGGGATTTATTGTGGATCCGGGAGATGATGAAATCAAAATCTTCTCCAATATTGCAAAGATGGAAATGGAGCCTGTGGCGATTTTACTGACTCATGGACATATTGATCATATGGGTGCTGCAGAAGGTTTGAAAAAAAGATATAACATTCCGATTTATGCATCAGAACTGGAAGAACAGACGATGCTGAGTCCAATGAACAATTTGTCGGCAATGTTAGGAATGGGGCCGGTTTCTGTTTGCGCTGACAAGTATTTGAAGGATGGAGAACGAATCGAAGTAGCCGGTGTGAATTTACAATTCATTCTTACACCGGGACATACACCGGGAAGCGGATGTTTTTATGTGAAAGATGCAAATTTACTGTTTAGTGGAGATACGCTGTTTTGCAACAGCAGAGGAAGAACCGATTTTCCGGGAGGCAGTGAAGCACAGCTGTTGAAGTCCATTCGGGAGAAACTGATGAAGTTGCCGGATGAAACGGATGTGTTTGCAGGCCATATGGAGCAGACAACCATCGGATACGAAAAAAGATATTATTAAAGAAGTGCCGCCTGAATTATTTCAGGTGGCACCTTAATGTTTTAAGGAAGGAAACAAAATGATTAATATACAGATTACACCTGCTGTTTTTGAATATGATGTGCAATCTCTCGTGCAGGCATTTTATCCCGGCGAACCTTTCGCGGTGAATAAGGAAGCGGAAGATGCAGAACGAATGATTCAGGTCTCTTTTGAAGAGAACAGAATTGAAGCCAAGGTGGTGGCAAAGGGAGAGAAAAGTTCCGTGGAAAGCACAGAGCTTCCGGTGGACTGCTTGGATGTATCAAATCGTCGAACCGTAAAAAATGAATTAAAGAAAATGCTGTATCGACTGTTTGTAAAGGATACGGGAAAAGAACTTCCGTGGGGAAATCTGACAGGAATTCGTCCTGCAAAAATTCCTGCATTAATGATGGAACAGGGAATGAAGGAAGAAGAAATTCGAAGCAGGATGAAGAAAGAATACTTGATTTCCGATAAAAAATTGAATCTTGCAATGCAAGTGGCAAAGAGTGAAAAGCAGTTATTAGACGGAATCAATTATAAAGAGGGGTATAGTTTGTATGTGGGAATTCCGTTTTGTCCGACTACCTGCCTTTATTGTTCCTTTACCTCTTTTCCGATTCAGAGATATCAGGATAAAATCCAAAACTATCTTTCAGCGGTAATCAAAGAAATGGAATTTTTAGGGGAGCAGTTAAAAGGAAGGGAACTGAACACGGTGTATATCGGAGGAGGAACCCCTACAACATTGCAACCGGATGAATTGGATCGATTAATTACTGCCCTCAAGAAGAATTTTGATTTCAGCACGGTGCGGGAGTTTACCGTGGAAGCAGGAAGACCGGACAGTATTACCAAGGAAAAACTGGAAGTGCTCAAAAAACATGGCGTGGGAAGAATTTCCATCAACCCTCAGACTATGAATGAAGAAACATTAAAAATAATCGGAAGAAAACATACCGTTTCCCAGGTTCTTGATGCATTTCGTCTGGCAAGGGAAGTCGGTTTTGATAATATCAATATGGACTTCATTCTGGGACTTCCGGAAGAAAATGAAGAGATGATTCGGTATTCTTTTCAGGAAGCTGCAAAACTGAAGCCGGAGTCTTTGACCGTTCATTCTTTGGCGGTGAAACGTGCTTCAAGACTTAGTATGAACAAACAACGTTATGAAAAACTGAAAATGGAAAATGACACGGAGCAGATGGACATTGCAGGAGAATATGCAAAGCAGTTGGGGATGGAACCATACTATCTGTATCGCCAGAAAAATATGGCAGGAAATCAGGAAAATATTGGATATGCCATTCCGGGAAAAGAATGTCTGTATAATGTTCTGATGATGGGAGACTATCAGGACGTCTGGGCAGTTGGAGCCGGTGCGGTAACAAAACTGATGTCAGAGGATCGTTTGGAAGGAAAACGAATTGATACTTTGAAAAATGTGGAATTATATATTGAGCGAATCGATGAAATGATTGAAAGGAAAAAGGAAGTTTTTGAAATAAAATAACAGCGGCATTCGTTTCTATATTAGAAATAGATTTATGGGAGGGTAATGATGAGAAAGCTAGCAATGTTTTTGGCAATTGCAATGGCGGTGACAACTATTGGGGGAAATGTGTTTATTCCTGCAAAAAATGCAAGTGCAGCATCTGCAACAAAAAAGGAACAGAAAAAAATTGGATTGAATACACTTCATGGGGAAAGAGTAGTTAACAGTAATTTGAATTACGAACTGAAAAATGGAGTGCTTACTGTCAGCGGTACAGGTATAGTAGATAATTCCTACAGAACACAAATGGATGTAAATAAAATTAATGAAATCGTACTGGAGCCTGGGGTTACTGCAATTGGGGACTATGCTTTTTATAAACTGAAAAATCTTAAGAAAATTTCAATACCAGATACTGTAACGGAACTTGGAACTGAATGTTTGGCGTATTTAGAGATGGATCGAATTGAAATTCCGAAAAGCGTTAAAATATTAGGAAAGAAATGCATGCAAAATGGGGCAATCAAGACGGTTATTATGCCGGGGAAATTCGAAAAAATATATAATCATTATAATAATGTATTACCACAAACAAAACAAGTTTATCTGAATTCCACATTTTCACCTGGTTTTGATAAGAATTGTCTTTTTACAAATGCTCAAAAAGTATATACTGCAAAAAATGATAAGAAATATAAAAATTTCGGTGATTGTATTTATACAAAAAACGGAAAGAAATTAGTATTTGTTCCAACATCGGTGAAAACATTAAAAGTCAGAAAGGGATGCAAGGATGTATCAATGGATGCGTTCAATTACGGATATGAAGGAAAGAGTAAATGGCTTAGAATAGCATGTAAGAAATTAAAAACAATTAAAATTCCGTCTTCCGTTGAAACATTTTCTTCTGAAAGAATTCATCATTCAGATGGGATGTGTTACAAAAAGAAACGAAGTGTGGTTGGAAAATGCAAATTTGAATTTGAATCAAAGAATTTGTCCGGCTATATCATTGCTGCATTGAATGAAAATGGTAAGAACGAGTATCTCTCTGAAAAATATGGTGTAACAAAGAAAAATGGAATGTATATTTCTAAAGATCATGGTTTGGTTTATTATGATGGCAAGGGGAAAAAACTGAAAATTCCTTCTTCAGTAAAATGTATTGCTCCTTGTGTATTTGATGATGATAGAAATCTTGAAAAGATTGTCGTACCATCATCTGTTAAGAAGATTGGTGACTTTAGTTTCCTACATTTATGGATGGTTAAGGAGATAATTCTTCCGGACAGTGTTCAATCCATTGGAGATGGAGCGTTTGCCGATAGTTGTCATCTTAAAAAGATAAATTTACCTAAAAATTTAAAATCAATAGGCAAAGAAGCTTTTTACAGTACGTCGGTGACGAACATTAAATTACCGAATTCTGTGAAAAAATGCGGCGAAGGTTGTTTTGAAAAATGTGATTCCTTGAAAAAAATCACATTGTCAAAGCGTATGAAAGAGATTCCGGATCATTTTTGTTCCTGGACAAAAATAAAAGAATTAAAACTTCCGGAGAATGTAAAGAAGATAGGGGATGGAGCATTTGTTAATTGCCCATTAAAGGAAATCATTTTCCCACAAAAAGTGAAGAGTATCGGGAAAGAGAGTTTTTCAAGTTGTAATAATCTTTCGAAAGTCAAATTTAATAGTAAGCTGGAGTGTATTGGAGAGGGGGCTTTTGAGGATACAAAACTTTCGGAAGTCACTATTCCGGGAAATGTGAAATCAGTTGGAGCAAGTGCATTTACCGGAGATTTTATGACAGATGTAAAATTAGAGAATGGTGTAGAAAGAATTAACGAGACAAGTTTTATCAACACTAAATATAGCGAACAGAATAAGGGAGAAAATCAAGTTGAATACAATGAAAAACTTATAAAGATTTCAGCACCTAAGTCATTGAAATATATTATGGGCTGTTTTGAAAATATGCAAGCGGATATTAAAGAAACAATTATTTTGGATTATTCTGCAAATGCGAAATTTAATGATTCAAAAAGGATACAGTTAAGTGAAAAAAATACTATTGTTGATGTGTCTGCTTTGGAGAAAGGTTCAAAATTATATTGCAAATTTACACACGTGATTACAAGGAAGGGTAAGAACAAAAAAACTACCTATACAATAAGCAGGAAATTTTATTATAGTTTTAAATAGAATAAATCATTGGAGGGTTTGAAATGAGAAAGTTATCGTTATTTATGGCAGTAGTTGTGGCTGTTACATCAATTACGGGAGTATGCTTCTCCCAACAAAAAAAGATATCTGCAGCATCTTTAACACAAAAAGAACAGATAAAAGTAAAGATTAATAAGCTTCATGGAGAAAGAATACTGGACAGCGATGTGAAGTATGAGCTGAAAAACGGAGTGCTTACTGTTAGTGGTACAGGTACAGTGGACAATTCTTACAGAACACAAATGAATGTGGATCAGATTAATGAAATCGTACTGAAACCGGGAATTACTGCAATTGGAGATTACGCATTTTATAAACTGAATCATGTAAAGAAGATTTCTATTCCGGATACAGTAACAGACTTGGGAAAAAAATGTTTGGCATATTTGACAATGGAACGCATTGAAATTCCAAAGACGGTTAAAGTTGTTGACGAATTCTGCATGCAGAATTCAACAATCAAGACAGTTGTTATGCCGGGAGACTTTGGAACTGGTTATTATTCTCATAATTATAAAAATTGGCTACCAAAAGCAGAAAAAATATATTTAAATACTACGTTTTCACCTGAACGGATGGACCGATTTGCGAATGCTAAAAAAGTGTATACTGCAAAAAATGATAAAAAATATAAGAATTACGGGGATTGTATTTATACAAAAAATGGGAAGAAATTAGTATTTGTTCCAACATCGGTGAAAACATTAAAAATCAGAAAGGGATGCAAGGATGTATCAATGGATGCATTCAACTATGGCTACTTTGGAAAGAAAGATAAGTACATAATGGCATGCAAAAAATTAAAAACAGTTATAGTCCCTTCTTCTGTTAAAAAAATATCTTTGAATAGCCTTTTGATGTATCATTCTAAAAAAGTTGATAATATAAATAAAATTCCGATGAATACGTGTAAATTTAAATTTGCATCAAAAAAATTATCCGGTTATGTGATTGCACCATTAGCCGCATTTGGACGGAAGGAGTATCTTAGTGGTAAATATGGGGTGACTAAGAAAAACGGAATTTATATTTCCAAAGATCGAGGATTAGTTTATTGCGATTGTAAGTCCAATGTGGACACTTTAAAAATTCCTTCTTCAGTAAAGTATATTGCTCCGGGTGTAGAGATAAAAAATCAAGTCGCATTTGACACGATAATCGTTCCATCGTCCGTTAAGAGAATTGATGACTTTAGTTTTTATGGAGTAGCTGCAAAGAAAGTGATTCTTCCAGACAGTGTTCGAACGATTGGAGATTATGCTTTTTCGAATTCTTTTTACCTGGAATCAATCAAATTATCTAAAAAGTTAAAATCAATCGGCGAGGAAGCATTTAGTGATACAGACCTGAAAAGCATTGTTTTACCGAATTCTGTGAAAAAATGCGGAGATGGATGCTTTTACTATTGTTTAAGCTTGAGAAAAATTACGTTGTCGAAGAATATGAAAGTGATTCCGGATAGTTTTTGTGATTGCGCGAAAATAAAAAAATTGAAACTTCCGGAATGCGTAACAAAAATCGGAAACAGAGCATTTGTTCATTGTCGCTTTAAAAAAATTGTTCTTCCGAAGAATTTGAAGAGTATCGGAAATGAGGGCTTTGGTATTTGTAAAAGCCTTTCAGAAGTTCAGTTTAATAGTAAACTTGAAAGCATTGGAGAAGATGCTTTCTGGCAGACGAAACTGACTGAGGTTACAATTCCGGATTCTGTAAAGTACTGTGGAAGCAGTTGTTTTTCGTTGTCCTCTGTTAGTAAAATCAAGTTTTCAAAAAATATGAAATCAATTCCAGGTGGAATCTTTTTCGGTTCGAAAATTAAAAATGTAGTGATTCCGGGGAAAATGAAATCAGTTGGAAGAAGTGCATTCTCTACGAAGTGGATTTCGACAGTTGAACTGCAAGAAGGGGTAGAGTGCATTGATGAAACTAGTTTTGCAAGCAAAAAGTGTACAAAAACAGACGACGGAAATGATAATAATACAATTAATCATAAAATGGTAGATGTATCTGTTCCGAAATCATTGAAAAATATAACAGCATCATTTTTAAGAGAAAACCCGGAAGAACAGGAAAAGGTAGTATTTCAATATTCAAAGAATGCAGACTTTAAAGATGCAAAAACAATCCAGTTGGGAACGATGAAACCCAAAATTGACTTGAAAACTTTGGAGAAAGGTTCAAAGTTGTATGTTCGATTTGTTCATACATATAATGAATTGGGTTATATATCTAAAAACATGTGTACAGAAATTATACCGTTTTGTTATAATTTTAAATAGGCAAGATTGAAGAAGGAACAGGCAGGAATCTCTTTGCCCCGGTTCAGGGGGAAGAGGCTCCTGTCTTTTGATGATTTGAGGGGTTGTGATTATTTAAAAAAAATAGTAAAATAGAACGTTGTGTAAAGAGTTTTAATAAGAAAGGAAAAATATTCGAACTCTCAGGAGTGAAGAGTATATGAGGTTGATATGGCATTAAGTAAGAAACCTGTTACCGGAATGAAAGATATTCTTCCGGAGGAAATGAAAATCAGAAACTACGTACAGAATGTAATTAAGGATACATATAAAGCATTTGGCTTTACGCAGATTGAAACCCCTTGCGTAGAAAATATTTCCAATCTGACAAGTAAGCAGGGTGGGGAAAATGAAAAGTTAATTTTCAAAATCTTAAAGCGTGGAGAAAAGTTAAATTTAGAAACAGCAGAAACAGAAGGAGATTTGGTAGATAACGGACTTCGCTATGATTTGACGGTTCCATTAGTTCGTTATTATTCCAAGAATGCCAATGATTTACCTTCTCCGTTTAAAGCATTGCAGATGGGAAATGTCTGGAGAGCAGACAGACCGCAGAGAGGTCGTTACCGTCAGTTTATGCAGTGTGATATTGATATTTTAGGAGACCCAAGTAACCTGGCAGAAATTGAATTGATTCTTGCTACAACAACTACTTTAGGAAAGTTGGGATTCAAGAATTTCCAGATCCGTATTAATGAACGAAGAATTCTGAAAGCAATGGCTGCATACAGCGGATTTCCTGAAGAAAGCTTTGACAGCGTATTTATTATTCTGGACAAGATGGACAAGATTGGTCTGGAGGGCGTTAAAGAAGAATTGATTAAATATGATTTCGCTCCGGAATCCGTTGAAAAATATACTGCTTTATTTGCGGAAATCGAAAATCAGTCTAATCCGATTGCATATCTCGCGGATAAGTTAGGTGACTTTATGGGCGATGATGTAAAGCAGTGGATGGATGAAATCATTGATAGTGTGAAGGCAACAAAGTCTTCTGATTTTGAAATTGTCTTTGACCCGACATTGGTTCGAGGAATGTCTTATTATACAGGAACTATTTTTGAAATTGCAATTCCTGAATTTGGCGGAAGCTGCGGTGGTGGCGGACGCTACGATAAGATGGTAGGAAAGTTTACCGGACATGATGTACCGGCTTGCGGATTTTCCATTGGATTTGAACGAATTGTTTTACTTCTGATGGAACAGGGATTCCAAATTCCGGAAGATTATGATAAGGTTGCTTATCTGATTGAAAAAGGCGTAAACGGTCAGGCACTTTGTGATGTGATTGCACAGGCGCAGGAAGAACGTAAAGACGGAACTCAGGTTCTGGTAACACGTATGAACAAGAACAAGAAGTTCCAGAAAGAACAGTTGAAAGAACAGGGATACGAAAACTTTAAAGAGTTTTACAAGAATCCGTTGAAATAATAGGAGGATAAACATGGCAGAGTCAATGCAGGGACTTCACAGAAGTCACCGATGTACAGAAGTATCAAATAAAAATATTGGTGAAACAGTTACCGTGATGGGCTGGGTTCAGAAAAGAAGAAACTTGGGAAGCTTAATCTTTATCGATTTAAGAGACCGTAGTGGATTATTACAGTTAGTATTTGACGAAAATGACGGAGAAGTGTTTGAAAAGGCAAAACTCCTTCGTAGCGAATTCGTTATAGCAGCGGTCGGTAAAGTTCGTAAGAGAGACGGCGCCATCAATGAAGGAATGAAAACAGGAGACATTGAAGTTACTGTTGATGCACTTCGTATTCTTTCCGAATCGGAAACACCACCATTCCCTGTAGAGGAAGATGCAAATACAAGAGAAGAACTCCGATTAAAATATCGTTACTTAGATCTTAGAAAACCACACCTTCAGAGAAACTTAAAGGTGCGTAGTGATGTAACAACATTTATCCGCAGCTTTATGTCCAAAGAAGGATTTTTGGAAATTGAAACACCGACTCTTTGTAAGAGTACTCCGGAAGGAGCAAGAGATTACCTTGTTCCTAGCCGTGTGCATCCGGGAAGTTTCTATGCATTGCCACAGTCACCACAGTTGTTCAAGCAGCTTCTGATGTGTTCCGGTTATGATCGTTACATTCAGATTGCAAGATGCTACCGTGATGAAGATTTACGTGCAGACAGACAGCCTGAATTCACACAGGTGGATATGGAATTATCTTTCGTAGACATTGATGATGTAATTGATGTAAACGAACGTTTAATGCAGGCGCTTTTCAAAGATGTATTAGACGTGGATGTTCAGATTCCGTTCCCAAGAATGAGCTGGCAGGAAGCAATGGACCGCTTTGGTTCAGACAAGCCGGATACCCGATTTGGTATGGAATTGAAAGATGTTACAGAAGTTGTAAAGAATTGCGGGTTCGGTGTGTTCACCGGCGCAATCGAAAACGGCGGTTCTGTTCGTGGTATCAATGTCAAGGGACAGGGGGCAATGCCACGTAAGAAGATTGATAAATTAGTAGAGGCAGCAAAAGGAAACGGTGCAAAGGGACTTGCTTATCTTTGCGTGAATGAAGATGGTACTTATAAATCATCTTTTGCAAAATTCATGACAGAAGAAGAATTGGCAAACCTTGTTTCTGCAATGGAAGGTGAACCGGGAGATTTATTACTCTTTGCTGCAGATCGAAATAAAATTGTATGGAATGTATTGGGTGCATTACGTTTAGACCTTGGAGAACAGCTCGAATTAATCGACAAGACAAAATTCAACTTCCTCTGGGTTGTAGAGTTCCCACAGTTTGAATGGTCAGATGAACAGGAACGATTTATTGCAATGCATCATCCGTTCACAATGCCATTGGAAGAAGACATTCCTTACCTGGAAACAGATTTAGGAAAGGTTCGTGCAAAGGCTTATGATATTGTATTGAACGGTTCTGAAATCGGTGGTGGTAGTGTGAGAATTCACCAGGCAGATATTCAGGAAAAAATGTTCAGAGCATTAGGCTTTTCTGATGAAGAAGCTCAGGAACAGTTTGGATTCCTGTTGGATGCATTTAAATACGGTGTTCCACCACATGCAGGTCTTGCCTATGGTTTGGATCGTTTGGTAATGCACATGACCGGCGAAGATAATATTCGTGAAGTTATCGCATTCCCGAAAGTGAAAGATGCTTCCTGTCTTATGACAGAAGCACCGGGAAGAGTTGATGAAAAACAGTTGGAAGAACTTTCAATCGATATTATCGAAACAGAAGAAGAGGCAGAATAACAACGTGAAAAGGTGGCACCATAAAGATGTCACCTTTTATATATTGAGTACGCAAATCTGGATAAATAAAAAAATTTTGAAATCGATGAAATATTTTTCGAAAACCTTTCGTTTAAGTAGTGTAAAGGGAAATGAGTAAAGAAGAAAATGCTAGGTTGAGTAGAAAAACTATATCTATCGGTATTGTCTAGGTTGCGTATGAAAAACAAACTAAAGAAAGAGGAAAAAGTATAGATATGGAAGTAAGTCAGGCGAATAAGGAGATTGACGAATCTCTCTTCGACAGAATTGCTGAAGGTGATGATGAAGCCTTTACAGAACTATATTATGCTACATACAAAAAAATATATGGCTTCTTACTCTCCCTTACAAATAACAAGGAAGATGCAGAAGATTTATTGCAGAACACATACATCAAAATCAGGAATGGTGCACATTTGTACAAAAAACAGGGAACGCCACTGACATGGATGTGTACAGTAGCAAAAAATCAATTTTTGGACTTGGCCCGAAAGAACAGCAAGACGAAGACGGTGGACATTACGGAGATGCAAAATTACATCTCCGAAGGTTCCGGCTTCAGCGTTTCGGATAAAGTTGAAACAAAGATGATTCTTTCAGCGGCGATGAAGATTTTAAACGAAATCGAACGAACCATTTTCATATTGCATTTAGGGGATGGGCTGAAGTTCAGAGAAGTTGCAGAAGTAACCGGGTTACCTCAGAACACGGTAATTACGAAGTACAATCGTAGTTTAAAAAAGATGAGGGAATATTTAGAAAGGTAGGAGAACATTATGCAGGAAAAAGATATGAAGAAAAAACTGGATCAGGAACTGTCAGATGTAGCTCCTGATATTTTACAAAACATCTTGGCACAGCCAAGAGTACCGATTACTGACGAAAAAGAATTGTTAGGTGATGATGCACCATTATTCAAAGAACGTAAAGTAATTCGCCCATTTGCATGGGTTACATCTGTTGCAGCTGTTGTAGCATTAGTCATTGTTATTGCGAGCTTTGTTCGTATGAACAATATTGGAAACCAAAATCCGGCAAACAATGCCGGAGCACAGATGGCATATTCCGTTTTCATTGATGTCAATCCAAGTATTGAAATCCGAATCGGTGAAGATGGATATGTTGAAAAGGTAAAAGCCAGAAATGGTGACGCCAAGGAAATTGTTAAAAAGGTTAACAAGAAACTGGAAAAGCAGGAAGGAAAAGCAACTTACGAAGATGCAATGAAACTGGTTTTAAAGCAGCTGAATAAAAAGTATCTGAAAAAGAAAAACAGTGCAATGCTTGTATCTGTAGCATCCAAGGATGAAAAGGCAATCCAGGGAAAGAAAAAAGAAATCAAAGAGAAAACAGACAAGATTAAGAAGGAAGAAAAAGTACGTTGCAAGACTGTATACCAGAAATGTGTTGTTACGGACAAGGTAAAGAAAGTTTCAGAAAAGAATGATGTTTCTTATGGAAAAGCAGCTCTTTGTATTAAGATTGCAGAAAAGAAAGACAGCAGTGTAAAGAAGTTGTGTAAAAAGAAAATTCCTGAATTATTAAAGACAGCGAAAAAGAATGGAGTCTTTGATGATGATGAAGAGTTTGAGTATGAAGACGAAGACGAAGCATTACAGGGAATGGAAGAAGAAACTACAGAAGAAGAATTTGAAACAGAAAGTGACACCGAAGAGTGGACAGAAGAAATTTCCAGTGAAGTAGAAACAGGTTTGGAAGAAGAAACAGAATCTGTAGAAGAAACAATTGGCGAAGGGGGAGAAGAACTTCCTCCCGAGCCAATTGACAACGAAGAACCGGTAAGCGAATAACTACCGGGAAAGAAGACAACCCTGATGAACATCCAGTTCATCAAAACGACGATTCATATCGTTGAGTACCCGCTTTTTATCAGCACTCCAAAGGGGTGCGATTAAACTACGCTTTGGACCATCGCCGGTAAGGCGGTGGATTACAATGTGTGGTGGAATGTAGGATAAACATTCCGCTAAAAAATCAATATATTCTTCCCGAGAGAACATCGGGAAGGGATTTTCAAAATACTCCTTTTCCAAAGGGGTATTTTTTAATACGTGCAAAAGCTGCAATTTAATGCCGGAAATCTTCATGGAAGAAACATAACGAACGCTCTGAAGCATTTCTTTCCGGGTTTCCCACGGCAATCCCAAAATCAGATGGACAATCACGTCCACATGAATGGAATTCAGGTTTGCAACAGCAACCTCAAATACCGAAAGAGGATATCCGCGGTTAATATGTTGTGCTGTTTCCTCATGAATAGTCTGCAATCCCAGTTCTACCCAAACAGGCTTAATCTGATTGAGTCGGTCCAACAAGGACAAAACTTCAGCCCCCAAACAATCTGGTCGGGTACCGATAGATAACGCAACAATATCCGGATGCTGAATGGCTTCCATATAGATTTTCTCCAGATAGTCCACCGGACCGTAAGTATTAGTGAAGGACTGAAAGTATGCAATATACTTTCCGTTCTTTATTTTTTTTGAAACCCGTTCTTTTGCTTGTTCAATCTGCTCAGTAACGGAAAGAACGGCAGAAGTGGCAAAATCACCGGAACCACCCTCACTGCAGAAGGTACATCCCAAGTGACTCAGGGTACCGTCTCTGTTGGGGCAGGATAATCCGGACGAGATGGAAAGCTTGTACACTTTCTCGCCGAAAGTCGATTTTAAATATTGATTTAAAGAATTGTAATGCATAGTAGTCTCCTAAAGAATGTTAATTGTCTATGGAATACACTATAACATATCAGTGGAAAAATGCTAAATAAATGTATGATTGTATGTGATTTGCATGAAGGAAATTGATACAAATTTGTAATCTTGTAGAAAAATTGACAAGGTAAATAACAGATGGTAGAATGCTAACTTGGGGTTAGAAGGAACAAAATAATTGTAAGGAATTAGATAGAATAAAATGAAAGAGCCAGAAGAAATCGTAAGAGATAATGAATCAAAGTTATTAACAAAAGAAATGCTTGAACAAAAGGCAAGCAATGAAAGAAAAGATAAACTAGATGAGATTGTTGAAGAGGTTAGTGCAAAAGACGCTCCTAAGATAAATATTGCTACTGAAAAGAAAAGTGACAAAAAGGTATTTATAGCTATAGGTTGTGTTGTTGCGACACTGGCAGTGTTATTATTTGTCGGTGTTATGATTTCTATCAACCGTTCTGAGGAGAATGTTGCTGAGACAAAAACGACAAACAAAATCATAGATGTGAGAAATATTGTTGGGTATTCAGAAGACGAAGCAAGAAATATCTTGGAAGGAATTGGTTTAGAACTTGTAATAAATGATTATCAGTATTCTGATAAATATTTAGAAGGACAGATTATTTCACAGATTCCGGAAAGTGGAGCAATAAAAGAAGGAGAAAAAATAAAGGTTGTTGTAAGCCAAGGCCCCAAAACCGCTGTTGTACCAAACGTTTTGGAAGAAAAAGAAAAGTCAGCAGTGAAATCATTAAAAAAGTTGGGCTTTAAAGTTAAAATTAAGCGAGTGTATGATGATGCTGTAAAAAAAGGAAGAGTTGTAGCAATTAATTGTCAAGAAGGAGAAACAATTGCTATTGGGAGCCAATTGATATTGACTGTAAGTAAAGGGCAAAAGAAAGAGAATATTGCTTCTTCCAGTGAAAGTGTTGGGACATATAGTGGACAATATAATTATTCTACTGTAGGAGATAATAATTCTCAGAGCAATGTTAATGACATCAAGGCATTGGGAACTTATTCAGAGAAAAACGTTATTTCAAATAAAAAAATAAATTTAATTAGGTCTGATGTGATGTCTGTATGTGGAAGTAAAACAGATAACACGAAAAATAATTTGGCTAAGTATATGTCTGCAAATAAACTGACAGATGCAACTGCAACATATAGTTCCTTGACGAATGACACCAGCAAGAGTTTTTCATGCAATAAAATAGAAGTTCATATTGATAACGATTCTGAAGAAGAAATATTAGTTGCATCTGAAAAGGCTGTAAAGAGCATAAGTAGAATTTCAGGAAGTTATGGTCTTGGTATTTCATCTTTTATGGAAAATCAAGGTTACAATATATATATTATTATTATTTATTAAGAGAGGTAAAGTGATGAGTAAAGCATTTACACTGATTAAAGTAGTCTTAGTGTTAGCTGTTATAGCACTAGGCACATCAAAGATGGAAAAGAAAGCCTATGCGCTTGATGATCCAAAACATGAAACAACAATTGTATTTAGCAGAAATGTTTCTAGTTGGTCACATACTTTTTCAAATTCTTATTATTTGAAAAATAAGAATGGTGAAATAATATTGGAAAAAAATGGAACTTTTACTTATTCTAATAAATTAAAAGTGACATTTAGTAATTCTAGAAAAACAATTACAATTAATTCAGATGATGTTTCATCGAATGATGGTAGTAAAACAAATACAATTTATCTATCAACTTCAAAAAAAGCTAATGACTTAGATGTTCAGTTCAATGTTTATAAAGGAGCAGTTCGTCTTACTCTTAATAACCAAGGTGCAAATGTAGGAGGAACAGGTAGTGTGGTTGGAAAAATGGAGGGGAGTACCGTCTTTTCTGACTTGCCATGTATCAAGGTTAATAAGGGGACTGTAGGTCCTGATAATACAAAGACTTCCATAACAATGCCACAAAGAACAGGGTATACAAATCAGGGATATGGCACATCTGTATCAAATAATGGAAAAATAAATGTTGCAGTTAGCAATACATATTTTTATGGTGGTGGTTCTTATTCGGGAAAAACACTTCCTCGTGAATCGACGACATTGTATGCTGGATGGAAACCGATTACATATACTATTTCGTTGAATAGTGCCTTGAATGGTGCGGCTGCTGATGTGGCTGGAACAACAGTTTTCTATGAAATATATGGTTCAGGTTTTTATACAAATGCTGCCGGGAATGGAGTAATATCAAAAATTACTATTCCTCAAAGGACAGGTTACACTTTCTGTGGATACTATGATACTGTGGCAAACAATGGAACATTATCAGCAACAGGAACTACACAAAGAATAAATCAGTTGGGAGAAATGCCGAATCTCACCTCTACAACATTTACATCAGGAAAAACATTATATGCATTGTGGAAACCGCAACAATATAGTGTTAGTTACCAAATGGATGGTGGAACCTTTGAACATGGTGAAAATGCAATTTATAGTACAGCATCAAGTTCAATGTATCAGCAGCTGAATCCAACAAGAGTAACATATAACGGCACAAGTGGATATGCCAATACTTATTTCAGAGTAGAAAATCCAACAAAAAAAGGGGCTAGATTTCTTGGCTGGTCCATTTCTGGAATGGATAAAACGAATCACTCATATTGGTATGGATCAGAGAGAATTTTCAATGATGATAAAATTGATTTAAGTAAAATTTCAGAAAACCCTCTCAATATTATATCTTTTAGAAATTTGCGAAGTACTGAAGGGACTGTAACTTTCTTGGCATTGTGGGAAGAAGGTTCATATAACGTAATTTATGATGCAAATGGTGGAGAAGAAACAGGAAGTGGATCAATTACAGTTGTAAAATTTGATCAGTTATGGTCTACTGCCACAGGTTCATTTTTTAGTAAAAAAGGGTATTCTTTAGAATCATGGAATACTGAGGCGGACGGTAATGGAACTAAGTATGCATTAAATACCCCACAAGGTTCTTGGAAAAATGATAACAATTTAATGTTATATGCCATTTGGAAAGCAAATATATATGGAATAACATTTGAACCAAACGGAGGAATCTTATCCGGTGATGTTTTTGGAGCATATAGTGGCAATGTAAATAGCTGTACTTTAAATGTCGAATATGACTCAACAACTAATAATCACGTTGGCATTGCAGAAAAAGAGGGATATATCTTCAAAGGATGGTATTCAGCTCCAAACGGCGGAAAACCGATTTATGATTCAAACGGAATGGCTATTGCATGCGATTATTGGGATAATAATAAAGAGGCTGCAAGATGGCATTCGACAAATAATGCAACAGTATATGCACAGTGGGAAAAAAAACCTGTAGTTTTATCTGCACCTATATTGGAAAAAGTTGAAAGTGTAGAGTCAGGTGTATCGATTACATGGAAGAAAGTAAAGGACGCTGCTCAGTATAATATTTATAGAGCAGAAAAACAAAAAGGAAGTAAATATTCTTCCTATAAAAAAGTTGCAACAACTGCAAAAACAAATTATACAGATGATAGTGTTCAATTTAACAAAACATACGCCTATAAAGTGGTTGCGATAAAAGAAGAATACAAATCTGCAATGAGTGCACCTCTAACGGTAAAACATATTGTTAAAAAGCCAAAAATTAAAAAACTAAAAGCGAAAGCTAAGAAGAGTTATACTATTTTAAAAATTTCTATCAAAGGAAAGAAATATGACGGCTATATTGCATATATTGCCAAAAAATCAAAAAAAGCTAAAAGTGGAAAAGCCTTAAAGGTTGTTCGTGTTTCGAAAAATAAGACAGATTTGATGGTGTTAGGATTGAAAAAGGGCAAATATTATGTGAAAATCCGTGCGTATAAAAAATCTGGAAATAAAATGATCTATAGTAAATATTCAAAAGCAAAAAAAGTTAAAGTAAAGAAGAAATGATAAATTGTATTGTATTAACATTTGAGAACAAAAGAGAAAAGTACAAGGAAAAAATTGAAGTTCCGACTGACATAACGGCAGATGAACTTGTCGAATCATTATCTGAAGCGTATAAACTAGAAACAAGTGACAAGATACATATGTCTTCTGAAAATCCCATTCGTTTTTTGTCAGGAGAAAAAACACTGGATGAATTGGGGTTGAGAAATGGTTCTGTAATAATATACAAATGAGGGAACGATGAATATACGAAATGATATGAAAACTAATTATCTTAATTACAACGAATCTGAATATAATTGGAAACTAGATCTTGCTGATGTAACAGTAATAGGAACTAGTAATAATGCAGATATCCTCCTTTCGAAAGAAAAGGGGGATATCTGTGTTAAGATAATAAAAGATGGAGAGCATGCGTTTATTGATATTGAAAAAACACCTTTCGAGGTGTTCTTAAATGAAAAGAAAATAGAAAGACGCACAATGCTGAGTGAGGCAGATTTTGTCTCTATCGGAAGATTTTACTTTTATTATAAAAACAATGAAATATTCTTTGATACAAAAAAGCTGGAAGCCTTAACTAAAAATGCAGTTTTTTTGAATGATGATATTCAAGGAAACTATCCACTTTTTATTCGTAATACGAGAATAAAGTCTAAAATAAACAAAGAACCTATTAAGATATTAGATCCAGCGGAAATACCTAAAAAACCAGAAATTAATGTGGTTACAACATTAATGCCAACGTTGGTAATGTTTTCGCTTGTAGTGATACTCAGAGGTTTTTTGAGTAGTAGCGGTGGTGCTTTTGTAATATTCAGTATCTGTTCGATGGGAATGGGAGTTGTTACTTCGATATTGAATATTGTTAATGGACAAAGACGTTATAAACGCAATTGCCTAGAACGTAAAGAAACATATACAAAATATATAGACAGCAAGAAGAAAGAAATTGAATTCTATCGTTCAGAGGAAAAAAAGTGTCTTGAGGATACATATTATTCTATTGAAGAAGACTTGAGTCACATAGAAAAGTTTTCACCTTGTTTATTTGATAGAACTCCAGAAGACGAGGACTTTCTCGACATTTATTTGGGAACTGGAGAAATAAACGCTGTGAAAAAAATAGATTATAAAGAGCAGGAAAAATTGGAAAGTGGAGATGAATTATCTTTTCTTCCTGTACAAATAGCAGAAGAGTACAAGAATATTTCTGATTCCCCAATGATTGTTAAAATGAAAGATGCAAATGTAATTGGGGTTGTTGCCGAAAAACAGAATCAGTACCAAATGTTCAAAAACATTATTATTGATTTAATTACCAGACAGTATTACGGAGATGTTAATCTTTTTACGTTCATAAGAGAAGATGATATTGAACAATATCGCTGGTTAGAGTTTGTGCCACATATTCAAAATAGAGAAAGCGGTTTGAGAAACATTGTATGCAACAATGATAGTAAAAATGCAATTTTTGAAAAGTTGTACAATGAACTAACCTTTAGAAGTGAAGCAAAAGATGTTGACGGATTTAATGTTGTCCTTATTATGGATGAATATGGGATTAAGAGTCATCCATTGTCAAAATTTATTGAAAATGCGGCAGAGTTAAACACCGTGTTTGTGTTTTTTGAAGAACGGTCTGAAAATCTTCCTCTTCATTGTAGTAAAATTATTAAGATTAATGATGAACAGACAGGAATGATTTACAGTAGTGATAATAAGATTGATTATCAAAAATTCGATTATACAGTAATTGATGATGAAAGACTTGAAAAAGCTATTAATAGAATGGCTCCTATTTATTGCGAAGAAATAAGTTTGGAAAGTGCACTTCGAAAAAGTGTATCATTGTATGAATTAATGGGAATTCATTCCGTGAATGAAATTAATCTTAGCAGTCGATGGGAGAATTCAAAAATATATGATTCGATGGCTGTTCCGTTGGGAATTAATGTCAAGAATGAAGTGGTATATTTGAATTTGCATGAAAAGTATCATGGACCACATGGGTTAGTTGCCGGAACTACAGGTTCCGGAAAATCTGAAATACTACAGTCTTTTATTTTGAGTGCAGCAACATTTTTTCACCCGTATGAAATAGGATTTGTAATTATTGACTTTAAAGGTGGTGGAATGGTAAATCAATTTAAAAATTTACCACATCTTTTAGGAGCGATAACAAATATTGATGGAAAAGAAATTGATCGTTCCTTAAAATCAATCAAAGCAGAATTACTGAAAAGACAGACATTGTTCGCAGAAATGGATGTAAATCATATCGATAAATACATTCAGGCGTATAAAGAAGGAAGAGCAACAGTTGCACTCCCGCACTTAGTAATAATTGTGGATGAGTTTGCTGAATTAAAAGCAGAACAACCGGAATTCATGAAAGAATTAATTAGTGCTGCGCGAATAGGACGTAGTTTAGGTGTTCATCTTATTCTTGCCACTCAAAAACCGGCAGGACAGGTAAATGAACAAATTTGGAGTAATTCAAAGTTTAAATTGTGTTTAAAGGTTCAGAGCAAAGAAGACAGTAATGAAGTGATAAAATCACCTTTAGCTGCTGAAATTCGTGAACCTGGTCGTGCATATTTACAAGTTGGAAACAATGAAATATTCGAGTTGTTCCAATCTGCATATTCTGGCGCACCGGAAAAAGAAAGAAATGAGGAAGAAAAAGAATTCCAAATTAGTGCTGTGGATTTTCTGGGAAGAAAGCGACCAATTTATAATAAGAAAAATACAAAAGCAACCGAAAAAAGAACTCAATTAGAGGCAATGGTAGAATATATTAGTGAATATTGTAATAATAATTCAATTGATTCATTGCAAAGTATTTGTTTACCACCGTTAAGAACAAATATTCCATATGTAGAAAGTGGAAGTGTTGAAAAGAATCTGGATATGAGTATTCCAATTGGCGTGTATGACGATCCGGAACATCAATATCAAGGAAATGTGAAAATATCTGTAGGTACCACAAATACTATTATTGTTGGTTCGCCTCAGTATGGAAAGACAAATCTTTTAGAGGAGATGGTTCGAAAATTAACAGATATATATAGTCCAAGTGAGCTTAACCTCTATATATTAGATTTCGGTTCCATGGTTTTGAAAAACTTTGAGCATTTAGCCCATGTCGGTGGTGTAGTATGTTCTTCGGAAGATGAGAAGTTTAAGAATTTAATTAAGTTTTTAAATGATCAAGTTGAGTATAGAAGAAAGGTACTTTTGGAAAAAGGGGTAAGTTCTTTCGTTGCTTATAAAGAGGCAGGTTATACTGAACTGCCGCAAATTGTAGTTTTCATAGATAATATGACAATGCTCAAAGAATTATATCTCCAAAATGATGATCCGATATTACAACTTTGTAGAGAAGGTCAAGCGGTGGGAATATCGTTTGTCGTGGCTAATGCAATGACAAGTGGATTTGGATTCAAATATTTGGCAAATTTCTCAACTAGAATTGCATTATATTGTAATGAAAATGGGGAATACCTAAATCTTTTTGGCAGTTCAAAAGTTAAACCAGAAGAGTATCCAGGTAGAGGTATCATTGAGATTGATAAATCGGTATATGAATTCCAAACATTCTTGGCATTTGAAGGACAGCGTGAAATTGACAGAGTTAACAATATGAAACAGTTTGTTTCTGAAATTAATGATAGAACAGTTGAAAAAGCTATTCGAATCCCTGAAATTCCTGAAATGCTTAATGATAAATATATCTTTGAAAATTATAGCGTTGAGAGACGTAATGTCATTATGGGATTAGATTATGAAACGGTCTTGCCGGTTATTATCAAATCCGATAAAAATAATATGTTGGCCATTTCGGGGAATGATGAGGAAAGGACAAATTATATCCGTTATATAATTAATTTTCTTCATAATGAGGCGGAAAAAGTGGAATTGTATATTTTCGATGATTTTCAAAAGAAATTGTGCGACCTTTATGAACGCTTCGATGGTATAAAATATTTATTAGGTGATGAATCATACAAAGAAATAGTGGAAGAAATTCATAATGAACTTGCACAACGATATCAAAACTTAATAAATGTAGATGGCATGGAACAGAGTTGGATAATTCTTGTTGTTAATAATGAGGATATTATTTCAAAAATAACATCCGACAAAGAAACATTAGAAAAATTTAAGGACATCATTGGAAAGTACAAAATGCTTAATGTTTTTGTTATAATGGGTAATGTGCCAAATGAAAAAATGTCCGGATTTGGAATATCAGAGATATATAAGAACGTTAGAGACAGCAAAAATATGGTATTCTTTGATGATTTAATTAATTGTAATGTCTTAGATGTTCCGATATCAGCCGGACGCAAATTTAAGAAAAAAATCAATGAAAGAGATGCATTCTATTTCTATGGAAACGATGTATACAAAATTAAAGTTCCGACGGTAACAAAATAATGGTATTAGTTGCTTGATGCAAATTAATATAAAAAACAAAAAGGAGGATATGAAATGACTTCAGGACAGATTAGAATGACCCCAGAAACAATGAAGGAAAGAGCTGGACAGTACAGAACTGAAAGCGATAATGTAGGGGAAATTATTACAAATCTTGATAACCTTCTGGAAGCATTAAGAGAAGAATGGGAAGGTGCTGCCAGTGCTGCATATGCAGAAAAGTATGGCGAATTACGTCCGGCATTCACAGATGCTCAGAATTTATTGATTGATATTGCAAGTGCTCTTGATAAAACAGCAGAAGCTGTTGCCGCAACAGATGAACAGATTGCAAATCAGTTTAAAGCGTAAAAGATTTTTCTTGTTAGGAGTGTATTTTTAAAATGCACTCCTAAATAAGAACTAAAAATGTAAAAGAACGCAAAAATGTGAACTTAATAGGATACCAATGAGAAGAGAACGAAAGGAATCCACAAAGGATTAATAAGGGTTTTATGAGTTACGAAAATGATGATTTATTGAATGCAAACTTAAAAGAAAAACAAAAAATGAAAGAACAGAGTGGTTCTCTAGAAGCCTTTAAAATAGAGGTGAATTCAGACCAAATTTCGTTTGAACACAGTTTAACGGAAGTTAGTAAATGGCTAGCAAATATTCAATGTACAGATTCAGAAAGCATCTTGTATAAGTACAAAGAGGGAATGGAAAAATTTGTTATCAACAAGGGAACAAAAGTTGATGACAAAATTGATATATTAAAAATAAACATAAATAAGAAAATAGAACGCTATGAAAATGGAATGGCGTTATTTGATAAAGTGAATACTCCGATTGGCAATTGGTAGTTTTTGAATAGGAGGATGAAGTGAGTAAAGATTTTGTATTGAGTGTAGGTGAATTATCTACATATAAGGCTAGTGTTTCAGAAGCGTTACAATGTATGCAAGAAACTATAAATCAGTATAGAAGCATAGTGGATGGATTATGCCAGTTTGGGATTCAAGACCAATTGATAACAAGTGAATTAAAGGATATTAACGAAGAAATAAAGAAGATTGAAGACGAAATGAATGAGTTGAGAAGAGCGGTAGTAGTCATTGCTAAATTATTCGAGATTGAAGTGGAGAAAAATAGTGATTTTACTTTTCCAGGGGGAAGTAATACGCAGGAAATAAATGCTTTGATGAATGTAGGATGGTGGAGTTAGATGAGTTTAATTAAATTAGATAAAGTAATTATTAATGTATATGCACTATCCATAGGAGAGTTGGTAGATGCTTTGAGTGGAAACGGTGTAGAGTTTTATTTTGATGAATCAAAAGGTAAGGCGATAAGTCAAATGGAAAAACTTGCTAAAGAAGTTAATACATGTAATGACAATCTTTTGGCTGTAATGGAAAATGCGGAGAGCACAATAAATAAAATAATTGATCGATTTGTGGAAAGCGATGAATCCAGTGCTTCGGAAATAAACTTAATGAATAAAAAATAAAAAGAGGTGCAAATAATGCTTATAATCAATAATTTTATTAATGGAATTTGGAACGTATTTGAAAAATTAGGTACGGATTATGTTGGAATGTGTGTGTCTGTACTTTATGTTGCAGTGCTGGTTGTTTCTGTTCTGGTACTGCATTTTTGGTGTGTTCCACAACTTTTATCTAAGATGGGAAAGAACAGTAAAAGAAGTTATATTCCGTTTTTGAATGCATGGGAAATTTGTAAAGAGTTCTGGGGAAAAGGATGGTATGCTATCTTACTTTTTGTTCCAATAGTGGGATTTTTCTTCTATGCAAAAACAATTTATAAAATAGCATACACATTTGGGAAAAACTCCGCCTTCGCATTTAAGTGTTCAATCCTACCGGCATATTATTTAACGATATTAGTCAAAAAGGATGAAATAGAAGACGCAGAAGCGGAGAATATCAAAAAAGGATACGTGGCAGGGGGAGTTGTCGGCATAATAAATGTTTGCTGTATTCTGTGTGTTGTGTTTGGAATGATTGATATTAACAATAAGGAGAATGGAATGGAAGAGTATAAATTAACAGATCGCCAGAAGGCAATCCTGACGGTAGAAGGATTACCGACAGACATCGACAAACTATCTGATGGACAAATTAGTGCAATTTCATCAATTGAAACCATGCTAGAATATTTGGAAAATAAATATGGCGTGGGATTTGTGTACGTAGATTATGTATCACCGCTGTCTGGAGAAGAGGAAGAATTGATGGCGTTCCGCGTGGACGATCCAGAAAAGAAGGTTGTTTCCGTTACAAGAAAATATGAAGGTGATGAAATTGTTTATGAAGATAATGCAGAAATTGCATCAAAAGATGTAGATGAGTGTTATAGAAAAATGATGGATTCGTATATTTCTAAATATTTTGAAAATGGAAAATATAAATTCTTTTATACATTAAAGGATGTTGATGATAATTGGACTGAAAAAGAATTGATTTCGAGCGTTAGATCATCAAATGAAGTATTTATTGATGTAGATAGTTATCCTGATTTTGATACTATGAAGTTTATGAAGGAATTTGGCTCATGGATAGAAAAACAAAAACCGAAACATGTGATAGGAGTTAGTATTTTTTTTGTGAAATCAGATGATTTGAAAACAGTAAATGAGCAAAACTATTCAGATTACATTTTTGATAGTGTATACAAGGCGAGGCATGATTTTCGAGTAAATAACAGTGAGGGATTAGTTATATTTGAATAAGGAAAGTGCATTTTAAAGATGAGAGATGAAGAATTAATGTTATTGGAACAATTAACATATTTAGATGATAATGTGCAAGAAGAATTGGAAATTGATCTTTCAGATTGTGATTCTGTTGAAACAATGGTAAATCAATTTACGCCAACTGTAATGAAAAAGTTAAGTGGCAAAGGATATGTAGGTGATTGCTATATTGAAAAAAGAGAACTTGCCGCGGTTATTAATGCAATAAAGAATAATAAAAATCTTATGGGATATAAGTTAGAGCAACATAAATCAAAATCCGGAAAAAAGATTGAGTCAATAGTTTTTACCAAACCCAATAAGGATAAGAATGGAAAGAAAAAAGCTATTGTTGCTTTCCGTGGAACGCTGGATGGATATGATTGGAAAGATAATTTGTTAGGACTTTTTCTGGCGGATACAAAGGAACAGAAAAGAGCCTTACGATTTATCAACAGTCTTCCGTATGATGAAATCATAACTGTCGGTCATTCCAAAGGTGGAAATAAGGCGATTTATACAGCTATACTAAGCAATAAAGTTGGACGATGTGTTGCTATGGACGCTCAGGGAGAGTCGCTAGAATTTATTAAGAAGTATGGCCCACAAATTGCAAAAAAAGCAAAAAATATTGTCAATTATTCCTTGAGCACTGATTATGTACATATTTTGTTGAATACGATACCGGGAATAAAGGAAGTATATTGTAAAGCACGTTTTATGGCACCTCTTGCTTTTCATGCACCGACTGCGTTATTGTCGTTCGGAAAAACAGCAGATGGAAAATATGTTAAAATGTCAAATGGCATTCCAGCATTAGACATAACGGATGAAACTACGGTGATGAAGGGCATGAAGGGATTCACCATGTTTTTGGGGAATACTATGCCTCAAAAAGAGCGTCAAGAAATGGGGGAATTTCTTGGAGTGTTAGTGGGGCTTATGCTAGGGAGTGATGATATTGCTTTTGAGTATAAAGGGAAAATATATAAGAAGACTGCATTCAATGAGATTAATATACTTACAGCAAATATTGAGAATCTTGCCAAAGTAGTTGCATATATGAAAAAATATGCGGAAGCTAATCCGTCTTTCTATGTAGTGTACAAACAAGTCGATGATTTTATAGATAGAAATATATTTAATCCTACGGATCCGGAGGAATGGTATAGTGGAACATTGTTGCAGGGTATATGGAAAATACTATATAGTGTTAAACTAAAAGATTACATAGCAACCGTGGGTAGACATACAGGAAGAGTTGGAAGTTTTTTAACTTTTGGTGCTTTAGTGGATGCTGAATACGAAAGAATTAAAGATTGTGATGCATCAGCTAGTGCAAATACTTTGCCATCATATAGTGATAAGATATATGACTTTTCAAAAGAAACCTATGAAGATATTTGTGAAGTGATGGATCAGATTAGTAGAGTGTACTTTGAATCAGTATCCGGATGGAGAAAAAATGCCACAGAAGAATGGTATGAAGAATTAGATATAGATGTATATGCGAAGGGGATTGATGCATACATTGAAGATTTGTTTTGGATTAATCAACAAGCAAAACTCAAAGTAGAAGATGTTTACACAAAAGAATGGGAAATAGATAAAACATATGCATCAAAAATTAAAGACATCAGAGCTCGGGTTAGAGATGCAAATATGAAAGTTATGAATGTTAGCTCGAGAATTGCGATTACACAATAAAAGATTACTAAATTATATAAAAAAGAGAGAACTGCTGACCAACCATTGACGGTTAGCAGTTTTTGCTTTAAAATAGTATGGATTATGACTTAGTCGTAATAATTAGTAAGAAATAAAAGGAGGAAATCATCATGGGAATGACTATGACACAGAAAATCCTTGCTGCACATGCAGGACTTCCTGAGGTTAAGGCAGGACAGTTGATTGAAGCTGATCTTGATTTAGTATTGGGAAATGATGTTACTGCACCGGTTGCAATTGGTGAAATGAAAAAGATGGATGTGGATTGTGTATTCTGCAAAGATAAGATTGCATTGGTACCGGACCACTTTACACCAAACAAGGATATTAAGTCAGCAGAACTTTACAAGTGCGTAAAAGATTTCGCTGAAGAAAATGACATTACAAACTATTTCGAAACAGGTAGAGTGGGTATCGAACACGCACTTTTGCCGGAAAAAGGTTTGGTTGTAGCTGGGGATGTAGTCATCGGTGCTGATTCACATACATGTACTTATGGAGCTCTTGGAGCATTTTCTACCGGTGTCGGCAGTACAGACATGGCAGCCGGAATGGCAACAGGAAAAGCATGGTTCAAGGTTCCTTCAGCAATTAAATTTACATTAACAGGAAAGCCTGCAAAATGGGTAAGCGGAAAAGACATTATCCTTCACATTATCGGTATGATTGGTGTAGACGGAGCACTTTACCGTTCTATGGAATTTGTAGGAGACGGAATCCAGTATCTTTCAATGGACGACAGATTTGCTATGACTAATATGGCAATTGAAGCCGGTGGAAAGAACGGAATCTTTATTGTTGATGAATTGACAAAAGAATATATGAAAGAACATTCCACAAAGGAATTTACTGTATATGAAGCAGATGCAGATGCAGAATATGATGAGGAATATACAATCGACTTAAGCACACTGAAGCCAACGGTTGCATTCCCACATCTTCCGGAGAATACAAGAACAATCGATGAAGTCGGCGATGTGAAAATTGATCAGGTTGTAATCGGTTCTTGTACCAACGGTCGTTTAGAAGATATGCGCATTGCTGCAAAGATTTTAGAAGGTAGAGAAGTTAAGAAGGGCGTACGTTGTATTATCTTCCCAGCTACACAGGATATTTATCTGAAGTGTATCGAAGAAGGAATTATGACTACCTTTGTTAAGGCCGGATGTGCTGTTAGTACACCGACTTGCGGACCTTGTCTTGGTGGACATATGGGTATCATGACAAAGGGTGAGCGTGCTGTCGCTACCACAAACCGTAACTTTGTTGGACGTATGGGTGATCCTGAATCAGAAGTTTATTTGGCTTCCCCTGCAGTTGCTGCAGCAAGTGCCATTACCGGAAAGATTTCAGGACCGGAAGAATTAGGATTATAGGAGGCAGATATGAAAGCAGAAGGTAGAGTATTTAAGTTTGGAAGCAATGTAGATACTGATGTTATTATTCCTGCAAGATATTTGAACGTTCCGGATCCGGCTGAACTTGCAAAACATTGCATGGAAGATATTGATAAAGAATTTGTAAACAATGTTTCCGAAGGAGACATTATTGTAGCAGATAAGAATTTTGGTTGTGGTTCTTCCAGAGAACATGCACCAATTGCCATTAAGGCGGCAGGTGTTAGCTGTGTAATCGCTGATACATTTGCAAGAATCTTTTACCGAAATGCCATCAACATCGGACTTCCGATTATTGAATGTCCGGAAGCCGCAAAGGGAATTGAAGATGGTGATCAAGTAGAAGTTGATTTTGACAGCGGAAAAATCTACAATAAGACCAAAGGCACTGAATTCCAGGGACAGGCATTTCCGGAATTCATGCAGAAGATTATTTCAAGCGGTGGTTTAATTAACTACATAAACAGCGCAAAGTAATTGCAGAGCGCAAAGTAAAAGGAGATTCAAATGAAAGAAATTTTATACAACAGTACCAGAGGACAGGAAAAAGGACTGACAGCTTCTAAAGCAATCTTGCAGGGACTTGCAAAGGACGGCGGATTATTTGTTCCGACAGAAATTCCAAAGTTGGAAGCAAGCATTGAAGAATTGTCAAAGATGTCATATCAGGAAGTTGCTTATGAAGTAATGAAACTGTACTTCACAGACTTCACTGAAGAAGAATTAAAGAATTGTATCAATAATGCATATGATTCAAAATTTGATACAGAAGAAATTGCACCATTGGCAGAAGTAGAAGGTGCTTACTTCTTAGAATTATTCCATGGAAAGACTATTGCTTTTAAGGATATGGCGTTATCAATCTTACCACATCTTCTTACAACATCTGCAAAGAAGAACGGTGTTAAGAATGAAATCGTAATTCTTACAGCAACATCGGGAGATACAGGTAAAGCTGCTATGGCAGGTTTTGCTGATGTTCCGGGAACACGTATTATCGTATTCTATCCGGACGGAGGAGTTTCTCCAATCCAGGAAAAACAGATGGTTACTCAGAAGGGTGACAATACTTACGTTGTTGCAATCAAAGGAAACTTTGATGAAGCACAGAGCGGCGTAAAGGCTATTTTCAACAATAAAGCGTTAGCAGAAGAAATGGATGCTGCAGGCTTCCAGTTCTCTTCCGCAAACTCTATCAATATTGGACGTCTCGTTCCTCAGGTAGCATACTATGTTTATGCTTACGCAAAATTGTACGCAGAAGGAAAGTTAACAGACGGACAGAAGATGAATGTAGTTGTTCCTACAGGAAACTTCGGTAATATTCTTGCAGCATACTATGCAAAGAACATGGGATTACCAATTGATAAGTTAATCTGTGCTTCTAATGAAAACAAAGTATTATTTGATTTCTTCAAGACAGGTTCTTACGATAAAAACCGTGACTTTATTCTTACAACATCACCATCTATGGATATCCTGATTTCAAGTAATCTGGAAAGATTAATCTACAAGATTGCAGGAAATGATGCTGAAAAGAACAGTCAGTTAATGAAAGATTTAACAGAAAAGGGAATTTACACAATCACAGATGAAATGAAAGCAGAATTGGCTGACTTCTACGGAAACTATGCTTCCGAAGCAGAAACAGCTGCTGTAATCAAAGACATCTACGAAAAGACCGGTTATGTTATGGATACACATACTGCTGTTGCAAGAAGTGTTTATGAAAAATACGAAGCAGAAACAAAGGATGAAAATGTAACAGTAATCGCATCCACAGCAAGCCCATTCAAGTTTACAAGAAGCGTTATGGATGCCATTGATCCAAAGTATGATTCTTGGGAAGACTTTGATTTGGTAGATGAACTTTCAAAGATTGGAAATGTGAAAGTTCCAAACGCAATCGAAGAAATCAGAAACGCTGAAGTTCGTCATAACAACAAATGTGAAGCAGACGGAATGGAAGCAATTGTTAAGAAATTTTTAGGAATGTAATAGACATTTTTAGTGAAAAGAGGCATTGTTAAAACAGTGCCTCTTTTTGATATAAATGATAAAATTTTGTGAAACCTATGTACAAGAACAGTTTTTCGATATAGAATACTATACGGCTAAGGGAATGCTTGCCGGAAAATTATTACAAAAGAGGGACTATCCGAAATGGAAGATAATAATATAAATCAAAATAATCGAAGTATTGTACGGGTTGTTGTGGCTATCATTGTTATAGTTTCCACATTCTTTGCCGGATTTGCCAGCGGCAGTTACACCCAGAAGAAGATGGATGCGGAGAAGACATCCACAAAAGTTGAAAAAGATGAGCAAACAACAGAACCGGAAACGGTGACCGAAACCACAACTGTGGAAGCAACAACGGCAGCACCAAAGCCTGTAAAGAAAAAATATGTGGCATTGACCTTTGATGATGGTCCGGGGCGCTACACCATGGATTTATTGGATACGTTGGAAAAATATCATGCGAAAGCCACATTCTTTGTCTGTGGCGATGGATTGGAAAGAAATGATGCGAAGAAAATTTTGAAGCGCATGGACCGATTGCAGTGCGATATCGGAAACCATACGGTACATCATGCAAACCTTTCCAAGGCATCTAAGAAAAAAATCAAGAGAGAAATCAAAGGCGTGGATCGTCGTGTGAAAAAACTGACAGGTCATAAGACGAAGTTTTTAAGACCGCCATATGGTGCCGGAGCCAAGAGCAAAAAGTTAAAGAAGTATGTTAAAAAGCCAATGATTTGCTGGAATATTGATACTCTGGATTGGAAGACAAAAAATAAAAAGAAAACCGTTCAGAGAGCTACAAAACACATTCATGACGGAGATATTATCTTAATGCACGATATTCATTCCTGGAGTGTGAAAGCAGTGAAGGAGATTATTCCGACAATGCAAAAACAGGGATACGTGTTTGTGACCGTCAGTGAGTTGGCAAAGATAAAAGGGGTAAAACTGAAACCGGGAAAAGCCTATTATGATTTTCGGTAAAAAAGGTGATAAATGAAGAAATAATCGGAGACTGCTGATGGCAGTTCCGGTTATTTTTTTGTGGTGTAATCATTAGATTTTTGGTATAATAAAACAGTTATTGATTTAAAGAAAGGAGTTCTGAAATGAATAACTTTTACGGAATTCTTGCCCGTATGCGTTATATTAATCGCTGGGGGCTCATGAGAAATACTATCGATGAAAATATTGCGGAGCATAGTCTGGATGTGGCAGTCATTGCGCATGCTCTTGCAGTAATTGGAAATACATATTTTGGAAAAAACTTGAATCCTGAACATATTGCGATGCTGGGGATTATGCATGACACGACGGAAATCTTTACGGGAGATTTGCCGACACCGATTAAGTACTATGCACCGGAAATCCGGGATGCATATAAGAAGGTGGAACAGACAGCAGCCAGACAACTGTTGTCAGAATTGCCGGAAGAAATGCGACCGGCTTACGAATCGGTTCTGATTGAAGAACAGAACGAAGATTGGAAGTATGTGAAGGCGGCAGATAAATTGTCTGCATATATTAAGTGTCTGGAAGAACGGGATATGGGTAATACCGACTTTATCAAAGCGGAGGAAACCATTCTCAAGACTATGCAGGAGATGCAGATGGAAGAATTAGACTTCTTTATGGAAAAATTCCTTCCATCCTACAATGAGACTTTAGATGATATTAACAAATAAGGGGTACCTATGGGAAAGGCAGTATTCATTGCGGAGAAACCCAGTGTTGCAGCTGAGTTTGCAAAGGCATTAAAACTGAATACAACAAGAAAAGACGGATATATGGAAGGGGACAATGCAATTGTTACCTGGTGTGTAGGTCATTTGGTTACAATGAGTTATCCGGAAGTATATGATGAAAAATACAAAAAGTGGAATTTAAGAGACCTTCCGTTCATTCCAACGGACTGGAAGTATGAAATTATTCCGGGAGTGAAAAAGCAGTTTGGTATTGTGAAGGGACTGCTTACCAGAGAAGATGTGGATACGATTTATGTCTGCACTGACTCGGGACGAGAAGGAGAATATATTTACAGACTGGTGGCTCAGGAAGCCGGCGTTCAGGGAAAGAAGGAGAAGCGTGTCTGGATCGATTCCCAGACGGAAGAAGAAATTCTTCGCGGCATTCGGGAAGCAAAAGATTTGAGCGAATATAATCACTTATCAGATGCGGCCTATCTCCGTGCAAAAGAAGATTATTTAATGGGAATTAACTTTTCCAGATTGTTGACGTTAAAATACGGAAATTCCATTCAGAATTATTTAAAAGGAGAATGGAAGTCTATCAATGTCGGCCGTGTTATGACCTGTGTTCTGGGGATGATTTGTAATCGTGAACGGGAAATCAGAAGTTTTGTGAAAACGCCTTTTTACAGAGTACTTGCTCAGACGGACATTGGCGGCAGAAAGATTGATACAGAGTGGAAAGCGGTAAAAGGTTCCAAGTTCTTTGAATCACCGGAACTTTACAAAGAAAACGGATTCAAAGAGGAAACCGGTGCACAGGCTTTGATTAAAGCCATTGAGAACCATCAGCCAATGGAGATGACTGTAAAATCCATCACCATGAAGGACGAAAAGAAGCAGGCTCCGTTGCTGTACAATTTGGCGGAGTTACAAAATGACTGCTCCAAGATGTTTAAAATCAGTCCGGATGAAACTTTAAATGTGGTTCAGCAGCTTTACGAAGCGAAACTGGTCACCTATCCGAGAACGGATGCCAGAGTGCTTTCCACAGCAGTTTCCAAGGAAATACATAAGAACATTTCCGGATTGCAGTATTACCAACCTTGCGCAGGATTTGCAAAGAATATACTGGCTCAGGGAAGCTACAAGGGTATTGAAAAGACCAAGTACGTGGATGATAAAAAAATCACAGATCATTATGCAATTATTCCGACGGGACAGGGATTGAACGGACTGGCGAAGCAAAAGCCAATCAATCAGAAAGTTTACATGGTTATTGTTAGAAGATTCCTGAGTATTTTCTATCCGCCGGCAATTTATAAAAAAGCGACATTGACCGGGGTTATGCCTGCAACATTTCAGGATGAAAGCACCACCACAGAACAGTTCAGTTCCAATTTTAAAATCCTTGCACAGAAAGGATATCTGGAAATTGCAGGAGTGCCGAAAACGAAAAAGAAAGTTCAGGCAAACACTGAAAAGGGCGAAAATGATGCCACGGAAAACGAGGAAAATACATCCTCTATGGATGCCACGGAAAACGAGGAAAACGAATCGTTGGAATTGGATGAAGAATTCTTTGATTTGTTGAATAATATAGGAAAAGGTGCTAAAATTGTAGTTAGTGGTTTGGCCATTAAAGAGGGGGAAACAAGCCCTCCAAAACGGTATACTTCCGGCTCGTTGATTCTTGCCATGGAAAATGCCGGGCAGTTGATTGAGGATGAAGACTTGCGTGCACAGATTAAAGGCTCCGGAATCGGAACCAGTGCTACGAGAGCTGAAATTATTAAGAAACTGACAAATATAAAATATATTTCTTTAAGTAAGAAAACTCAGGTGGTTACACCGACGCAGCTGGGAGAAATGATTTTTGGCGTGGTACACGGCTCCATTAAATCATTGCTGAATCCGGAACTGACGGCTAGTTGGGAAATGGGTCTCACGAAAGTCGCAGAAGGAGAGCTTTCTGCAGAAGAATATATGAAAAAATTAGATGAATTTATTGTCGGGAGATTTCAAAACGTAATCCGGTTAAATAATGTGGGACAAATGACCCAATATTACAATTACGTTTCAACCTTTTACAATACAAAGAAAAAAGGGAAAAAATAAATTCATAACATTTCAAGAAGGAGAAAAGACTATATGTGTGGAATTGTTGGTTATGCAGGTGAAAGAGACTGTACAGAGGTATTGTTGAATGCCTTATCAAAGTTAGAGTATCGTGGATATGATTCAGCGGGAATTGCAGTATTTGAAAACAATCAGATTACTGTAGAAAAATCCAAAGGGGAATTAAAAAATCTGAGAACAAAGTTAGAGGAAAATCATAAACCGGTTGGTCATTGCGGAATCGGTCATACAAGATGGGCGACTCATGGAGAACGATCTGATATTAACTCTCATCCTCATGGTAGCAAGAGAGTATCCATTGTTCATAATGGAATTATTGAAAACTACAAAGATATTAAAAAGTTCCTGATTAGTAAGGGATATACTTTTGAAAGTGAAACGGATACAGAAACCGTTGCAAAGCTTTTGGATTATTATTACAACGGCGATCCAATTGATGCAGTTGTTAAGACATTAGCTGATGTTCGCGGAGCATATGCATTGGGAATCTTATTTAAAGATTATCCGGATTGCATTTTCTCTGTACGAAAAGACAGTCCTTTGATTATCGGTGTTGGTGAAAATGAAAACTTCATTGCATCAGACGTTCCGGCAATTCTTCAGTACACCAGAAAATATTATTTATTGGAAGAAAATGAAATTGCTACAATCAAGGCTGATCGTGTAGAATTCTGTGACATTCACAAACAGCAGATTGTAAAAGAAGTACAGGTTTCCAACCTTGATATGGATGCTGCGGAAAAGGGTGGATATGAACACTTTATGTTAAAGGAAATTCATGAACAGCCTACAGCAGTAAAGACTACAATTTCACCTAGAATTGTAAATGGAATGCCGGACTTATCTGAATGTGGTCTGACTATTGAAGCATTAAAGAATTATAGAAAATTATTTATTGTTGCCTGTGGTACTGCAATGCATGCCGGTGTGGTTGGAAAGTATGTAATCGAAAAACTGGCACGTACAGAGGTTACAGTGGATATTGCTTCAGAATTCCGTTATCGTGATCCGATTATTTCAAAAGACGATTTAGTGATTGTTATTTCCCAGTCAGGGGAAACAGCAGATACAAAAGCAGCACTTCATTTAGCACATGAACGTGGAGCAAAAGTTTTGGCAATTGTAAATGTAAAAGGCTCTTCCATTGCAAGAGAAGCAGACATGGTTCTTTATACCCATGCCGGCCCGGAAATATCCGTTGCATCTACAAAAGCTTTTTCCGTGCAGATGTCAGTGATGTACTTACTTGCATTTGAAATGGCATATGCAAAGGGATTCATTTCCGAAGAAGAATGCAAGAGACTTACAGCAGAACTTACAAACATTCCTGATTTAATTGAAAAGACAATGGAATGTGAAGATAAATGTCAGTATGTTGCTTCAAAGCTGATTACAGCACAGAGCCTCTTATACATTGGTAGAGGTCTTGACTACGCATTGAGTATGGAAGGTTCCTTGAAGTTAAAAGAAATCTCTTATATTCATTCAGAGTCTTATGCGGCAGGAGAACTGAAACACGGAACGATCTCTTTAGTAGAAGACGGTATGCCGGTAATCGGTGTTGCAACCCAGAGTGATTTGATGGAAAAGATGGTCAGCAACATTGTGGAAGTAAAATCCAGAGGAGCATTTACAATTACTGTTTGTAAGGAAGGAACAGAATTCAGTGAAGGCGTAATGGATGAAATTATTGAAGTTCCCGGCTTGGAAGATGTACTGATGCCAATGCTTACAGTTATTCCGTTACAGCTGATTGCATACTATACAACAGTACTGAAAGGTTTAAATGTTGACAAACCAAGAAATCTTGCAAAATCAGTAACGGTAGAGTAAACGCGGAGGCGAAAAAACATGATATACAAGATAAGCGATTTATATGATTTAAAGGAAACCATTGCAGCAAAACTTTTTGATGGAAAAACATATCCGTGGGAAGTGCTTGCAGAGATTGGTGATTTTATTATAGAACTTGGAAAGACTTTGCCGGCAGAGGAATTTGACCATCCGGCAGAAGATATCTGGATTCATAAGTCTGTTTCCATTGCAAAAACAGCTACATTGAACGGACCGTTGATTATTGATGCGGACACAGAAGTGAGACCGGGCGCGTTTGTTCGTGGAAAAGTTATTGTTGGAAAGAACTGTGTTGTGGGAAATTCCACGGAATTAAAAAATGTGGTATTGTTTAACACCGTTCAGGTACCTCATTATAACTATGTAGGGGACAGCATTCTCGGAACACACTCTCATATGGGTGCCGGATCAATTACATCCAATGTGAAATCAGACAAGACATTGGTTGTAGTGAAAGATGGAGAAGAGCAGATTGAAACCGGATTGAAAAAATTTGGTGCAATGATTGGTGACTATGTAGAAGTAGGATGTAATTCCGTATTGAATCCGGGAACTGTCATTGGAAGAAATACAAACATTTATCCGTTATCCAGTGTAAGAGGTGTGATTGCGGATAACAGCATCTTCAAAGGAAGAAATGATATTATCGATAAAATGTAATGCCATATGAGGAAGAAAAAGTATCAGGGTCAGTCAGTAAATGGATACGGTGGAATTACAGATGTGGATTCCTATATCAGAGATCGTTATGGAGTCGAGGTCAAAAAGGTTGGCGAAAAAGTGCTTCCAATGGAATCCTTCACCATGAAGGATTTAGCGGCGGATGATAATAATTGTGTCCTGACGGGAATGACCAGAATTCTTTGCTTCTATATGAAGAAGCGTGAGAAGACCGAGGTTGATGCGGTGTATCAACGGGTCAAAGAGGAAGCCTTGCGCAAGGGATATACGGTTCGAAAAGGTTTGGGGTTTCACAAAATCCGGTCGGTGTTTGGGAATGTCTTAAAACGCTATGAGCTGACCGCGAAACAACTTCGAGCTTATTATTGTTTCGGATTGTTTCGGCGGATTGAGCGGGAGATTGATGGAAAACGACCGCTGCTGATGAACATTTCCTTTGGATATTACAGAAATCATACCGTGACGGTAGTGGGGTATCAGAAATATGAAACGATGTTCCGATTGGGACCTCTTTCGATTAAAAGAACCATTCGTATGATTGAAGTGGCAGATGGCTGGGACCGGGAAAAACAGTTTATGGACTTTAACAGATTTCATGTTCCCGCGTCCATTACAAAGGTGGATTTATAGCAGAAGATGGATTAGAAATAATCCATCTTCTTTTATTTGTTAAAAAATTAACTTAATTTTATTAAAAATTGAAATAAATAAGTTGGTTCGGTTTGACATTATAAAGTGCTTCGTATATAATTCACTGTGGAGTTATTGACCTTTATTTTGCGAGGAAATAAAGCGATAATTTATTATACTGAAAGGAAAGAGGTAAAAAAATGGCAACAATTGATTTAAGCAAGTATGGCATTACTAATGTCGAAGAGATTATTTATAATCCATCTTATGAAAAGTTGTTCGAAGACGAAACAAATCCTGAACTTACAGGATACGAAAAAGGACAGAATACTGAACTTGACGCAGTGAACGTTATGACAGGTATTTATACTGGACGTTCTCCTAAAGATAAATTTATCGTTGAGGATGAAAATTCAGAAAACACTGTATGGTGGGATTCTGCAGAATATCCAAATGATAATCATCCTGCATCTAAGGAAACTTGGGAAGCATGTAAGGAATTAGCTATTAAGGAACTTTCAAACAAGAAGTTATACGTAGTTGATGCATTCTGTGGTGCAAACAAAGATACACGTATGGCAGTTCGTTTCATCATGGAAGTTGCTTGGCAGGCTCATTTTGTAAAGAACATGTTCATCGTTCCTACAGATGAAGAATTAGAAAACTTTGAACCTGATTTCGTAGTATACAACGCTTCAAAGGCTAAAGTAGAAAACTACAAAGAATTAGGATTAAACTCAGAAACAGCAGTAGTATTTAACATCACAAGCCGTGAACAGGTTATCCTTAACACATGGTACGGTGGTGAAATGAAGAAGGGTATGTTATCTATGATGAACTAATACCTTCCATTAAAGGGAATTGCTTCAATGCACTGTTCAGCAAACACTGACTTAAACGGTGAAAACACAGCAATCTTCTTCGGTTTATCAGGAACAGGAAAGACAACTCTTTCTACAGATCCTAAGAGATTATTAATCGGTGATGATGAACATGGATGGGATGACAATGGCGTATTCAACTTTGAAGGTGGATGCTACGCTAAGGTTATCAACCTTGACAAGGAATCTGAACCGGATATTTACAACGCAATCAAGCGTAACGCTTTATTAGAAAACGTTACTGTTGATGCTGACGGAAAGATTGACTTTGATGATAAGAGTGTAACAGAAAATACACGTGTATCTTATCCAATCAACCATATCGACAACATCGTTCGTCCTGTATCTTCAGCACCGGCTGCTAAGAACGTAATCTTCTTATCAGCAGACGCTTTCGGAGTATTACCTCCGGTATCTGTTTTAACACCGGAACAGACACAGTATTACTTCTTATCAGGATTTACTGCAAAGCTTGCAGGTACAGAACGTGGAATTACAGAACCTACACCAACATTCTCAGCATGTTTCGGACAGGCTTTCTTGGAATTACATCCAACAAAGTACGCAGAAGAACTTGTTAAGAAGATGGAAAAGAGTGGAGCAAAAGCTTACTTAGTAAATACAGGATGGAATGGTTCAGGAAAACGTATCTCTATTAAAGATACTCGTGGAATCATTGATGCAATCTTAAACGGTGACATCAACAATGCACCTACAAAGCAGATTCCTATCTTCAACTTCGAAGTTCCTACAGAACTTCCTGGAGTAGATCCTGCAATCCTTGATCCAAGAGATACATATGCAGATGCTTCTGAATGGGAAGCTAAGGCAGTTGACCTTGCTACAAGATTTAACAAGAACTTTGTTAAGTACACAGGAAACGAAGCTGGTAAAGCTTTAGTTCCGGCAGGTCCACAGCTTGATAAATAATTAATTATCAGACAATATGGAAGAGATGATTCGTTATGAATCATCTCTTTTTATTTGGAGAAAAAATGCTGAATTTGTCGACGAAAAATGATTGCAAAATAGAGCATTATCGCATATAATATAACTAACAAAACAGTTCACTGTTTTGTAACCAGAAGTGTTACGGATACTGTTAATTTTGAACCTACAGTATGATTGAAGGGATTCCTAATCTCTAAAGAGATGTCAGGCCTCAACTTTCAGTGGAAGACAGAACTTTAGATGCGGTTGCCCACCTGGCGAGAGCTAGGACTCAAAAAACAGGCCTGGCACTTATGGTTTTTTACAAAAGATTTTTTGATGAACGCAGTATATTTATATACTGCGTTTTCTTGTGTCCTGTAGAGAGGGAAATACGAGTAGAAACATAGGGGGAGCATATGAAAAAGATTATTGCAGGTTGGACGGTAATTCTTTTATTAACCGTCACTTTTTTTTGCGTGGATTCCAGAGAATTGTCTCAAAGTATTCCGGTGAAAGAGCCGAACCAAAGGGCTGTTTTGAAAGAAGAAAAAGGAAAACCACAGAAAAATTATCAGGTTCGGATTGTGATTTTGGAACCGGAAAGAAAACAGAAAAATCACGGAACAATTCGTTTAAAGGGTGATCCTTTGAAGATTTATTATGGCAAAAACTTTTCGGAAGTAACAGAGAAGGAAGAACTACGTCTGGACAAAGATAGTCAATATTTTAAGGAACGAAACCTGATGAAAATTGAAGGGGGACAGGGCGTAGAGTTTCAAAGAAGCCCGGGAGAGACAGTCAGATACTACGGAGTCTTTTATATCTATCGGGAAAACAATGGATTGGTTCTGGTTAATCAGGTGGATTTGGAACGGTATGTTGCCGGTGTGATTTCCAGTGAAATCGGAGTGAACGTTCCGAAAGAAGCAATGAAGGCACAGGCTGTTTGTGCAAGAACTTATATCACAAGTGCACCCATAAAATATTATAAAAAATATAAAGCTCAGGCAGATGACAGCACAGATTATCAAGTGTATAACCGACAGGCACCAAACAAACAGTGTTATGAAGCGGCAGTAGAAACGAAAAATCTGTTGATGACTCATCACAGGAAACCGATTACAGCGTATTACTTCTCTACTTCCTGTGGGTACACAACCGATTATCGAATCTGGGGAAGAAAAAAACTTCCTTATCTTGCAGGATGTAGTGTCTCAAAGCACCGGAAAGAACCGGTAAAGAATTTTGAACAGTTTATTCGGGGAAAGGGCAACGGTTACGAAAAAGAGGAACCGTATTTTCGATGGAACTGTTTTCTGTCTTCGGAACAAATCGAAAATTCTGTTTATCTGCTTACCGGAGTGGATATTGGGAATTTTGAAAATGCTCAAGTGAATGAAAGAGGTGTGGGAGGAATTGCCTCGCAAATTACTATTTACGGAGATCAACGACAGGTAGTAGTTAATAACCAAATGCAAATCAGAAAGATGTTGTCGTCGGTGTATATGACGTTAAACTTACAGGACGGAACGACAAAGACCGGATTGTTATTGCTTCCCAGTGCTTTTATTGCCATGGACACTGTTTATGATGGAAGGGTTGTTTCCGGGTTGAAAATATATGGTGGTGGCTTTGGGCATGGTTCGGGAATGAGCCAGAACGGAGCGATAGCAATGGCGAAAGCCGGGAAAAATTATAAAGAAATATTAGGATTGTTTTATAGAAATATTAAATTAGAAGCCCGAAACAAATTATAAGTCCTTTCGGGTCTGAGGATAGGCATGACGGATAATTTCCGCACCGATAAATAAAATGTAGATACAGAAATAAAGCCACATCATCAGTAGAACCACACCGGTAAAACTGCCGTAGATGTAGGACATATTAAAGAAGTTATCCACGTAAACGGAAAAGGCAAAGGAGAAAATACTCCATCCTAATGCGCATACGACTGCTCCGGGAAGAACGGAATGAAATGTTGACAGCTTAAAGTTGATGATTCTGAATAACAATACGAAGAACAGAACCATA